>OHBJ01000436.1_pt1 | contig 26530 bp, 25 predicted proteins | sample 1577241 | NCBI WGS metagenome assembly OHBJ01 (sample SAMEA3541594, study PRJEB24748) | human gut metagenome | biome: human gut; feature: human-associated habitat; material: faeces | place: China | collected 2012 | reverse complement strand
CGAAGGCGCTCCGCGCATTTTCTTTGGCTCTCAAATTATACTTGCGGATTTAAGGAGTATGTGTCTTAAGAGGCAAGCATTCTGGAACAGTGGAAGGTTCCGGGAAGGGTATGTGGTAAGTAAAGGCAATCCTGATGAATTTCCGGCCGGTATTAAAATCAGACGAAAATGCAACGGTCAGAAGGGCAAAGGCTTATCACTTCGCCCACAAAGTTAAGAAAAACATTCAGGACTTCAAAGAAAAAACAACACTTTCTTGCAATAAATAGCTAAGTGTAAAGCGACTGCTTGCAAACTGCTTCCATTTATAAATATAATATACACATAGGATAAAAACCGACTCTGCTATACAGATAGTGCAGACATTATCAAGACTATTCCACATCCGAATTTACCGCCTCATCGTAAATTCGAACCTGAGGCTTTGCCGTTTCGTACAAACAAAAGGCTGAAGAAAAATTGCAACGATAGAGATTTTACCTTAACTTTGCCGCGTAAAACGAGGATACAGAGAGACTGGCCAATGTGATTCCGGCGACACTCTCTTGCTCTGTAATGAGACCATAGAAGTTCAAGTATTAAATTTTTGTTAATATTTTTCGACACATGTTCCGTTTCTTTAAATATTATTCCCGACCGGTGAGGCTGTTTCTGCTGCTTTTCGGCACTGTGGTATTCCTCATCTCCTTATTCACCCTCTGGCGAATGGATGCTGTATCCTATCAATACAAATGCACACTGGACACGAATCCTGATTTTTTACAAGAGCCTATACGGAACATCGCCGATATCTGGCAGTCCCAGACATACCATTATCAAATAATCAACGGACGATTCGTGGTCCATTGCATCGTGGAACTATTCTGCGGAATCTTAGGACAAGGTTGGTTCGCTTTTTTCAACGCCTGTATCTGGATGATTCTGCCGGTTATTCTGCTTGACGTAACCGGCGAGAAGAAACCCACTTTGAAATCGGTGGTGTCAGCCTCGGCCTTGGCGACAATAGCTCTATATGTTTTGCGATTCGACCCTCCCATGCAGATTAACTATGTATGGACAGGTGTGGCAATATTATTGTGGGTCAAGCTGTTCCTTTCGGAGAAAAACCACACATGGTGGCAAATCGTTCCATGTGCGATATACAGTTTACTGGTCGGCGAGGGGCACGAGAGTTTCTCGGCACCGACAGCTGCCGGAGTAATAGCGTACTTTATATGGCGCCGCGGAAAGTTCACTCCAAAACAATGGACTATGGCCGTGGCCTTTGCCATAGGTGCATTAATATTGGTAATGGCGCCGGGCAACAGGGTGCGCGCGGTAGCTGAAGACTCTCCTCATTCCTTTATACACCTGCTTAGAGGCATATCACAGATTCTTCCTATTCCATTATTAACGGGCATATCCTTATTTCTGCGCAAGTCGATAAGGAGGAGCGTCCTGGCACACGGGCATTTCATATTCATAATAAGCACCGCTATAGCAAGCTACCTGCTGGCGCTTTATCTTTACCGTTCTGCCATCGAACGGGTTTCGATATGCGGTGCCTTTTTCCTGACGGTGTTTTTGCTGTCTAAACTGCGCGACTTCGGTTACCGGCGCGGCATGCTGACGGTGGTGTCTTGCCTCGCGGTGATTATGCTTTCTACCAACGTATACGACACCTGGCTGTGCAACCGCACAGAGGAAGAAATTTACAATGCTTATGGAAAATCTGCCGATGGTAAGGCCTATATCCCCAATGACCTCTTTGGCTACCAGACGCGCGAAATATGTATTTTCCCAAAATACCACGCTACTATGGCAAGGAAACTTTATCCCGGCAAACCGGACGCCGTGGTCCGTCCCGCCGCGATGCGCTTCCTTCCGCTTGACAAGGACACCAACATGGTGGTGAAGATAGGGCCGCAGACATGGCTTATGTTGCGTTCCAAGACACATCCGGCCACTTTCATAGTACACAAACGTCTGCTTCCCTCGATCGCGAACGTCCCGATGGCCCCGCGCGAACTCAACTTCGGGGAGAGCAGCGATGTTGTTTTCGAGGAATCTGAATTGTGGCAAGCGGCCGTTTACAACAACGCGCGCCCATATCTGGAGTCGGACGTCAAAATGGTTGCTACCCGTTGAAGCCGGCCCAGACACAAGGAGGACGACGCTTCGACGCCATGAATATGCAACCGACGTATCCAACTATTACGCCTAAGGCAAGCACATATCCCCCCCCAAACAGTTTAAGGTGCATAAGCCATAAAACATAAATACGGTCACAAATACTGCGCAACTTCCCCGGAGGGTCTGCTCTTCACGCAAGACCTGCGAAGCGAGACGAGCCTAAAGTCCTGCGAGTAAAAAAATTGGCTCACAATTACAATACTCTCAAACCAACCCGGCAGCTTGAGTATATGGCAATAACAAAGAATGGCGGGATTACTGAACCAAGTGACGATTAGCGGTGGGATTTTTCTTGCTTTTCCACTTCGGCGAAGAGGGCGCGGTCGTGCTCCTCTACCACGATATTGCGGCGCGCCATCACGCGCTCGGCTACTTCTGTGAACTTCTTGAGCGTCACCTCCTTAAAGCCGGCCGGCGAACCTTCGCTGAAGCCCGGCAGAAAGGTACGCGGGAAGCCGCTGCCGTGAAGGTTTACCCCAACACCCATCACTGTGGCGGTGTTGAGCATCACGTTGATGCCTATCTTGGAATGGTCCCCCATTATCAGGCCGCAGAATTGCAGGTTCGTGCGCATGAAGGAGCGTGTGGCGTAGTTCCAGATGCGTATTTTTGAGTAGTCGTTTTTCAAGTTCGATGCATTCACGCCCGCACCGATGTTGCACCATTCCCCTATCACGGCGTTGCCCAGGAAGCCGTCGTGCGACTTGTTGGAATGGCCAAAAATCACCACGTTGTTCACCTCTCCGCCGACTTTCGAGCATGGGCCGACAGTGGTGTCTGGATATATTTTCGCACCTATGTTCACGTGGCTTTCCGAACAGATGGCCAACGGGCCGCGCAGACACGCCCCTTCCATCACCTCTGCATCCTTTCCTATATAGATAGGACCGTGGGTGACGTTGATGAAGGCACCCTGCACCGACGCACCCTCCTCTATGAAGAGCGCCGGGTATCCTTTCGCTGTCATCGGATTGCCTATCAGTGTGCAGGTAGAGGGCAGAGGCTGCGACACGCGGTCGGCGGTAAGCAGCTCATAATCAGCCACCAGCTCACGACCGTTCTGAAGAAAAATGTCGAAGACGTAGCGTATTGTGTCCATCGGCGCGTCGAAAACCGTCTGCTCTCCTTCTCCAGCTTCAAAGACGGCCGTGGTTCCACGGAATGCGAGCGTCGCGCCCTCTTTATCCACCAACCGCTGTCCTACGGTGAGCCGGCCTATAGCCTCGACCAATGCCGGCGTGGGCATCACGCCGCTGTTTACGAAGAGCGCTTCGGTATCCGGCGCTGGCGCAGGGAATTTCACACGCAGATAGGGCACAGCCAGAGACATGGCGCTCCGGGCCCCCAGGCGACGGCTCCATTTCTCACCTATCGTCAGGATTCCGACACGGAAATGCGACACGGGCCGCGTGAAGCTCAGCGGCAATAAGTTTTCATGAAGTTCCTGAGTATCAAACAGCACTACTGTTTCCATCTGCGTAATATCGTTATTTAAAATGTGTAGGTATCAGAGGTCGTATTAAGAAAGGGCATTACAGGGATTGCTCACATCTCTTAATTGTGTGCAAAATTAAGAAATAATCCGCACGATAAAGAATTTCAAAGCTACATTAACATCTTTTAATAGAGAAAAGGTGTTTCCAGCAGCCGTGAGCGCCATCCGTCATCATTAGCCACACAGCTGAATTAGTCAAGCTAACATACTGAAAGATAAGTAAAAACTATCGTTGAATTGATTATGACAGCTCAGGACCTCTGCCTCCATGATAGCCAAGTCCAGCCATATCAGCTAAGACAGAGCGTTAAGCCCGGGCCCTGGTTTATAAAAACAAAAGCAGAACGTAATTTCACAATTACCTTCTGCCCTGTGATTTTTTCAGACCCGCTAACTTTCACAAGCTCACTAAATCTTGCTAAACCACTAACTTACAAATTTTATATCACTATTACTTAAAAACTTTTCGTCGTGCATTTACTATCAGTCTTTAGGCTTGGAATGCCTTACGATGCAAATACGCTGCAAAGTTAATAATAAATTCGCAAAAAGTGGACATCTCAAACTGTTAAAAAATCCAAATTTTTGAATTCTTTAATTTTCTATCACCCATCAGTTCCATTTTTACATCTCGTAAAAGTTACGGATAATCAATCTTTTAATGGTCCCTTTTAACCTTTACGGGAGGATTGACACAAACTTTTAACATTTATTCTACGCAAATTCTTTTGGTAAAATGTGCCCTTTTTACCAAAATTCCCATAGTTCCGAGTGCCTCACGGCTACTCGCCGCCTCGCCAAACATACCGGAGCGAGTGGCACGCCTGGAATTGCTCACCGACGCAGCAAAAACCACAGGCAACCGTCAAAATGATTTTTTCAAGAATTTTGTTGGCTGGTACAATTATTTTTCGTAATTTAGCACCGCTTTATGACGAGGCGGTTACAAAAACCAACAACCGCTTTATTTTCAACCAATTAACCCAACGCCGCCGTTCGGCGCACTTTTGCCCCTCCCGCCGGCGAGATACTATATGTTATGGAAAAGAAAAATGCAGAATACCTGAAATCCCTGCGCAAAGTAATGCAGGAGAAAGGAATCGACGCCGTAATCATCAGCGGCACCGACCCCCACCAAAGCGAAAACCCGCCCGCCCACTGGCGCGGCCGCGAATGGCTCACCGGTTTCTTCTCTGAAAACGGCACCAACGGCACCGCAGTAATTACCGCCGAGAAAGCACTCTGCTGGACCGACTCGCGATACTTCATCCAGGCCACACAGCAGCTCGAAGGAACCGGGTTCTCCATGATGGAGGAAGACGGCCCCAACGCCGTGGACCTTATCGACTGGGTGACTGAAAACATGAAGGCAGGACAGACCGTCGCAATCGACGGAATGACTTTCTCCGTAGCCCTTGCACAGAGAATGCAGCAAGAGTTCAGCGACAACAGCATCAAGTTCAACGACAATTTCCCCCTCTTCGACTATATCTGGAAGGAACGTCCCTCGCGTCCGCAGAACAAACTCTTCGTGCACGACGAAGAGGTTGTGGGCGAAAGCGTCGACTCCAAGATGGGCCGCATTATGGAGGCCGTCAAGGGCGAGCTCGCAAACGCGGTAATGCTCTCCTCGCTCGACGACATAGCATGGGCCACCAACGTCCGCGCCGCCAACGACATCGCCTTCTCCCCTATCTTCGTTTCATACCTCTACATCGACCCACAGCGCCGCATCCTCTTCGTCGACCCTGAAAAGATGACCGACGAAGTGAAGGCACACCTCGAGAAATACAACGTGGAGACACGTCCCTACGCCGATGTCCTCAACTTCGTCGAGATGCTGCCAAAGGACACGCGCCTGCTCATCGACCCGGAGAAAACCTCTCGCGGCCTTTATGACCACATAGGCTGCACACCCGTCTTCGGGGGCGCTGACGTGGCCAAACTCAAGAGCATCAAGAACGACACCATGCTTTCCAACCTGGCCATAGCCATGGAGAAAGACGGCGTTGCGCTGACACGCTTCTTCATGTACGTGGAAAAAGAGTACCCCACTGAAAAACTCACAGAGCTCGGCCTCAGCAAGCGCCTTCGCGAACTGCGCCTCAGCGACCCCTCGTGCGTCGACGAAAGCTTCTGTTCCATCCTCGGCTGGAACGAACACGGCGCCATAGTGCACTATGAGGCCACCGAAGAGACCGACATCCCCGTGACCGGCAACGGCCTGCTGCTTGTAGACTCAGGTGGCCAGTACATCTACGGCACCACCGACATCACCCGTACCGTAGCTCTCGGCAATCCCACCGAGCAGCAGCGTCACGACTTCACCCTGGTGATGAAGGGGCACATAGCACTGGCCAAAGCCATATTCCCGGCAGGCACACGCGGCTCGCAGCTCGATGTCCTGGCACGCCAGTTCCTCTGGAACGAAGGGAAAGCATATTACCATGGCACAGGCCACGGCGTAGGCTTCTTCATCAACTGCCACGAGGGACCGCAGAACATCCGCCTCAACGAGAACCCCGCAACGTTGCAGCCCGGCATGATAACAAGCAACGAACCGGGCCTATATCTCGAGGGCGGCTACGGCATACGCTGCGAAAACCTCATCGTCACCGAGAAATACAAAACCACGCAGTTCGGTGACTTCTACCGTTTCCACACCATGACACTCTTCCCCTTCGACCTGCGCCTCTTCGATACCGAAATAATGACCGACGCCGAAATAGAGTGGCTCAACAGCTATCACCGCGAAGTGCGCGAACGCCTCACCCCGCTACTCAATGCCGACGAAGCCGCTTGGCTCGCCGAAAAAACCAAAGAACTCACCCGCTGACAATCAAGCCTTAACGAACAGAATAATATGGCACTTATAAAGACCGTAAGAGGATTCACCCCCAAGATAGGGAAAGACTGCTTCCTGGCCGACAACTGCACCATAGTCGGCGACGTGGAGATGGGCGACGAATGCAGCGTCTGGTTCGGAACCGTGCTGCGCGGCGACGTAAACTCCATTCGCATCGGCAACCGCGTCAACATCCAGGACGGAAGCGTACTCCATACTCTCTACCATAAATCTGTAATAGAAATCGGCAACGATGTCTCCATAGGCCACAACGTGGTTATCCACGGTGCCAAAATCCACGATTACGCTCTGATAGGGATGGGCGCCATCGTGATGGATGACGCCGAAGTGGGCGAAGGCGCACTCGTGGCCGCAGGCTCGGTGGTCCTGAGCCGCACAAAAATCGGCGCACACGAAATGTGGGCCGGAGCTCCCGCCAAATTCGTGAAAATGGTTGAACCGGAGAAAGCCAAAGAGATGAACGTCAAGATAGCACATAACTACCTGATGTACTCCCGCTGGTACGACGAACCCGACAAATACTTCGAGTAAATCAAGATACCCTCCAGAATCAGACAGCTACGGCCCTAAGCGCCGCAACTTGAAAACAGTCCCGGAAGGCCCGCCCCTCCGGGACTGCCTCATATAAACAGGCTCCTGCTTGTCCGTTTCCAATCATAAGTCACTTCCCTGACATAGATAACATCCGCCACATCGAAAAACACAAAATGCAGACTCGTGGTGCACAAAAATCATCACGGGCAAAAAAAATCTCAAAAAAGAGAGGTAAAATTTTGCCATTAAAAAAGTTATGACTAATTTTGCACCGCTAAATGCCCCGAGGACATCGTACGGCATCGAGAAAAAGAAATTAAATTATACAAATTAAATAGTAAAAATGATAATTGTACAAGTAAAAGAAGGCGAAAACATTGAGAAAGCCCTTAAGAAATTCAAACGTAAATTCGAGCGCACCGGCATCGTTCGCGAGCTCCGCAGCCGTCAGGCCTTCGAAAAGCCGTCGGTAACGAACCGCAAGAAAATGATGAAAGCAATTTACGTTCAGCAGCTTCGTCAGGCTGAGCAATAAAGACAGCAGCCTCTTCGCGCTACAATTACACAGACTATGGGGATTTAGGGCATTGCCTTAAATCTCAATATCTGTGTTTATTTATCTTGACTGATTTTTTACCTACCTTACATTCCATTAAAGCAAGTGCCCTCAAAAAAGGACAGGACAGGACGCCCGGCACTCCCTGATTATCAGCGCCGGCAGCGCTCTCAGGACTCCCCAAAAAATACAGGCGTTTGCCCCTGACACCCAACCGTCGGCCAAACCGATACTTTTTTCCACCCCGACATCGCGGAGAGCCGCGAAAACACTCTTCACGACGCCATATCTTTCTAACAGAAATGGACGGAATGAACCTTGACAATTCGAACAGCAACTACATCAGGATGTTCGAAACTTTTTTAACAGTAGAATGCGGACACTCGCCACTGACGGTGCGCGCCTACCTTTCCGATGTGCGTGGATTCTCTCTTTTCATCACCGGAGGGAAGCCGGACTCATTCGCTCCCCTTACGGTGACGTCCGCCGACGTGCGCCTATGGATAGCCGTCCTCTCGGGCAAAGGTCTGCACACCGCCACGGTGCTCCGCAAACTCCAGAGCCTCAGGGCTTTCTTCGCATTCCTGATGCGCCGCGGTCTCATAAAACTCAACCCGGCGGCGTCGATGCACCTGAAAGTGTCGCGCAAGGCGTTACCGAAATACATCCCTGACAACGACATGGAGCGTGTACTCGCGTCCGAACGCATGTCGGAGGAAAATTCATACCCCGACCTGCTGGAATCGACCATCATACACCTGCTCTACACCTCCGGCATACGCCGCGCCGAGCTCCTGTCCCTCTCCGACCGCGACATCAGCACCGCGCGAGCCCAGATGCTCGTACACGGCAAAGGGGGCAAAGAGCGCATCGTGCCCATGGCCGCCGAAACCCTCATGCTCGTGGAGAAATACCGCGCCACACGCAACAGCCTGTGGCCCGAAAACCCGTCCGGAAAACTCTTCCTCTACAATGGCGCGCCGCTCTCAGACAAGAAATTGGGCGAGATAGTGCGCACGGCTCTGAGCTCCGTCTCACAAGAGAAGAAAACGCCGCACGTATTGCGCCACTCCTTTGCCACCGCCATGCTCAACAACGGTGCCGACATCAACACCGTGAAGGAGTTCCTCGGCCACTCCTCGCTCTCAACCACTCAGATTTACACCCACGTCACCTTCGCGGAGATGCAGAAAGACTACCTGGCGGCGCATCCGCGTGCACGCGCCGGGAAAGGCTCCCGTAAACCGGGAAAAACCACCGCTGCGGCATCCGGAAAGGGCCACGGCGACGTCCCGGAAGAAAAAAAACTTCCGAAAGAGGAAAAATAATCGTCAGAAAATAGGAATTATTCCGAAAAAATTGTTTATCTTTGCAAACGGAAAGCTCTCCAAGCATCCCCATACCGGATGCTCTTTCTGAAGGAATCCTATTTCGTATTACCTAAAACTCAGAAGTATGGAAGTTAACATCAAAGCCCTTCATTTCGACATTACCGACAAACTCAAGGCGTTCATCAACAAAAAAATCGACAAGTTGACCCGCCGTTACGAGGCAGTGACCGGTGTCGAGGTTACCCTCAAAGTCGTAAAACCCGAAACCGCCATGAACAAGGAAGCCGGAGTGCAGCTCACGGTGCCCGGCAACGAGAATCTCTTTGCATCAAAGACAGCCGACTCCTTCGAGGAGGCCATCGACCTCTCCCTTGACGCTCTCGAAAAACAGCTTTCGCGTCTCAAAGAGAAGAAATAAACAATCACACGGCGCGCACCGAGGCACCGGCACCGTAAGCCGTCAGCACAGTGTCCGCTGAAAAATCTTTAACCGCAACTTACTCGAGGGAGCGTACAGCCGTACGCACCCTCGTTTATGCGGAAAAAGGCGAACCACCCCCTACTTCATGAACTTGCAAAACAAAGTCAGGATAATAGAGTTTCCGAAAATATGCGACCCGCGCGGCAACCTCTCGTTCGTGGAGGGAGGCCGCCATGTGCCCTTCCCCATACGCCGCGTTTTCTTCATCTACGATGTACCCGGCGGAGAAACCCGCGGCGGCCACGCCCACCGCACTTGCATACAAGTCCTCACTGCGGTAAGCGGGAGCTTCGACCTTATAGTAACCAACGGCACCGAGCAGACTTTGGTGCGCCTCGACCGCGCCAACATCGGCGTGCTCATTCCTCCCGGCGCATGGATAACAATGCCTAATTTCACCACCGGAACCGTACTGATGTGTCTGGCTTCCGAAGAGTATGACGAAGATGACTATCTGAGGGACTACGACCAATACCTCGAATATATAAACTCCCTTCCCCCGCACAAAGTACCTGACATAAAGCTCTGATTTTACGTATGAAGAAATACTCTTTTCAGTCGCTTCAGGAAATCCATGCCCCGATTCTTGCTGAACTTCAGGATGCCGCCTCGGCAGTCATAGCTTCAGGCCGTTATCTGATGGGCGAAGAGACAGCCGCTTTTGAGCGTGAACTCGCAGCGGCGACAGGTACCGCGGGCGCAATCGGCACCGGCAACGGCCTGGACGCCCTGCGCCTCATAATGCGGGGATACATGGAATTGGGTCGCCTAAAGCCCGGCGACGAAATTATCGCTGCCGGAAACACTTACATAGCGTCAATCCTGCCTGCCTCCGAACTGGGATTGAAAATCAACCTTATAGACCCGAATCCTCTTTCTCATTGCCTGGACCTGCGACAAGCCGAAAATCATCTTTCCGCCAATACACGGATGATTATCATGACTCACCTCTACGGCAATCCGTCATGGGACTTCGAGGCAGCCACACGGTTGCACCGGCGCGGCATCATACTGATGGAAGACAATGCGCAGGCCATCGGAGCCTCGGTTGCCGGCCGTAGCACCGGCAACCTCGGCGATGCTGCCGCTTTCTCCTTCTATCCGTCAAAGAACATCGGCGCATTAGGCGACGCCGGCGCAGTCTGCTCTTCCGACGAAAAGTTACTACAAGTAATCCGAGCCCTCCACAACTACGGTTCCGACCGCCGGTACGTCTTTAAATACACCGGCTACAACTCGCGCATCGACGAGCTACAGGCCGCCATGCTACGCGTCAAGCTCCGCCATCTGCCCGAAATCACTGCCGCGCGAAACGCCACCGCCCGCGCTTACGCCGAAAACATCTGCAATCCGCACGTCACCTCCCCGGCATGGCTCGACGGCTGCACCCAAGTGTGGCACCAATACGTGGTGCGCACGCCGCACCGCGACGAACTGCAGCAATACCTCGCCCTCAACGGCGTAGACACTCTGGTGCACTATCCCATACCGCCCCACCGCCAGGAATGCTACCACCGCGTGCTCGACCACCTGTCGCTGCCGCTCACCGAACGGCTCGCCAACGAGGTGCTCAGCCTCCCGATAGCCGGCACTGCGCCCGAAGAAGCCCGCGAGATTGCCATAATTATCAATAACTTCAAACCCGAATCTTGACAATGGCCCAGCCCATTCCAAGCACCCGCCGCGGCAAGCTACCCTCTAAAAACTATGTGCCGCAAAAGAAACACCAGAAGAAACGCCGTCGCCGCCTGCTGTGGATTATCCTCGCCTGCGTCGTGGTATTGATTGCCATCCCCGCCGCCGTCTCCATCCCCTACCTCATGCCCGGCGCACGGCAGGAAAAGGTAATTCGCATTCCCGAAGGCGCCGACCGCAACATGCTCTCCGACACCCTGACGCGATACTTCGGCCAGACCTTCGCCGACAAGGTGACCGCAATCGTTCCCGTCGGCGATGACGGCCGACTTAAACGCACAGGCGCCTATCTCATCACCAAAGGGATGTCGCCGCTACGTGCCGCCTACAAGATAACGCGCGGAGCGCAGCAGCCCGTGCGAATCACCATCAACGGCTTCCGTAGCGCCGACCAGATGCTCGAACGAATAGCCGTGAAAACGTCCACCGACGCCAAGACGCTTCGCGGAATCCTCTACTCCGAAGATTTCCTGAAAGACCATAAAGTGACGCGTGAACAGGCTCTCGGCCTCTTCATCGACGACACCTATGAAGTCTACTACAACGCAAGTCCCGAAGAAATTCTCGAAAAACTCACTGACAGGTACGACGACGTGTGGGACTCCACGCGACGCAAAAAAGCCGAAGCGCTCGGCCTCACTCCCGAGCAGGTGATGACAATTGCATCCATTGTCGACGAAGAGAGCAACAAGCTCGACGAAAAAGGGAAAATCGGACGACTATACATCAACCGATTCCAGAAAGGAATGAAACTGCAGGCCGACCCTACGGTGCGATTCGCCCTCAACGACTTCTCCATACGCCGAGTCTTGAGCAAGCACACGCAGGTCGACTCCCCCTATAATACATATAAAGTGGAAGGGTTGCCGCCGGGACCGATACGCACCGTCGCCGTGACGACCATCGACGCCGTGCTCGACTCGCAACCCAGCGACGACCTCTACATGTGCGCCAAGGAAGACTTCTCCGGCTACCACAACTTCGCCACCAACTACGAGGAGCACCAGGCCAACGCCCGCCGCTACCAGAACGCCCTGAACGCCCGCGGCATCAGATAACCCCGTCTCTCATAGTTCCCGCAGTATTCTTAACCCTCTCTTAGTGTTCCTATTGCTCCCGACTCTTCGCATCGCCGTAAACTTTCCCCTCATTCTCTGCGTTCTTACTGTCAAAGACGCAGTGGTATAATTTTAATTCCTTTACTATGACTATATTAGCACAATACGGGAACATGCGCGACGCCTCCATCGTGGAGGGAATGTTGCGCGCCAACGGCATCCGGTGCCAGATTATCGGCAATGCCCTCGACTCCATCTTCCCCGCCCCAGGCGCCGGTACAGGACCCATCGACCTCTACGTGGATTCCTCGCAACTACAAGAGGCTCAGAAACTTCTTGACGAACACGCCGAGTGAGCACATACTTCGTATTTTTCGGAATCTGTAAAAATATTTGCGGACTCCGATTTTTTTTTCTAATTTTGCCGGCTGATTTTTTATTAGGGTATTATGATACGTCGGTTCTTAATATTGCTTCTGTTTATTTCGGGCTGTCTCGCAGCAGGCGCGCAGTCCGATACACTCGCCGTTGCCCTGAATCAAGAGTTGACTACGGTGCAGGAAGAGCCGACTCCCGCCGACACAACCGTTGCACCCGCCAAGGCCGCCGGATGGTTCCGCCAGCTTGCCGACACGCATTTCAACTTCAAAGACACCACCATACGTTACCCCAAATTCGTGGGATTCCTCGTAAACGTCTACAATTGGGGCGACGAGTTCTTTAACGGCACAGACCCTGAGTATGTGCAAGGCACCGGACGCCGCTGGAAAGTACTCGTCAAAAACGACAACTGGCTTGACAGCTACCTCATGGACTTCGACCACATGAATATGCGCATGATGTCGGACATATACATGGGCGCCGGCGTATACGTGCAATATATGGCCGTCAGCGTGGGGTATATGCTCGATATGTCCAACATCATCGGCAACAAACCCATGAACCACAAGAAGCTGGAATTAGGCTTCAACTGCCAGCGCTTCAACATCGAAGCCTTCTACAACGAAAACACCGGTGGCACCTATCTGCGCTCCTTCGGCGACTATAAGGGAGGACGTATGATACGCAAAGAGTTCCCCGGCCTCAAGCTGAAGCAATACGGCATCCACGGATATTACTTCTTCAACAACCGCGAATACAGCAACGGCGCCGCCTACAGCTATTCGCGCATCCAGAAACGCAGCGCCGGAAGCTTCATCCTCGGTTTCGGCTACTCCAACCTTGACATCAACCTCGACTTCCGCACCCTCCCCTATCCGCTGAAGCTATTCATGAAGATACCAATCCAGCCCTACGTCTTCCACTACGACACATACAACCTGCTCATCGGTTACGGCTACAACTGGGTGTTCAAGCGCAACTTCCTGTTCAACATAACTGCGCTCCCGACCGTGGGCATCAACTACACGCGAGAGGATTCCAGCGAAGCCTTCCTGCGCCAGATAGCCGTCGGCGCCAAGGGACGCATCGCGCTGGTCTACAACTACAAAGACTTCTTCTTCAGCATCAACGGCCGCTTCGACGGCAACCTCTACCGCAGCAACCATTACGCACTGTTCAGCTCCATAGAAGACTTCGGCGCCGTAATCGGCCTCCGCTTCTGACCAACCCCTCGCTTTTCCACCTATTTCTTCCTGACCAGTTGCCAGCACTGCTATTTTAGCAATACGAGATAGACTTTCTGTGGCACACAAATACGACAAATTTCGCAAAACCGCAAAATTTGACTCACATTTTTTCACAAGGGAAATTCTTTAACTTTTGCGCTCAACCGTTAGTCAGGGAAAAGGTCAGGAGGGTTACCCGGCAGTCGGCGCGGGAGAGGAGGGCTTCGGCGGCGGCGAGGATGGTGCTTCCGGTGGTGAAGACGTCATCTATGAGCAGGAAGTGGCGCCCTTTGGTGCGGGCATCGTCGCGAAGGTAGTATTTCCCTTTCGGATTCACGCGGCGGAGGGCGCCGCTGCGGCGCGTCTGGCTGCCGTGGCGGCGCGCTTTCAGCAGATTCTCCACAGGCCAGCCCGACTTTTCGCTGAGTCCGTGGCCCAGGCATTCCGTCTGGTTGTAGCCGCGCTTCATCAAGCGCGTCCAGTGGAGCGGCACCGGCACTATGGCGTCGTAGTCCCCGAGGATGGCCATGCGGAACATCTCGTCGTACATCAGCCGCCCCATCTCCACCGCCAGCGAATGGTATCCGTGGTATTTGAACTCGTGAACAAGGTGCGCCACATCGTTGCCGTGAACGTAGCTGAAGACAGCGTTGGCGTCCACTATGCCCTGCACACCGATTATAGCGTCCTTCATCGGGGAATCCTGCGTCTTGGTGATTTCGGAGCGCGGAAGAGCGGCGAGGCACAGCGCGCAGACATGGTTTTCAGTGCCTAACAGAGTACGGCCACAAAGCAGGCATTGCTTCGGGAAACAGACGTCGGCTATCCTTGCGAGCCAGGGTTTCAAATTCACTTTCATACGCACCATAATTGCCAGACAATCAGGAATCTTCAGCCTCGCGAAGCTCGTGGCGCAACTGCGTGATGGCACGGGAGATATCCTCGGGGTCGAAACCGCGCGAGGCCATGCGGCGGAATAGCTTCGCGCGGTCGGCATAGTCTTCAGGGTCGAGTCCGGCGGCGCGGCTACGCACAGCCGCCATCAGCGACAATTCGTAATCTTCGGCCGGCAGCGAGTCGAGCGCTTCGCGGATGTTCTCCTCGCCGATGCGTTTGGCCATAAGTCCCATACGTATCTTGCGCCGTCCCCAGCCGGAAAAGCGGGCCTTGTCGCGGGCGAAAGCGCAGGCGAAACGGCGGTCATCCACAAACTTATTCTCCGTCAGGAACCGTAACACGACGGCGATGTCACCTTCTGCCATTTCGGCGCGGCGGAGTTTTTCACGCACTTCATGCGAGCTGGTTTCCGAGCGCGCGCACAGCGCCGCCATGCGCTGCTTGGCGGCATCCACGGTGAGCGGTTTGCGCGTCCGTTTCTTTCTTTTTATCTCGCCGTCACACTCCATCCTTTATCGGTTTATAAGCGGCTGCGAGGCGGCTCTTGGCATCCATATAATCCACAATCTCAACGCACACAAAGCCGTGTTGCACAAGCAGTTTGCGAAGGTTGTCGGCTTCCAGTGGATTTATTTCGAGGAAGAGTCCTCCACCGGGCACAAGTCCCTCCATGGCCACTTCGGCGATGCGCGAATAGAAAATCAGCGGGTCGGAGTCGGGGACGAAGATGGCGCCCTGCGGCTCGTAGTCAAGCACATTCGCCTCCATGCCTGCGCGTTCGCTTTCGCGCACATACGGCGGATTGCTGACCACTATGTCGAGGCTTTCCGGCTCAGGATTATAAGTAAAAATGTCGGCGTACACCCAGCGGACACCGGTTTTCAGCTCCTTGCCGTTATGGCGTGCCACGGCAAGGGTGCCTTCGGAAATGTCGAGTCCGGTGACGTCGGCGAACGGCAGGTTGCGCGCCAGGGCTATGGCTATGCAGCCGGAACCCGTGGCGATGTCGAGTACGCGCAGGTCCCGGCGGTCGCGATAACGGTCCACTATCATGTCCACAAGGCCTTCGGTTTCATGTCTGGGAATCAACACATTGCGGTCTACATGCAAATCCATGCCGTAGAAAGGCGCAATGCCGGTGATATACTGTATCGGTTCATGCCGTTGGAGGCGTTGCAAAATCTCCTCGATGCGTGCGCGGATGGTCGGCGACAACTCCTTGTCATCGCGCATCAGCAGATCCACGCGGTTCCACCCCATCAGGTATTTGAAAATTATCTCGATGATGGCGCGCGTCTCCGCAGTGCCGTAGAGCGGTTCGAGGCGGCGGCGCATCATTTTCAAGGTCTCTTCCATATCCGCAAAGTTACAGATTTTTTTTGAGAACTGCGATTTATTTATTAACTTTGGTGTCACAAAAAAGCAATTAACGCTTCTTAGGTATAATGGAAGAGGAAAAATACATGCGCCGCGCGCTGGAACTGGCGCGGCACGGGGAGTTTGACGCGGCGCCGAACCCAATGGTCGGCGCGGTGATAGTGTGCGACGGCCGCATCATCGGCGAAGGTTTCCACCGCCGTTGCGGCGAACCTCACGCCGAGGTCAACGCCGTGCGCAGCGTGCGGCAGCCCGAACTGCTCGGCCGCTCCACCATCTACGTTACGCTCGAACCTTGCTCACATTACGGCAAGACACCTCCATGCGCGCAACTGCTTATCGACAAGGGTATTCCGCGCGTCGTGGTGGGCTGCCGCGACCCGTTTCCGCGCGTTGCCGGCCGAGGCATACAGATGCTGCGCGACGCCGGACGTGAAGTCGTTGTCGGTGTACTCGAAGAGGAATGCAAGGCGCTCAACGAACGCTTCATAACAGCACACACCCTGCGCCGCCCGTGGATAGAACTGAAATGGGCAGAAACAGCCGACGGCTTCATCGGGCGTCGCGACGCCAAAGGCCGTCCCGCCCCCGTTGCTGTCTCCAATCCCCCGACCGCAGTCCTCGCCCATGCCGAACGCTCCCGGGCTCAGGCCATAATGATAGGAAGAGGCACGGCGGAGGCCGACAACCCGCGCCTCGACCTGCGCCTCTGGCCCGGAACGTCGCCACGCCCTGTGGTGATGACCTCGCGTCCCCTCCCCGCCGGGTCGCACCTCGCCGAAAAGGAGGACGTGCTGGTTTTCAGTTCCTCGACGCCCCTCCCCGAAGTCTTGGAAAAGCTCTATTCCGACTACGCAATCACGTCGCTCCTGGTGGAAGGGGGGACGCAGTTGCTCGAAAGTTTCCTGCGCACCGGGCTGTGGGACGAGTTGCGCGTGGAACGCTCACAGACTCTCCTCGGCAGCGGCGTCAAGGCTCCGCACCTTCCTGCCGACGCCAACATGGTGGCCCGCGAGACGGTGCGCGGCAACAGTGTGGAGCGTTATCGCAGGTAGTGTTTTAACCGTTGCGCCGCGGCGCGGAAGCGCAATAATAGGGCGCGTCCGTTCGTTAAAAAGCTATAAAATTTTCTTATTGTCCCATTTTATCAGAAAAAAAGATGGGGAAATATGATAAGAAATACTAATTTTGCAGTTTGAAACCTGTGGCCTGTCCCGAAGGGAGAGGTGACGAAGCGTCGCCCGATATGAGGCGCCACGGTCAAACAACATAACAAAACCAACAATTGTGAACACTCTAACTCGCTCAGAGACAAACCATAAAAGGAAAACCAACCGATACCGCCGCACAGCCGTCCCCGCACTGGCGATGGCCATGATGACGATGTTGCTAACCCTCGGTGCTTGCAACAGCAAGGAAGACCCGGCGGAAAAGAACTTCGGCAAAGACTCGTCGGTGGCCGTCACGGCCTTCAAGCTTTCGGACACCAACAATTCGAGCAAATTCCGCCTTGACTCGGTATTCTTTTCCATTGACCTCGAAAACGGCGTAATCTTCAACGCCGACTCGCTGCCCATGGGAACGAACGTCACCAAGCTCGTGCCGGTGATTTCCTACCCCTCATCGGTTTCCGAAGCGATAATAACGATGGAAGGCGGCTCCGTGCGCACCGGCGACGTCGACTACAAGACGTCGCCCTCCGACTCCATCGACTTCTCCGGCAACGTTTTCCTGAAACTCACGGCGCAGGACGGCGAAACCAAACGCACCTACCGCCTGAAAGTGAACGTACACAAGGTGCCCTCCGACTCCCTGATGTGGACCGAAGTGGGCACAGCGTCGCTCCCCTCGCGCACCGGCGCGCCGACGGCACAGAAGAGCGCCCGAAGCGGCGACACCGTCTACACCATGGTGCGCGAAGAGGACGGCACGCTGACGCTCGCCTCCTCGCAGAATCCAGGCCCGGAATCATGGACCAAGACAGCGGTGGCGGAGCCCCGCACCTTCGACGTGCGCAGCTTCACCGCCTCCGAGGGCAACTTCTATATCCTTGACGACCGCGGCGAACTCTACATGTCGCCGGATGCCACCACATGGACCGCCACCGGCCAGATATGGGTTTCCCTACTGGGAGGTTACGACCGGCTGGCAATCGGCATCCGTTCGCAGAACGGACAACTGCTGCACACCTCCTATCCGGTGGTACGCGGCGGCGAGCCGCCTCTCGAACCGGGCTTCCCCGTGCGAGAATCCTCTAATCTGTGCAGCTTCACTACTAAATGGAACCCGAACCCGATAGCGCTGCTTGCCGGCGGCACGGACGTGGACGGCAACGCCGTGGGAGCCATCTGGGCCTACGACGGCAACGATTGGGCACAGATAGCCTCCCGCCCGGAAATGGAACTACGCCAGCCCGCCCTCATCCCCTACTACGCCATACGCGCCGTGCCTAACGGCAACACCTCCACCGAACTCGAGATGAGCGCATGGCTGCTGACCGGAGGCCAACGTCCCGACGGCACCCTGAACCGCGACATGCTCATCAGCTACGACAACGGAGTGAATTGGCAGCGAGCCGTGGACTACATGCAACTGCCCGAAGAACTCCCGTCGTTCCGCGCCGCCGACGCCGTGGTGCTCGAACGCGACATGAATGCCGACGTGCAGGACTACTGGAAAGTGCGCGCACGGCTGCCACACACGCTCAACGGCTTCGATGTGTCGTGGCAATGCCCCTACATCTACCTCTTCGGCGGATACGGCGAAGACGGCAACTTCATGGCGCAGGTGCGCCGAGGCGTCCTGGCGCGCCTCGCCTTCACACCCATTTTCTAATTGAGAAATACACGACATCCCAACAAGCAGACACGCATGAAACGAACCACCGCCACACGCGCCCTCATTTTATTGACGCTCTGGACATTGCTCCTCGCAATGCCGCAGCGCGCCGGCGCCCAGGAAGACTACCGGTATGACATCGGCGGCGGTTTCGGCATGACAGGATACCTTGGCGACGCCAACTCCGCCAATCTCTGGAAAAATCCCTCGTGGGACCTCCAGGTGTGCTTCCGATACCTCCCCAACAACCGATGGGCCTTCAAGACCAACATGTATGTGGGAGGACTGCGAGGCAACTCGGCGCAGATGGATAACGTGCTCCCCGAAGCACGGAACTTCAAGTTCACCACTACCTTCTACGAGTTCGGCGAGCTGGCCGAGTTCAACTTCTTCCCCTACGGTATGGGGAAACAATACCAGAAGCTGAAACGCTGGACCCCCTACATAGCAGCCGGTTTCGGCTTCACAGTATGGTCTGTGGACCAGAAAGCGCACTTCTCGCCCGTCATTCCTATAGGAGGCGGTGTCAAGTTCAAGGTAAACCCGCGACTCAACCTCGGCGTAGAGTTCCTGATGAAGAAAACCTTCAGCGACAAGCTGGACGGCAACGACCTGTCGGACCCTTACCTGATAAAGAGTTCGTTCGCCAAGAACACCGACTGGTATTCCACGCTGACATTTACAGTCACCTACGAGTTCAGCAAACGGTGCCGCGCGTGCAACTATAAAGAGAGATAAAGAGATGAGCACACTTGACGAAACCATACGAAGCCTTAGCCGCGAGAGCCTACCGCGCCATGTGGCCATCATCATGGACGGCAACGGACGATGGGCGCGCCGTCGCGGATTGCCTCGCTCGGCCGGCCACTACAAGGGAGTGGACTCCGTGCGCGTCATCACGGAAATGGCTTCCGACATCGGCCTTGAATGCCTTTCGCTCTATGCCTTCTCCACGGAGAACTGGTCACGTCCGCAAGAGGAGGTGGACACCTTGATGCACCTCATAGGGATGGCCATCGAGAACGAGACGCCCGCGCTGATGCGCAACAATGTGCGCCTGAAACTCGTCGGCGACATAGAAGGGCTCCCTGCCGAAGCCCGCGGCCGACTGGAACGCTCGCGCCGAATCCTGGAGCGCAACACCGGTCTGACGCTGGCCCTATGCCTCAACTATTCGTCCCGCTGGGAACTGGTACGGGCCGCACGCGAAATAGCCTGCGACGCCGCCGAAGGACGCCTCGACCCGGAAACCGTGGACAGCCGCGAGATAGAACGATGTCTCAGCACCTCCCCGATGCCCGACCCCGACCTGCTCATCCGCACCGGAGGAGAGCTCAGAATAAGCAACTTCATGCTCTGGCAGGTTGCCTACGCGGAGTTCTGTTTCACCCCGACGCTATGGCCCGACTTCGACAAACTCTCCTTCGCACAGGCATTGCTCCAGTTCCGAGGCCGCGAACGGCGGTTCGGCAAAACCTCCGAACAAGTAACACGACAATACACGAACACTTCCATCTAACCCCGATATATGAACACTCCACTAAAACTATACTTTTCACTGATAGCGTTGCTCCTCACTTTGGGGACGGCAGTCCGCGCCCAGGTAGTCCTGGACCCGGAACCGACTCCCCCCGCACCGGCGCCGGCCGCACAGAAGCCTGTGGAGACGGTCAGCATCGAAGAGGAGCCATTCGCCGGCGGTGAAATGACGGTGGTCGGTGACACCATCTACAACCCTACGGTCATCTATTCACCCATTCCCAAGAGCTACGAGATAGCAGGCGTGCGCGTAACCGGCAGCAAGGGGCTGGACGATTACCTGATAATAAGCAACTCAGGCCTCACCGTAGGCGAACGCGTGGAAATCCCAGGCAGCGCAATCTCCGACGCCACCAAACGCTTCTGGCGACAGAACCTCTACTCCAAGGTGCAGATTACGGTAGAGAAGATTGTGGGCGACAAGGCATGGCTCGTCATCAACCTGCGCCAGCAACCCCGCATGTCGCAGCTCCGCTATTCCGGCATTAAAGGTGGAGAAAAGAAAGACCTCGACGCGCGCCTCGGTATGGTACAGGGACAGCAGATTACCCCCAACATCCTGGACCGCGCCAAGACCATCGTGGAGAACTATTACAGCTCCAAGGGATTCAAGAACGCCAAGGTGACGGTGACACAGCAACCCGACCTCTCGAAGGAAAACCAGGTGTATGTGGACATCAATGTGGTGCGCAGCAACAAGGTGAAGGTCCACAAGATATACGTGGAAGGCAACCGGGTGCTCTCGGATAACAAAATCAAGCGCACCATGAAGAAGACCAACGAGAACAACAACCTGCTCAACCTCTTCAAACAGAAGAAGTTCGTGGAGTCGGACTACGAGGACGACAAGAACCGCATCCTTGAAAAATACAACGAGCTGGGCTACCGCGACGCCAAGATAGTGAGCGACTCGGTGGCACGCTACAACGACGACCGCGTGGACGTCTACCTGAAGGTGGACGAAGGGAAGAAATACTACATCAGCGACATCTCGTGGGTAGGCAACACCGTCTATGCCACCGACGTGCTGCAACAGCTGCTCGACATACAGCCGGGCGACGTATATAACCAGAAACGCCTGAACAAACGCACCATGGAGGATGACGACGCCGTGGCCAACCTCTATCTCGACAACGGTTACCTCTTCTTCCAGCTCGTCCCCATCGAGGAAAACGTGCAGGGCGACAGCATCGCGCTCCAGATGCGCGTAATAGAAGGGCCGCAGGCCAAAATCAACCGCGTGGTCATAAACGGCAACGACGCCCTCTACGAGAAGGTGATACGCCGCGACCTGCGCGTGCGCCCAGGCGAACTCTTCTCCAAGAACGACCTCATGCGCTCGGCCCGCGAAATCGCCGCCAGCGGACACTTCAACCCCGAGACCATGGACATCAAACCCGAACCCAACGAGAGCGACGGCACGGTGGACATCGTCTTCAACCTCGAACCGAAAGCCAACGACAAGATACAGTTCTCCTTCGGCTGGGGCCAGACGGGCCTCACGGGACAGCTGGCGCTGAGTTTCACCAACTTCTCGATGAAGAACCTCTTCTACCCCTCGCGGTACCGCGGCATAATACCGCGCGGCGACGGGCAGACGCTCTCCGTCTCGGTGCAGACCAACGCCAAGTTCTACCAGAGCTACAACATCTCGTTCCTCGACCCCTGGTTCGGCGGAAAACGCCCCAACTCCTTCAGCGTCTCGCTCGACTATTCGCGCTCCACGGGCGTCAACTCAAGCTACTATAACGACAACTGGAACGACGCTTACCTCAACTCGCTGTGGACACAAGGCTCCTACGGCACCAACTACAACCAGTGGAACTTCCAGAACGCCTACGACCCCAACAAGGTGATACAGCTTGCGGGCGTCTCGGTAGGTTACGGTTCGCGCCTCACCTGGCCCGACGACTACTTCCAGTTCATGGCCTCGCTGCAATACCGATGGTATTACCTCAAGAACTGGGACTACATCACCTACATGCAGAACGGTACGTCGAACGCCCTGTCGCTGAACCTCAGCCTCTCGCGCAACAGTATCGACAACCCCTACTACACACGCCGCGGCTCCTCCTTCTCGGTGGAATTCTCCATGACGCCTCCGGCATCGCTCTTCGGCAAGAAGGACTGGAAATCCCTCTCCTACAAGGCCAACACCCTGGGTGACAACGAAGCCAAGAAGGAACTCTACCGCTGGATAGAATACTGGAAATTCAAGTTCAAGAGCAAGACTTTCACCCCGCTGACCGACCCCGACGGGCAGTTTACCCTGGTACTGATGACACGCGCCGACTTCGGCCTCATCGGGTCGTGGAACCGCTACCTGAAGACGCCGTTCGAGACATACTACTTCGGCGGCGACGGCATGACCGGCGGCTACACCTACGCCCAGGAGACCGTGGCGATGCGCGGATACGAAAACGGACAGTTCACCCCCAACTACAACGAAGGCTATGCCTACGGCAAGGCCACGATGGAGCTCCACTTCCCGTTCATTCTGCAACCGACCACTACCATCTACGGCCTCGTCTTCGCCGAAGCAGGTAACTGCTGGACTTCGGTCAAGGAATTCTCACCGTTCAACCTTAAACGCAGCGCCGGAGCCGGTGTGCGCGTATTCCTCTCGGTAATCGGATTCCTTGGCATCGACTGGGCGTACGGTTTCGACAAGGTGTGGGGTCGCCGAGGCGGAAGCCAGTTCCACTTCGTGCTCGGACAGGAGTTCTGATTTTTACTTGTCACACTTTGGCAAATTAAACGTCATTACTCTAAAACAGTCTAAGGTTTATGAAACAACATGGCGTCCCGTCCGTTATAAGGATAGCCAGAAACTAACAAACAAAAGATATGAAAAAGATAATCATCGCACTGGTGGCAGTCATTGGCTTCGCACTTGCCGGCCACGCACAGAAGTTCGCCATGATTGACATGGAATATGTGCTTCGCAACGTCCCAGCCTACGAAATGGCCAACACACAGCTCAGCCAGGTTTCCCAGCGCTGGGAAAAAGAGGTCAACGAGCTGGCCAAAGAGGCCGATAACCTCTATAAGACTTACCAGTCGGAAATGGTCTTCCTCAGCGACGACCAGAAAAAAGCCCGCGAGGCTGAAATCGTCAAGAAAGAGGATGAGGTTTCGCAGCTACGCAACAAATACTTCGGCCCCGAAGGCGAGCTTTACAAAAAGCGCCAGTCACTGATGAAACCCATCCAGGAGGATGTCTACAACGCCGTCAAGGCTGTTGCCGAAGAGAAAGGCTACCAGGCAATCTTCGACCGCGCCTCCTCGCAAAGCATAGTCTTCGCCTCGCCCCGCATAGACATCAGCAACGATGTGCTCGCCAAACTCGGCTACGCTAAGTAAAACAACCCTGATAATAAATAATATAACACTATAAAGAAAGATGATTAAGAAACTTTTGATTGCCCTGGCAGTCTGCTTTCCCATGCTTGCCTCGGCACAGACCGTAAAAATCGGACTTGTAGACATCAACACCATCGTCGCCAGCCACCCCGACACGCAGGCAGCCCAGACAAAGCTTCAGGATGCCCAGAAAAAATATGATGCCGAATACCAGAAATTAGGACAGGAATTCCAGCGCATGTTCGAGGAATATCAGAAAGGCACCAACGACCTCCCCGCCATCAAACAGCGCAAGGAACAGGAGCTTCAGGACTATCAGAACAAAATACAGCAGTTCGAACAGTCGGCAGCCCAGGACCTCCAGAAGATGCAGGCCGACCTCATGCAACCCATCATCGCCAAGGTGCAGCAGGCCATCGAGTCAGTAGGTAAAGAGGGTGGCTATACACTCATCCAGAACCTCGACCCGCAGATTGTCTTCTACCACGCAGCCCCGGCCGTAGACATCACTAACGACGTCAAGGCCAAACTCGGAATGAAATAACCCGTCACATATAAATCCCTACAGGCAGACAGACGTCCACCCGGACAGTTCTCTCTGCCTTTAATTCTTTTTAACGACAACGGCTAATGAACAAAGGGAAAATAGGAGTGTTCGACTCGGGCTACGGCGGCCTGACCATCCTCGACGGCATACGCAAGGCGTTGCCGCAATATGACTACATATACCTGGGCGACAACGCCCGCGCCCCTTACGGCACACGCTCCTACGAGGTGGTCTACGACTTCACGCTCCAGGCCGTGAGGCATCTCTTCGCCCAAGGCTGCGAGCTGGTAATCCTGGCCTGCAACACCGCCTCGGCCAAGGCGCTGCGTTCCATACAGCAGAACGACCTGCCCGGCATCGACCCCGCGCGACGCGTATTGGGCGTTATCCGCCCCACGGTAGAGCTTCTCGGCGACCTCACACGCTCACGCCACATCGGCGTGCTCGGTACGCCGGGAACCGTCAACAGCCACTCCTACAGCCTGGAAACCACCAAGATTTTCCCCGACGTCACCGTGACGGAAATGGCCTGCCCCATGTGGGTGCCCCTAATAGAAAACAATGAGCACATGCAGCCCGGCGCCGACTATTTCGTAAAGAAATACATCGACACGATAATGGAACGCGACCCGCAGATCGACACGCTCGTGCTCGGTTGCACCCACTATCCGCTGCTCATCGACAAAATACGCCTATATCTGCCCGAAGGAATCGCCCTCGTGCCGCAGGGTGAAATCGTCGGCACGAGCCTCTACGATTACCTGCGCCGCCATCCGGAGATGCAGACGCGCCTCTCAACCGGCGGTTCCATAAAATTCGAGACCACCGAAAATCCCGAAAAATTCAACCCCCTCGCCTCCCTCTTCACCGGTAGCGAGGTAAACGCCTCCCACATAACGCTTTAAACATACATCATGAAACTTTTAAACCGACTTATGCTCGCCGCCCTCGCCGCGACACCTCTTTTCACATTCTCCTCCTGCTCAGACGACGATGACCCCGTCAACATCTCCATAAATCCCACCATGGGCCGCCTATCCTACGACGCCGACGGCGTGTGGGACGGCTGGAACGTGAACACAAACATGGACATCCTCGGGTTCCGTTTCTCCCACACCTTCAACGAGGAATACGGCACCTCGCAGGGCATTGTGGCCGCACGCATCAAAGACTACGACTCCTCTCAGTCGACTTACGAACACCAGTTCTCTGTAATCACCGGCGGGGGCCCGGAAGGTATAGGCACACCCTACTTCGTGGCCTGCTGGGACGTCTCCGAAACCAAAGACACCCCCTTCGAGCAGCGCACCTGCTCCATCTCTTACCCCAAAAACAACGGCTCTGGCTACGAGACCTTCCGCCCGCAATCCATGATGGTGACCAACACTTGCTTCGCCTACTACACGATGACACAGGGCAACGCTTACTCAAAGAAATTCGGGGAGGGCGACCACCTGATTCTGCAAGCCCACGGCATCGCCCCTGACGGCCGGGAAAAAGTAGTGGAGTTCTATCTGGCCAACTGCAACTCCGCAATCCCCTCGCAGGACTGGATTATAAACACATGGCAGCGCTTCGACCTCTCCGCGCTCGGCGAGGTCACAGGCATCTACTTCACCATGACGTCGACCGACACCGGAGCCTGGGGCATGAACACACCCGGATACTTCGCCTTCGACAATTTCGAGATTCTTGCCGTCTTCGACTAAACCCACACCGGCTTTAAACCGTTTAATCACTAAAAAACTGATTATGAAAACTGCCGAAGAACTGAGAAAAGAAATGAAGGAGATGACCGCGGAAGAGGCCGTAGCCCACCTTACAGAATACCTCAAAGAGAATCCGCGCGACGACGAAGCATTGACAATCCGCGGCCTGAAATACTGGAGCCTCGGCCGCCGTGCCGATGCCATCAACGACTATCTCGCCGCCCTCGAAATCAACCCGGAAAGCAAGGCCAAACAAGCCATGCAAGCCACCTACGACATCCTCGACTACTACAACAAAGACCTCTACAATCCCTGAGAAAGAGAGGTTTTCATGATAAGCAACCGGTGCGTAACGTTATGGAACGGAGGCATTCCTGCCTCCGCCGAAAGGCGCGGTAGCGGCTAATCTGTAACCGTACGCACCGTACGCACCCGCACCGTCCCTTTTTCTATAATACCCCCTGT
>OHBJ01000421.1_pt1 | contig 26758 bp, 22 predicted proteins | sample 1577241 | NCBI WGS metagenome assembly OHBJ01 (sample SAMEA3541594, study PRJEB24748) | human gut metagenome | biome: human gut; feature: human-associated habitat; material: faeces | place: China | collected 2012 | reverse complement strand
CGGCGGCCTGCCTGGCCTGCGTCGTCACGACGAAGCTCTACCTGCATCAGGAGTGTAGGCGCCGGCGTGGCGGCCGATTCCTCGCGCGGCTCGTCGGAGATGTTCTCTGGCTCGATAGCGGGAGTGTATGGTACCAGAGCGCGGGCTATCGGCGCGGTGTCGTCGGGCTTACCCGGCTTTCCGCCGCGTTCGTAGCTGTCGAGGCGCTCGCGCAGAGAGGCAATCTCGCGCTGAAGACTCATCAGCATTCCGAAAAGGGCTTCGCGCTCGTGGTCGTAGTCGTGATGGCTGAAACTGTCGCCGACGGTAGCTACGCTCGACGATGCGGCGGGCAGATATGCCACTACATCCTCAGCTGTTATGTCGTTGCCGGCGCCGAACAGCGACAGCTGGTCGACGACATTCTTGAGCTGACGCACATTTCCGGGCCAGCGGTAGCGCAGCAGTGCACGTCGGGCGCCGTCGCTGAAGGTTACGGGATGGGTGTGGTAGCGCTCGGCAAAGTCGCCGGCAAATTTGCGCGCCAGCAGGAGAACGTCGTTGCCGCGTTCGCGCAGCGGGGGCACATTGATCTGAACCGTCGACAGGCGATAGTATAGGTCCTCGCGGAAGCGCCCTTCGGCGACGGCCCTGGCCATGTCGACATTGGTGGCGGCGACGATGCGCACGTTGCTCTTCTGGACGTTGCTCGACCCGACACGGATAAACTCGCCGGTCTCAAGCACGCGCAGCAGGCGCGCCTGTGTGGTCAGCGGCAGCTCGGCCACTTCGTCGAGGAAAATAGTGCCTCCGTCGGCTTCTTCGAAATATCCCTTGCGGGCGGCCACGGCGCCGGTGAACGCGCCTTTCTCGTGGCCGAAGAGCTCGCTGTCGATCGTGCCTTCGGGGATGGCGCCGCAGTTGACGGCAATGTAGGTCGAATGTTTGCGCGGACTGTTGCTGTGGATTATTTTCGGAAAAAACTCCTTGCCCGAACCGCTTTCGCCGACAACGAGCACGCTCAGGTCGATGGGCGCGACGCGCAGCGCACGGGCTACGGCGGCGGTCAGCGCCGGAGCGTTGCCGACAATGCCGAGCCGCAGTTTGGCCTGCTGCACTTCGGGAGTCAGGTTTTCGTCGAGATTCAGTTCCATTTACGAAGACTGTAGGTCTGTTGTTTTAGCCAGCGGCCGAATTCTTCGGGGCTCTGCTGGTGTTTCTGCTGTTCTTCGACAGAGATAGGGCGGCCGACGGTTATGCGGCGCACGGTGTCGTGGACGCGGAAGACCTCGGCCGGAAGCCGCAGTGTGCGCAGTTTCCAGCTGATAAGCCCCAGAATGTTGAACCATACTGAGTTATGACCGTGGAAATATATCGGTATGACAGGCACTTTACATTGGGCGATTATGCGCATGACGTTCGGCTGCCACTGGCGGTCTTCGATGCGCAGCCGGCCGTTGATCTTGCTGACGGCGCCGGCGGGGAAGAAGCCGAGAGGCTCGCCCGAGCGGATCTGGGCGAAAGCTTCCTTGATTCCGCGCATCGACACGGCTTTCTTCTTCGGGTCGTCGCTGGCCAGTGCGTCGACTGCGATGAAATTCGCTCCGAAGCCGCTTATATGCTTCAGAATCATGTTGACCATGACCTTGAATTTCGGGCGCCGTGTGGCGATCAGGTTCAGCAGCATTATTCCCTCCATGGCTCCGAAGGGATGATTGCTGACAGTTATAAACGGGCCCTCCGGAAGATTGTCGAGAACGTCGCGGCCCCGGATCTCGAGCCTGACGTTGAGGTCACGCAACATTCCTTCGGAAATTGCGCCCGCGTCGCCGCCGCCGTTGCGATAGTTGCGGGAGTGAAGCCAGTTGACTTTGTCGAGCGCAAAGAACTTCATCAGGCGGCGCGTCAGCCTGTCGTGGCCCTGCAGCGGCTTTATGATGTCCTGCACCTCTTTCATGTCAAGCACATCGGGCTTCGGTGCGATGTCGAGATTATCCATTTTTGTCCTGTTTATTCAAAACGCAAAGTTACGAAAAAAATCGAAAACGGGAGTAATGGGAATCATGGGAGCAATGGAATATTGGGGGAACGCGAAATGTTAATTTAGCGTTAAAATCGCGCTGCTTTAGATTGGCAAAGCAGGTTAATGGCTAATTTCGCGGTGCTGACAGGGAATTTCGATTCTCTGGGGAGATTACATCACCGTGGGAGTTTCAGCTGAAGCTTCCGGAGCGATTCGGCCGCTAAGGGCTGAAAGTGGTGGGACGGCTCTTCTTCCGTAATAAAAACCGACATATCTGCGTCCCGTCTTGCAGAATTATAAAGTCACTGCTTGTTGCAACAGGCAGCGACAAGGTAATTCGAGACGCTCCATTTCATACGACCGCCGGCGGCTCGGATTTCCGAACCGCCGGCGGTCGCATATTATACTCTGAATCACTAACAATCTAACTTTAAATCAAACATTATGTTAAAACGAATTCTGACATTTGTAACTATTATGGCAATCTGTTGCTTAGGAGCTTTCGCCCAGAACATCGCGCAGTTGCAGCGGTCAGCCGAAAATGGCGACGCCAAGGCGATGACCGAATTAGGTAAGTGCTATTATCTCGGAAAGGGAGTTGAGAAATCCGGCGACAAGGCTTTCCAATGGCTGAGCAAGGCCGCTGATGGAGGTAACGCAAATGCATTTTATTGGCTGGGAGCCTGTTATCAGTATGGTTTCGGGACGGCTAAAGATCCGGCAAAAGCGGTTGAACTTTATACCAAAGGAGCTGATCTCGGAGATCATGAATCAATGAACTCTTTGGGCGTATGCCTGAAAAGAGGCATCGGAATCTTGCAGAATTTAGATAGAGCATTGTATTGGTATAATAAGGCCGCAGAACTTGGCGATGCGTATGCTATGAATAATTTAGGTACATGCTACTATCTTGGTGACGGAGTTACCAAAGATCTGGAAAAGGCTGTATATTGGTATAGTAAAGGCGCCGAGCTCGGCAATGGCAACGCGATGGGCAATCTGGCTATATGTTATGATAATGGAGATGGAGTTCCCGCGGATAAGAATGAGGCTTACAAATGGTATGCAAAAGCCGTGAATAATGGTAACAATAGCGTGAAAGACCGATATATGGAGCTGAAGAAAGAAATGGAATTCCCCGGCTCGACATGGACAATGAAGAATGGCGACCGCACCATCGCCGTCTACACGTTCAATAAGGATAACACCTACACAGCCAAATACACGAACTACCTCCACAGCCCCACAGGCTGCTACTGGACATTTACCGAGACAGGAACATGGAGCCTGGACAAAGGTCTGGTGACTCCGACGCCCAAAACTTTCAGCCGCCCCACGGTAAAAGTTTCGCCGATGGCAAACTGGCAGCAGAAGAAATATCCGTCGGTAATGGCGGCGATGACTCCGGGCGAATACAGCAAATTCCTGAGGGATGATGTCTCGGCGAGCGATGGCCATGTTTTCAAGATGAAGTCTGATTCGCAGATGGATGTCAAAAATTCACGCCTGACCTCAGACTACGACAACACCTGGGGCACTCTGGTGAAAAAATCAGGCCCCGCCGCTTCCTCCGGAAAGAAATCCGCCACGAAGAAAAGAAGCGGCTCGAGAAGGCGCTGATCCTGAAAAGCATACATAAGACAACGGCCGGACAACGATTGCCCGGCCGTTGGTTTCTTGGGGACCCGGAGAACGGAATCAGGCGCGGATTTGTTATCTTTGAGGGAAATTATAGAAAAGATTATGGACAACAAATTCAGAATTGAAGAGAGCCTGCGCGGCGACAGCGACCGCCCGAAGCTCGAAGAGATCTATATGACTTCGTTTCCGGCCGACGAGCGCCGCGAGTGGGCTCTTGTTGAGCGGCTTGCCGACGACCCGTCCTCGCCGATGACGATGCTGAAAATCACCGACGGCGGGGGACGTGCGGCCGGACTGCTGACGATATGGCGTTTCGACGGACTGAGCTACATAGAGCATTTCGCCGTCGACAGCAGCCGGCGCGGCTCGGGTCTCGGCTCGAAAGTTTTATCGCGGGTTGTCAAAGCCGAAATGCCTGTTCCGATTGTTATAGAAGTAGAGCCTCCCGGCGATCCCGCCTACGGGCCGATGGCTGCTCGACGGGTCGACTTCTACCGGCGCCACGGATTCACGGCGTTCGAGGATTTCGACTATGTTCAGCCGCCATACGCTCCGGGATTGAAGGAGGTGGTTCTGATGCTTATGGCTACGCGCGATGATGTAGATCCCGGGCGTGCCGCAAGCCTTATTCACCGCCACGTCTATAACAAAAAATGAACAACCAGCCGACATCTTCCCAACAGCCTTCCGTAGCGATACGCAACTATTCGTTTTTAGTCTTTTATCTGGTGGTGCTTAGCGCGCTGGGCTCGTTTGTCAACGATATGTATGCGCCGGCGCTGCCGTCGATGGCGCGGCTTTTCGGCTGTTCGGTGTCGACGGCGCAGATGGGGCTGACGATGGGCATGATCGGTCTGGCTCTGGGGCAGCTTATACTTGGGCCTGTCAGCGACAGGGTGGGGCGTAAGCCGGTGTTGGTCGGTTCAATGGCGGTGTTTATCGTGGTCGCGGTTATCAGTGTTTTCTCTCCGACGATCCACTTTTTTCTGGGTTGTCGCGTGTTTCAGGGGATAGGCGCGGCGGGTGCTTATTTTCTGGCCCGCACTATTCCTGCCGACCTCTACGGAGGCCGCGCGCTGGCGAAGCTGATGGCCATTGTTGGAGCCATCAATGGACTGGCTCCGGCGGCGTCGCCCGTCATCGGCGGCATCATAACCGACGCATGGTCGTGGAAAGGTGTTTTCTGGGTTCTGGCTGCTTTCGCGCTGGTTCTCATAGCGCTGTCGCCTCTTTCGCGGGAGTCGCTGCCGAAAGACCGCCGGTTCAAGGGGCCGTGGAGTCAGGAGCTTGGTCGCTATCTCGTTTTGCTGCGCAACAAGCCGTTTATGGTTCATGTGACGCTTAAAGGCGCGGCTTTAGGGCTGCTGTTCGCCTATATATCATCATCGTCGTTCATAGTGCAGACAGTCTACGGCTTCTCGGCGACTGGCTACGGTCTTATTATTGGCGGCAATGCCCTGTTTTGCGCCGCCGGTTCGATGGCGGCGCTCCGGTTCAAGCTTCTTAAGAACGCCGGCGTAGTCGGAGCCTGGATGCTGGTCGTTGTCATGACGGCAACATGTGTCTCGCTCTGGCTGGTTAAGAATTTCTGGGTCTACGAGCTGCTGATGCTGCCTATGATGGTAGCCCTGGGCATGATTTTCACCATGAGCAACACTCTGGCCATGAACGAGGGGCGCTCATCGGCCGGAGAGGCTTCGGCGGTGCTGGGCGTGTCGGGATATGTCTTCGGCGCTATCGTCGCTCCGCTTGTCGGGGTCGGCGATATGCTCCATTCGACAGCCATTGTATATGCGGTTCTGACCGTGATTCTGATTGTTGCGGCCGAAGCCTCGCGCCGGCTTCCTGCCGATCTCGGCAAATGACCGGCTATTTTTCGGCTTTCAGGACGTCGCTGTAGACTTCGAGGGTCTGCCTGGCTATCGTGTCCCAGTTATATGGGGTGAGGTCGTAGACACGGCGGCGCGGTTCCGCAAGCTTGCGCTTCAGAATCTCCGACAGGGCGCCGACGTCGCCCGCCGGGAAGAAGTCGCCGTTGTCGAGCGCGTCGAGGCGGTTGGCAGGAATCGAGCTGACGGCGACATCGAGGCCGTAGCTCATCGCTTCGAGCAATGCTATGGGAAGGCCTTCGTGGTAGCTCGGCATGGCGAAGAGGGCGGCGTGGCTCATCAGCTGGTTCAGACGGCGCCCGCGGATGAAGCCTGTCAGTACGACACCGGCTTCCGAGGCCCGCCGCTTGAGATCGGCCGAATAGGAGTCGGGATGGTCGGCGTCGCCGGCTATGGCGAGGCGATAGCCCGGTATGGCGGCGCGCTGCCAGGCTTCGATAAGATCGTGGAATCCCTTTTCCTTGACGAATCGGCCCAGAGCGACTGCGTAGCGCCCGGGGGCAAGCCCGAGGTCTTCGATATAGTCGGTCGCTGTGTCGTGAACGGGGACGTTGACGCCGTTGAAGATGAGGCGTGTGTCGGTGCGACCGTAGAGTCGCGCCTCGATGTCGGCGATGACTCGCGAGATAACGATGACAGCGTTGGAGTAACGCGCTCCCATGCGTTCGCCGCTGCGGAGCACGAAACGCGCCAGACGCCCCCATTTGGCACGGTCGTAATCGGGCCCGTGGTTGGTGGTGACGACCTTCATTCCGAGAAGGCGCGCCATAGGAGTCAGAAGAGCCGGGCCGATAGCGTGGATATGGACAATGTCGGGATGCAGTCGCCGGACTTTCAGAAGGGCGAGGACGGTGTGGACAGTGGCTTCGAGGCTCTTGCGGCGTGGCGCGTAGACCGGGAGCAGACTGACGCCCTTATAAGAGTCGGGATGACCGGGAGCGAGATACGGCGTGCGGCAGACGACGGTGACATCATGACCCATAGCGGCCAGACGCGGGTAGAGTTCCTGACAGTGGGTCTCGACACCGCCCTGGATGTCGGGGATTCCGCGGGTGCCGACAACTGCGATCTTCATGACGGTTATTTACGCGGCTTGAGGTCGCCCTGGGTGGGATCCTGGCCGACGTCTTCCCATTTTTTGTCGAGACAGGGCTCGAGTCCGCGCATTACGCGCAACTTGTTTGTCAGAGCCCATTTCATGGGGCGGCTGATATATTTGTGCATTACAGGCGATGCCGTGCCGACCATCCAGCAGTTTTTCGGACAGTTGCGCACCTTTGCGCGCACGCGTTCGGCCTGTTCGCTGCTCCATATCTCGGAGAACGGAGCATTGTGGATATTGCCCATCGATTCCTTCCAGAACCGTTCTTCGAGACCGTTGCAGGGAAAGACTTCGCCCCAGGGGTCGATGAAGAAATTGGTTGTTCCGGCCTCGCAGGGGAGCATACGGCGTCCGCCTTCGATATAGTTGATCAGGCCCATGTTGAAATAGGCGCGGAACCATGATTTGGGGTGTTTCTCGGAGAGCTGGCGGCGAATCAGTTCGGCGAAATCGGCGGTGACGGCGTTGCGGTTCGTTATCTCGTTGTCGTCCTTATGGAAGTAGTAGGAGTTATGGAACGCAGCTGTGGCAAACTCAAGCCCGAGGCTCTTGGCAAGGTCGTAGAGAGCCAGCATGTCGCGGGAGTTGTTGTTGCTGACCGTGCATCCGAACCCGATGTCTTTCAGCTCCATCTCCTTGAGCGTCAGCAGTGTGCGAAGCCCCTTGTCGAATCCTCCCTCGCGGCCGCGCAGATGGTCGTTGGTCTGGCTGAGACCTTCTATAGAGATTCTGATGCCGATTTTCGGGAACCGGCGGGCGAGCTCGATGACGCGGTCTTCGAACCATCCCGATGTAGAGATGACAATGCGCGGAGCGTGGCGGTAACATTCCTCGACAATTTCGGCCAGATCGGTGCGCACAAAAGGCTCGCCACCTGTCAGGTTGATGAACTTGAGGGGCGGAAGCGTCGCCAGATCAGAGGCTTTGATCTCTTCTTCCTTGCGAGTAGGGTATTTCCAGATGTTACACATCTTGCACTGCATCGGGCAGCGGTAGGTCAAGATGATAGAGGCATCTGTTGGTTTTGGCACTGTCATATTATCGTGAATACGCTCCTGAATTGTCTGCAAAATTACAATTTTTTTCTGACATAGCCTTATATCGGGCCCTATTGTTGGCGCAAACGTCTCTAAGAATTTGCTGATCAGACGAAAAAGAATCGGCGACCTGAAAAATGGCCGCCGATTCTTTTTTGAGAGAGAAAGGGAATGAGAATCAGGATTTGCGCGACTTGCGGGCTTCGGCGATGATGAGCCAGACAGCTACAGCCAGACCGGCGCCGCAGAGCGGGCCGACGACCATGATCCAGAAGTCGCCCCATGCTTCGGGCGAGAACAGTGCGGGGCCGAAGGAACGGGCCGGGTTGACAGAGCAGTTGTCGACAGGGATTCCGACGATGTTCACAAGGCCGAGAGCTATACCGATGGCGAGACCGGAAAATTTGCCGAATCCGCTTTTGGGATCGGTGGCGGCCAGCACAACGAAGACGAAGAAGAAGGTAAGGAGCACTTCGGCGGCAATGGCCATGCCGGGGGTTGCGCCGGGCTGAAGGACGTTGGCGGCGATAGTGTTGACCATACCGTCGTTGTCGGTTATTCCGCCGAAGTTATAGATGCCTTCGAATCCGAGACCCGACAGCCAGAAGAGGAGGCAGGCGCCGAGAGCGGCTCCGAGAAGCTGGGCGATGACATATCCGCAGAAGTCGCGGCCGCTGAGACCGCCTTTGATCCATACGGCGAACGATACGGCCGGGTTGACGTGGCATCCCGATATGTTGCCGATTGAATAACATAGGCATATCAGCACGAGACCGAAGCAAAGACCGATACCGAGGCCGCCGATCGACGGGCCGGCCAGAACGGCGCTGCCGCAGGCCAGCAGAACAAGAAACATCGTGCCGACAAATTCGGCGATGTATTTACGCATACTGCTCATAAATAAAAATTTTTAAGAGTTATTGTCTGTTTCTACTAATAATGACAAAAACTGGCTTAAAAAGTTTAATCAAAGTTTGAAATCACCCTGCCGTAGGAACGTACCTTCGGCTCGTAGTTCTATAACGGACAGGTAGTCAGGTGTATATGACGTGCGCTAAAGTGTACTCTATGAGCTCAAGAAAGTTTAGTTGAGAACACCCGGCAAGCGCGGGACGCGCGATATCTCTACATCCGATTGCGTTAGCTGTCGGTCGGGAGAGATCCCCGTCTCCCCGCGACAAGCCGCGGAGCGTGCGCAGTCGCGCAGCGGCGATAGCCAAGGATGGCAGCTTGTGCTGACTATTTTATGAGAAATCCTTTTTCATACACAAGCGGACGCAGTTTTTCAGTAAGAGCACCGTAGGCTTTTTCAAAATTGTTGAAATCTATCTGGGGATAGCCGCCGTTGTCGTTATGCTCGCGAAGAGCGTTACGGATTTGATACCATCCGACATCGGGGCGGTTGAGTTTGTATTTCTCACGCACTGAATAGTCGAAGGTCATTGAGAAATATGTTCTCCACAGTTTCTCGCCTTCATTCAGAACCTCGCGGGCTTCTTCTGAAAATGTGAGGTTTTCCATGAAGCGGACAAGAAAATCGCTTTCAAATCTTTTCGGAGAGTCGACCTGTTCTTCTGTATATGGAATGAAATGGTTTACGATGCTCCACGTCCGGCCGTTCCATTCAAGCCCGTCGGCTGATGCGGTGTTGTTACTTCCGTTGAACAGCATCCATACGAGGCAGTCGTTGATGAATTCATCAGAGAGTACTTCGGTCGGCTGAAGAAATTGGTCGCGGTCGTTCAGCCAGGTGGGACGCACTATTTTTGTCATTGCGAAGTAAACGGCGCACTGTCGCAGATTTGACTCATTGACATATAAACCATGGCCCATCGACGCGCCTGAAGAGAGCAGGCTGATATATTTTTGATGTTGCGGGTCATTTACGCCGGTTACCATATATCCGATTGCACCGTCAGACCATTTGGTGCCTCTCTGATCCCGACGCTCTCCTTTCGGGGGAGTAACGGCGCTGGTGAGAGGCACACATTTTTCCGCGTTAGATTTTGGCCTTGTTATCCAACGTGACAGATAGGTGTTTTCGGAGAGATTGTAAAAGTTCTTATGGCCTATAGGCTTGACATTCTTATTAAATGCTTCGCAATTTACCTCAGTGATAGGCGTGCGGACGGCTCCGGGACGATTGTCGGTTTTCCAAATACAGAATCCGATGGGAAAGTCGCCCGTCATACCATCGAAAGCTCTGTTATGGACAACGAACCCGTCCTTAAACACTGCGTTCCAATTATTACGGAATCCCTCAGATGCCTGAGCATTGATGTATTTCAATTTGGAAAACATCGCAATGGTAGCTGTGGGCATCTCTTTGGCTATACGGGCGAGAAACTGAATGAACAGTTCGTTACTCGACTTGCCATATTGAGGCATGCCGACTTCGGCCATTCTGGTTCTTTTTATTCCCTCTTTATTCTTCGCTTCGTTTCCCTTCGCTGAATTAGATGCATTTGTCGCCTCACCATATGGGGGATTGATCAGTACGAGAATTTTTTTAGCGCCCTTCTTTTGTTCGCGGGCGTCAAGAATTAGTTTCCGAAGGCTATCGGGAAGCTTGTTGGTCATCGAATAGTCGATGCTGCCGTCGTCGGCAATGTCGTCGTTGAGATAGTCATACTGGAACCGTTCGGCACTCACGGCGGTTTTTGTGGCAAGCATTACGTCGACATCGCTTTGGTCGAGCGTTGACATATAAAGATTTCTGGGATAAGAGTGCTTGGTTTCGAGATTCCCGACACCGCAACACATATCCCAGACAATATATTCTTTTTGCCAGTTTTCGCCAAGAGTGGCGCTTAGATATTCATAGGCTTTCTCAACAACAGAAAGGGGTGTGTAATAGGCTCCTTTGAACTGGCGCTCGTCAATTGGAATCAGCGAATCACGGCGCTCCAGAAGGTAGTTGCGGTATTGGGCTTTGGGGGGCCTGTCGTAGATTGCCCAGAACCGACGATATCCTTCATGTGAGCCTAGTTCGTATATTTTACCGTCGAGAAGAAACGAGGGCTTGCCGTTGCGATGGATAAGTTCCGCCGGTAAGTGCTGATGGGTCGATACGGTTCCGTCTGACATAATATCGGCAAAAAACAATAAGTTGAATTTTTCCTCTTCTAAACCTTTTATTTCCTTACCGATCATTGAAACCCATTTGTCGAATGCTGATTTGAGGTTCGCGGGTGTAATCTGTGTGCGGATGATTTGTCCGGTCTTGACAGCAGTTTTTATAGTGTTGATAAACTCTTCTTCGTGGGTTTCTATTTTGAACGAAACGAAGTGGGTTCCGATAAATCCTGAAACAGCGTCGAGTGCTTCCTGAGTGTAGTTGCTTGCCGATTTTCCCCATTTAATTGTTTTGAGCTGAAGAAAGGGCATAACATCTTCCGTTCGCATGATAGCCGCCTTCACACTATCGATAACGCATAAGAAGGGAGGAATCTCTTCGCTATTTATAATGGCCTGCCAGACATAGTGTAGCAATTGAGTGAACATTGCATAGATCGATTGTCTGCCTCCAAGTTTTGCCTCGAACCAGATTTCTTTAGTCTGAATGTCGATAAGGTTGCGCGAAACGCCTTTAAGACCGAGTGCCCTGATATAGGCATCTTTTACATCTTCTTCGCTTCGGGCTTCCTGTAATTGCTGATATAATGAAAGCTTCATAGTTGCAAATACGCTGATATAGCGGTTAGTTCAACCCCAAAGATAGCGAAAAAATCGCAGATATGAAGAATTGTCATCATATCGTAGCTAAGAGATATTGGCGGCCTGCGCTGTCGCGTTTCGCGGCGGCGCGCACTGCCGTGGCTTGCCGCGATGTTGCGGGATTGTTCGGTTTGTGACCAATCGATTGATTGCTAATTGTTTGGCGGACGCGATGAATCGCGTCCCTACGGTCGGATCACGGTAATCTTATTCGGCAATGAAGGGCTTCAGGCCTTCGACGGCTTCGGCTGCGGTTATGCGGCGGCCGCCGTTGTCGAGGTCGACGAGCACATAGCGGTTGTTGCCCATGCCGAGCTCTTTCATGTAGGAGAGCTGGCGCAGGCCGTGGCGGCTCTCGATGCGTTCGACCATGTCGTGGTGTTCGGCTTCGGTCATGGCGTAGATGAGGTCTACGCAGGCCTGATCGAGGGCGAGAATATCGGTCGACGAGAGAATGCCGACATTGGGGGTCACGACAGGAGCGGCGTTGATTCCCTCGCAGTCGCACGACACTGACATGTTGCGCATTACGTTGACGTAGGTGATGTTTTTTCCGAAATGGTCGACGACAGATTTTGTCGACTCGGTCATGCGCTCCATGAATTCCTCTTCTTTGATGTCCCACTGGTCGTCCTGACCGGGCGTGGTGTGGATCCAGGCCTTGCCTATGCGGCCGTCGGCGCACCCGATTCCGATATTCTTGTTGCTTCCGCCGAAACCGCCCTGTGTGTGGCCCTTGAAGTGGGTCAGAACGACCAGAGAGTTGTAGTCGGGAAGATGTCCGCCGACCGACATCTCCTTAAACCATTTTCCGTCTTTGACGGGGAACATCGCCGTGCCGTCTTCATCGAGGATGTCGACGGGGCAGAAAGTCCAGCCGTTGACTTTGAGCGTCTCGCGATGCTGCGGGGTAGTGTAGCGGTCACCGTCGTAGTAGGTGTTTGTTTCGACGATAGTGGCTTCGGGCAGATCTTTAGAAATCAGAGCCTTGACCCAGTCGTGGGGGATTATGTTCGGGCCGTGTTGCTCGCCGGTGTGGAGTTTCACGGCTGTCCGGCCTTCGATATTGCCTCTGACCTGTTCGAAAGCCTTTATCAGACCCTCGGGGCCGAGCTGGCGGGTGAAATAAACTATCGATTCGTTGCCGGTGCGCTCTTCGTAAGGCACATACTTGTTTCCGTCTTTTCCCGGAACGGGCTGTGACTGGGCTGATGCGGTTGTTCCCATGGCTATGATACTTGAAATAATTATTGACAGGATTTTTTTCATCGGGGTATAGTTCTGATTGACAGTGCAAAGTTACGAAAAACGGCAGACATTCCGAGCCGGAGACTGAATTTATGGATAAGTATTGTTACTTTTGCGGCAGCTTATTCATTTTCGGATAGCCGGGAAATCATTATGCGCGCCCTTTTCTATATAATCATTCTGCTGGTTATTACAGGATGCAGTTATTCGAGTGTCCAACAAGAGGCGCTCGACGAGGCGCAGCTGCTTATGGATGATGATCCGGCGGCAGCGCTGTCGAAGCTCGACGACATCGACATTTCGGAGATAAGGGATTCGGCGACCATGGCCCGGTGGGCTCTCTTATACAGCGAGGCTATGGTCATCAACCGGCTGTCGGCTCCGGCTGACACTATCGTCAATATCGCCATTGATTATTACGGGCGCCACCGGCAGCAGAACGAGTATAAGAAGGCTTCGCGCCTGAAATCATTGATTACATCCGGCAAAGCCGACAATCAGCTTGCCACCTACCGTTATATTCAGAAAGAAAAGGAGTTTCTGCTCTATAAGGAACGGGCCAGACGGGAATTATATATGTTTATCGGACTGGCTATTCTTCTTGTGGCGGCAGGAATTATTATATGGCTGCGTCAGCGGATGAAGATACAGTCTTTGCAGAATGAGGCGCTTATGGCCGAAGCCTCGGGCTTCAGACGACAGGCCGACGCTATCCGGGGCGATGTCAGCCGCCTGGAGACGAAGCTGCACGGACTGCTTGAAAACCGCTTTTCGCTGATAGACTCGCTTTGCCAGACCTATTACGAGTCTCAGGGCACGAAAACCGAGCGAAAGGCTATTATCGACAAGGTGAAAAGCGAAATCGAATCGGTCAGAACCGACTCTTTTTCTGAAATGGAACGTGCCGTGAACGATTGCCGCGACAATCTTCTCGTCAGGGTCAAAGAGGCTTACGCCGACATCCGCCCTGAGGATTACCGGCTTCTGGTTTATCTCGCAAGCGGCCTCTCGACGCGGACACTGAGCCTGCTCATCGGCGAATCGGTCGAGGTCGTGTATAAGCGGAAATCGAGGCTCAAATCGCGGCTCAGGGAATCGGTCGAGCCTGTGTGTCCCGAAATTATGGCTGTTTTCTGATCGGTTTTCCTTCCGGTCAGACTTTTTTCGCGTCGTCCGGCGTATGTCTCTGTTGGCCAGTGCTTTGTCAAGGCGTGTGTCAGACTTTTGCTTTGGTGTTTCAAGGTGATGGGAAGTAATTTTGCATCAGACTTTCGGAGAACCGGAGGTCGGCAAAATCCATTCACATGAACACAAGGCTATTTATTGTAATTCTGACTGCTGTCATTATTTCAGGAACCGGTCAGGCGCAGAATCAGGAGGCTTCAGACAGTCTCTCGCGTGAGCTGCAGGAGGTAGTTGTCACAGCAAAGCAACCGGCGACAAAATTAGTCGGCTCCACACTTGTGTCAACTATCCCCGGCACGAATCTCGCCGGACTCGGCAATGCACTTGATGTGCTCGCCCAGTTGCCGATGATCAAGGTTGAAGATAATACCGTCAGCGTTATCGGCAAGAGCAATATCGAAATCTATATCGACGGACGACCGATGCGCGACGAACAGGAGTTACGACAGCTGCTTTCTTCCAATCTGAAAAGAGTGGAATTGCTCATGGCGCCCGGAGCCGCTTATGCCAGTACAACCGGAGCGGTGCTTAAAATCACGACACGGCGTAATTTCGTGAAGGGGTTGTCGCTTACCGACCAGTTTCTACTTGAATGCCGGCGCAAATGGTCGGTTATGGATTACCTCGCCCTAAGCTATCGGGCCGGTAACTGGGAGTTCTTTGCCAACGGTACGATAAAACACTATAACTCACTCACAAAGGGGGTGACAACCAATACGCTCGTCTATAACGGAAAGGAAACTGTCGTTGGCAGCAGTCAAAGCAATTCTTTCCCCACCACGGTCGGCGTGATAAAGGCAGGATTCAACTATGCCAATGGGCCACAATCGTTTGGTGCGTATTACCGATATAACCCGGAGCGCGGCGATTTCAAAAACGCAGGCAGCGAATGGCTCGACGACAGCCCGCCAATCAGCAGTAATATAGACAAGCATATCAGGGCGCACAGCCACCTCGCTTCTCTCTATTATGAAAACACTTTTGCCGAAAAATATCTTCTTCACTTCGACGGTGATTTCCGCCGGTCAAATGAAAACAATTCCGTGGTGACGACCTATACTGATTCGTCGAATCCGGCAGTGAACTCAACAGATGAAAGGGCATCGACTCTCTGGGCGGGGAAGCTGTATCTGAAATTCCCTGTCTGGAAAGGAGATTTTACCGTCGGAACGCAAGACAGCTATACCCATACTTCGCTTGATTACCGCATGCTGAACGATGCCGTCAGTGAATATATCCCCTCATCACTGACCGATGCACGGCAAACTTCTGCCGCTCTGTTCGCTTCATGGTCGCGCCTGTTCGGTAAATTTTCGCTCGCGGCTGGTGCGAGATATGAGTATGTCGATTATGACTTCAAGGTTAATGGCAAACCAGATGAAGATGTCAGCCGTCGCGACAATCTGTTGACGCCCGACCTCTCGCTCGGATATTCGTTTGACGATGAAACACAAATAAGCCTCAGTTATAAAATGGCGACCGTGAAGCCATCATATTCACAGCTTACAGGATCGCTCAGTTACACTGGCCTGCACCAGATCGAGGGTGGCAATCCGGCGCTCCACGACGAGAGGATGCACGACATTCAGCTGTTCGCCATGTGGAAAGGCTTCATGGTGCAGGCTGATTACACCCGTTCGCTGGATACGTATGCTTTTGTCAAGCAGGTATATCCCGCCGATAATCTCCAGCTTCTCATGCATCCTGTCAATATCGACGTTTCGGCATTGAATCTCTATCTTGTCTGGAGCCAACCCATACGCCGATGGACTCCGAATGTTACGGTCGGTATGTATAGGCAGTGGTTACAGCTTGATAATCACCGATACGACAAACCGATATTCTCTTATTATTTCGACAATACTGTTTCTTTGCCTCACGGATGGCTCATTACGGCCAACATAAACGGCAGTTCGCAGGGCGATATGCACACCAACCGATTCGCTGCCTCATGGTTCACAATGGATGCGTCGGTCGGCAAGACATTTCTTGACAGATCGCTGACCGTCAAGCTGTCGGCTACAGATATATTCAATACCTCGAACAACGGCTGGACAATGGACACGTTCGGAGTCTTTGTCGATAAACGCCAGAGCTACGACCGCAGAGGTGTCTCCCTCGCTGTCACCTACAATTTTCAGCCGCGCAAGAGCAGATATAAAGGATCGTCGGCCGCCGAAGCCGAAATGAAACGACTTTAACAACAGCTTGTCATACACGGAAAAGCCTCGACAGCGATGCCGGGGCTTTCCTTATGGGGGATATTCTGCTCTCAGAGGACGGCGAGAATCTGGTCGGCGTGGATCTTCGTCTTGATCTCTTTCGGCCCGAAGATGCGCGTTATCCGGCCGTCGGGGCCGATGAGGAATGTAGTGCGGAACGTGCCCATATACTTGCGGCCATACATCGATTTCTCGCCCCATACGCCCATCTGTTCCTGAAGGCGATGGTCGGTGTCGGCGATGAGGGGGAATGGGAGGTCGTGGGCCGCGATGAACTTCTTGTGGGAGGCTTCGGAGTCGCTGCTGACTCCGACGATTCTGTAACCTTTGGCGGCGAGCGCGCCGATATTGTCGCGCAGCGAGCAGGCCTCGGCCGTGCAGCCCGACGTGTTGTCTTTAGGGTAGAAATAGAGCACGAGGTTCTGTCCGGCGAAATCCGACAGCTTCACCTCGTTGCCGTTCTGGTCGACGCCCAGCAGTTCGGGCGCTTTGTCTCCGATATTCATGTAGTATAGTGAAAGGGTTGGAAAAGGAAGAGGATGAATTCCTCTTCTCAATTAACGTCAAAGTTGGTGAAAAAGTGCGGGTAGACGGAAAAAACGCATAATATCGGGATTGATACCTACGGGCCGTCAATAGTGTCGTATGACCGGTTCGGGCAATGCTGCTGAATTTTGTATGCCGGGAATTCTTTTATTGTCAGGTGTCAGGATAAGCGCGTCTCAGCAGTCGTAAGGATCGAACATCGACGTCGAAAGATATTTCTCAGCGCTATCCGGGAATATTACCATATCTGACCGGCGATTTTTGTCGCTGCGATCATTGCTGCGCCGTTGCTCATCCGACAAACAGCCCTTCGTATCGAATCAGTTTCCGGGCCATTTCGATTGTCTCTTCGCTTGCGACCATAACTTGAAAATCAATTCTTGACGGATCGTAAATAGCAGGGACTATGGCTTCTTCCATATTTTTTAGCCCCGCTGTTATATTGTAGTGATATTCTTGGCCATTTCGCATATTACTGCTTAATATACAAAGTTACATAGAATTTCTGAGGTGGCAATAAAATGTGCCGAGAAACATGAAAGGGACTTTTTGCGCAGAGCATTTAAGGTTGGCGCTTATCCGTTGGGAAAAACGTAAACAGAAAAGGAGTGCGGCTCGGTGTGAGCCACACTCCTTGTGCTGTTGTCGTTGTGGGGATTTACTTCACTTCCTCGAATTCTACGTCGTCGATGTGGTCGCCGCCCTGGTTGTCGTTGCCGGGTGCGCTCTGGCCTGCGCCGGCGCCGGGGTTGGCTGCCTGCTGCTGGGCGTTGAGAATATCCTGCTGGGCTGCGCCGAAGGCATTCTCGATGTCTTTGATGGCGGGCTCGATGGCTTCGACGTTCTGGTTCTTGTGGGCTTCCTTGAGTCGGCCGAGGGCTTCTTCGATGGTTGCTTTCTTGTCGGCGGGAATCTTGTCGCCAAGCTCCTGAAGCTGTTTCTCGGTCTGGAAGATTACGGCATCGGCCTTGTTGAGGGTGTCGATGCGCTCTTTCTCCTTAGCGTCGGCGGCTGCGTTGGCTTCGGCCTCCTGCTTCATGCGCTTGATCTCTTCTTCGCTCAGGCCGCTCGAGGCTTCGATTCTGATGCTCTGTTCCTTGCCGGTGGCCTTATCTTTAGCCGACACGTTCAGAATGCCGTTGGCATCGATTTCGAAGGTGACTTCGATCTGAGGTATTCCGCGCGGAGCGGGAGCGATTCCGTCGAGATGGAATTTGCCGAGGGTCTTGTCGTCTTTTGCCATGGGGCGTTCGCCCTGAAGCACGTGGATCTCAACCGAGGGCTGGTTGTCGGCGGCTGTCGAGAAGGTCTCGCTCTTGCGCACGGGGATGGTTGTGTTGGCTTCGATGAGCTTTGTCATCACGCCGCCGAGGGTTTCGATGCCGACGCTTAGAGGAACAACGTCGAGCAGCAATACGTCTTTGACGTCGCCCGAGAGCACGCCCCCCTGAATGGCAGCGCCGATGGCCACTACCTCGTCGGGGTTGACGCCTTTCGACGGGGCTTTGCCGAAGAATTTCTCAACGACGGCCTGAACGGCGGGGATACGGGTCGAACCGCCGACGAGGATAACTTCGTCTATGTCGGCCGGAGTCATGCCGGCGTCTTTGAGGGCCTGCTCGCAGGGCTTGATGGTTGCCTGAATGAGCTTGTCGGCGAGCTGCTCGAATTTGGCGCGTGTCAGAGTGCGCACAAGGTGCTTCGGGCCGCTGGCTGTGGCTGTGATATAGGGGAGGTTGATCTCGGTCGATGTTGTCGACGAAAGTTCGATCTTGGCTTTTTCGGCTGCCTCTTTGAGGCGCTGTTTTGCCATGGGATCCTGAAGAAGGTCGACGCCCTCTTCTTTCTTGAATTCGTCGGCGAGCCAGTCGATGATAATCTGGTCGAAGTCGTCGCCGCCGAGGTGGGTGTCGCCGTTGGTCGACTTAACTTCGAAGACGCCGTCGCCGAGTTCGAGAATCGAGATATCGAATGTGCCGCCGCCGAGGTCGAACACTGCGATCTTCTGATCCTTGTTGGTCTTGTCGAGGCCGTAGGCGAGGGCCGCTGCGGTGGGCTCGTTGACGATACGGCGCACTTTCAGGCCGGCGATTTCGCCGGCTTCCTTGGTTGCCTGACGCTGAGAGTCGTTGAAGTAGGCAGGCACGGTGATGACAGCCTCGTCGATGGTTGTGCCGAGATAATCTTCGGCTGTCTTCTTCATCTTCTGAAGAATCATGGCCGAGATCTCCTGCGGAGTATATTCGCGGCCGTCGATGTCGATGCGCGGCATTCCGTTGGCCGAACGCACAACCTTATAAGGCACGCGCTCGATCTCTTTCTTCACCTGATCGTAGGTCTCGCCCATGAAGCGTTTGATCGAATAGATTGTGCGCTTGGGATTGGTGATGGCCTGACGTTTGGCGGGATCGCCTACCTTACGTTCGCCACCGTCGACAAAAGCGACAACCGAAGGCGTAGTGTTGCGGCCTTCGCTGTTAGGGATCACAACAGGGTCGTTACCCTCAAGCACTGCGACGCAGGAATTGGTTGTTCCCAGGTCAATACCGATAATTTTTCCCATAATTCAAATGAGTTTATATGTTTATATTTCTGATTGTTTCTTTCTGTGGTGCGGTCGTGCCCGCGATGACGGGCCCGGTGGCGCACGCTATATCTTTAACAAATCTTGTGCCAAAAAAGTTGCGGCGCACTTAAAATAAAGAAATGTCAGCATTTAGGCATTTCGCCGTTATGCGACAAAATGTCAGTCGGCGAAAAAATCGGCAAAAAAGTCGGCGAAAATTTTGTCGGGAAAGAAAAAATGCCTACCTTTGCCGCCGAATCAGAAACTCCCGGAGAGGTGGGTGAGTGGCTGAAACCAGCAGTTTGCTAAACTGCCGTAGGAGTAATCCTACCACGAGTTCGAATCTCGTCCTCTCCGCAAACAATGCTGATAGTCAGCTAATTACAACATCTACACCCAATTTTACACCCAAAAGTGCGAAATTGGGTGTTTTTATATATTCTTAACGCCGCGTGGCGTCGTCCCGGCTCTCAGCGCGCCTGTAAAGGAGACTCTGCACCTAAGCAAACTTTTTCTTTTGCCCAGCCTCGTCTATATATTGGTTTAGGTTTATCCGGGCATATATAAAGCCCGAACCAAACCAAACTGAAACCTCTGATGGATTACAGTAGTCTAAGCAACTCCGGTTTAACATTCTTAAAGATGCTGTCAATATACTTTATGGCCTCATCCTTATCTAACGCCAACAATGACAAAGGAAGGAGTCTTACCCAGTCGTGGCATTGTTCTTCGTCTTCGTCGTATTCATCGTCCTCGTCGTCTTCTTTCAAATCATTGTACTTAAGCGCGAGGTTTTGTTCATCTTCTAATATCTGTTTATAATCCCGCAAGAGATTATATGATGCTCGCTTGCACCTATAAGGTGCAGCATTATATTCTTGTTCGAGTTTATCTGCAGTCTCAGTCTCTCCAAAGATATGATAAATCAATGCCTGTGCCATGTATCCTGTAGCATAACCCCTTTCTGCGGCTTCTTTATAATAGCAAAGAGCATCTTTTAATCCCGCAATCATAATGACTAAACTCTGCTGCCTGGATTCTTTAAATAGGGAATCGTTGAAGATGTCGCTTAACGGCCATAAACTGCCTTCAAAGCAAATATCGCCTAATATTAATGCCGCCAAACCACTCCCTTGATTATAAAATGATTCAAGTATACCTGTCTTGGATTTCTCGGGAACGATTTCACTGTCGTGGTCGGTCTGATATAAATCTGCCCAGTCGCGTAGTGTGACGTTATTATCTTTTCGGGTGGCTTCCTCTTCAAGCCGTAGGGCTTCATATAAATCCGAGCGTTTTACTTTCCATCCGTTCGCCCCCTTTATGTAAACCCAATTCCTATAAGTATCAATCAATTCGGGATATGCATCTATTGAGTATAAAAGTTCGATTGCTTTATGGTAATCAGCGTCCGTTATATCCTCCCATTTGCGATTAAGAATAGCAAGTGCTTCAGATTTGAGATTGTCTATTTGTTCTTTGAGCATCGAATCCCTAAGGCGTCGAACGTACGCAGGATTCTCAGTCTCCAAATGAAATCCCTCATTAGAAAATCCGGATGAACGGTTGACAACATGATGGTATTCGATAACTCTGCGCTGCTTTTCAGTCAGGAATCCTTCCTTAGCAGACATGTCATCCGTAATATGTATGTGCTCATTAATATGATCTTGTGTTTCCATACCAAATAACGAATTGAAGTGTGTGCAAATATAGTCATTATTCGGCTACAAAGGGGGACTCTCAGGTATGTTGTTAAGCATAGATGCACAATCATACCAAAGAGTCTCATTTGTGTGTTTCTTTAGTCTTCGAGCGCTTCTACATCTGCTTCCACTCCGCAATACTCCGGCAACACAGATAGTTGGTTCTTCCGGCGTAGATAGGCTATGTAGATTACTGCAGGGACGATTACACGGTAGGCAGGACCGGCGATGTCGTAGGCCGTCCATGCGGCGGTGAACGCCCATCCGATAGGGCCGGCGAGAACAGACAAGCCACGCGACAGAACCGATCCGGTGGCAAATGCCGCCACACCGCGACCGATTGCCTGACGTGCTACGACATTGGCGAGATTCATCGACCATGTGAGTCCATATATTCCACCGCGCCGAATGGCAATTTGGAACGCGGCAACCATAGCCTGCCGGGAATATCGCAGAGGCTTTATTCCGAATTCGCGGGCCATTGTGCGCAATTGCTCATCGGTGAGGCTATCCGACATGTCATCAAATAACTTCTGGAGCATATATCCTTCGATTACTTCATCGGTCTGCGTGTCGCGGAAACTGACTTTAAGCCGTTTTGCAACTCTGCGGAGTATCGTCGAGTAGTCTGCCCCTTCACCCTTGAAGAAGTTTACCACCGAGTTGCCGCCGTAAAGTCCCAACTCGCGCACCATGCCGGGAATCAATGCCGCCATATTGTGCGGATAATTCCGTTTGTAGACTGAAGTCTTTGTAAGGCTGTCGCTGATTCGCGGTGTACCGTTCTTGCCGAGTGTGATGATGTCACACAGAGTCTTGAGGTCTTCATTGTCGGCGCGTTGAAGTACGCTGATTAGATTGTAGTCCATATCTGATGATTTTTAGATTCTGCCACAAAGTTATCGGTCAAGCCGCCGAGTTTTTTGGCGACCTATGCAGAATTTCAGAAAAATATAGCTCGTTAAGTTTTCCGGCGACATAACCATTAATTTTGCGGCGAATAAATCAAATCGTTTTAGAGTTATGAGTAAGCAGCTTGAACGACTACAGAAATGGACAACAAAATTTATAGAGGATGATTCGCATATATCGGAGGCTGGAGAGAAGCATGACGACTTGATGCTTGATGAATTTTTCCGTTGGCTCTTTAGAAATGTACTTCCGGTGTTAGTGTTGGCTCTGGTAATCAATCTTACGATTATGTTTACAGTTCCGATTGAGGTGACAATGACCAAATGGTTTTGGCTAAAGGATATTCTATCGATAGCTCTTGGCTATTTCCTTGTTAAGGAACTCCAATGACTTTCCGAATCTTTTCGGATTGACAAACACTGAAAAATCAATGTTATTTTCTAATTTTGCATCACCATGGCAAAGAATCAATTGAAGAAGTGCCTTTGGGTGCTCGACACGATATATCGCACCGGCGGCATGAGCTATAAAGATATAGTCGACCGATGGGAGAGGGAACATGGTCATGACGAAATGGGTAAGTTGAGCAACTCGACTTTCCGCTATTACATTGGCCTGATTCAGGAAATGTTCGATGTCAATATCGACTGCATTGCAAGCGATGACTACAAGTACCGCATAACAAGCGAGCACGACCTCGACGGACGAAATGCCCGGAGCTGGCTTCTCAGCGCATTTGCCGTCAACAATATCCTTAACGGAAACCGCGCCCTCAAAGGCAGGGTGATTTATGAAGATATCCCGTCGGGCGAAAAATTCCTCTTGCCGATTCTCGATGCAATGCGTCTGGGCCGAGAGATCGATGTCTATTATTCGCCGTTTTACCGCTCCGAGCCGAGGCTCCATCATGTCCAGCCCTACGTTGTCAGGGTCAATCAGCGACGGTGGTATCTGTTAGCGAAAAATCCCGAAGGCGGCAAACCTTATCATCTTGCCCTTGACCGTATGGTAAAAGTCTGTACAACAGATCAGGCTTTCGAGGTTGATCCGGCCTTCGACTTTGACGCTTACTATGACGCGGCCTTTGGCGTAATCACCGGCATGGAAGAGGAACTTGACATAGAACACATCCGCATTAAGGTCTATAATGACTTCCATCGTTCCGACTATCTCCGTACCCTCCCACTACACAAATCACAAATCGTCGTTGAGGAAACACCCGACTATACAATCTTCGAATACCGCCTGCGTCCTACCGACGACTTCCTCTCAGCCATCCTCGCCCTCGGCGCCGATGCCGAAGTCCTCACCCCCGTCTGGTACCGCGAGTATGTGCAGAAAGAAGCCAAACGCCTACTAGCGAGGTACTAAAATGGACAGAAAAATAGCCATTTGTCCGACTTAATTTTCAGCAAGAGCGGATAAATGGATATTTATGTATTTTGAGGCATTATCCTTTTAGGCAGCTTTTGCCATCTTTATTTAATACAGCATACTCCAGAGCCTCTTTTTCTGAAACTGAACCTCTTCGCCATGCTGCTCCTAGGACGCTTCTGATATTTCCATAAGGGTTATCCATAAGATCTTTACAGTTAGCATTTACCCATTCAAGTAAATCACCAATTCTTATAGACTCTCCGTTCTCATAAATTTCAGAAACTTTTGTTCTGATTATTGCATAAATTTTTTCTCTTTCCCTCATATAGACTTATCCAGTTTCACATTATCTATTTCGACCAGCATAATTTACTTGTTTGTTATCCAATAAATATGAAGCCTCGTTTTTCAAGGCGACGTTTAATTGAGCCATCTTGAGCATTTTTGATGAATGTTGGCAGCATTTTATTCATAATTTCCATAACATCATCCGCCTTAAGCTGTATATCCTTGTTAGTTGAGCAAGCTCGTTTTATTGATTTCGTGAGTAGTTTCCCTTGTTTTGCGTCTAATCGGTTAATTGATCCGATTAGACCATTTATTAGGGTCTCGAACCCGACAAGCCCATTTAGGTCTGAATTATCTCCAGAAGTATAATCTCCGAGTAAATGTAAATCATACGCCATAGCCGCAAAAAAGTTTGCATAGCTTGCATCCCTACCGCCAGAAGCAAAACCGAACAACTGCTCTGTTTTCTTATTGATTAAGCCATTTCTTCTCTTCTGTTCTTTTCTAAGACGAATAAGAAATGCTTCTTTCATTTCGGATATATGGTCTCTATATTTTTCAGAACCATACTTGGCGCGAGTATAGGCGACTACCTTGCTTTCTAATCCTGGAGTCCAGGGTATTCCATTGAAATTCCAATGAAACAAAAGCCTGTGTTTACATGTGAACCCGGGAAAGTCCGCTTTTAATCTAGAATAAAAAGGCTCATGCTTATCTATCATATCTGAGGAAATATAGCAAAGCCAATCGTATATGTCCTGATTGTAATCAAATCCGAGAGCAGCGATTATTTCATTAGCATGACTATACTTGCTGGGGTGAGCATATGATTTTACTGGCATCATCAGTATTGATGCTACCAGCAGAATGACTAAACTAATATTCTTACTCAGAGCATACATACCTACCGCTATTAGAAAAGGTTAACGATCCACGACCACCATGTTAAGCCAGACCACCAGCCTGAGATAGAATCCCAAAGTTTAGTGTACCAAGGTGCATCATCCTCCTTTTCTTCCGTTGGAGTCTCCACAGGAAGCGTTTTATACCCGAACTCAATCAACAAATCGGGATTACTAAAGTATCGTTTCCCAAGATATTGGATATAACAGGGAGTCAAGCACTCGTTTTTATTGTCGTATTTGTAGCACAGTTCTAAGTGACGGAGATCATCAAACTGAAATTTCATATAGGATATGCCATCCTGATATTGTGTATTCCTTATGTCTGTAAGATTGATGGAATCGCCCTTTACAATATACTCAATTCCATTAATCGTATATTTCTGTTCTTCGAATTTTCCTCGTTTGGCAATAATGTTTGTTGTCTGATTGTCAGTGGTATGTTTCTTCAAGAACTTTACAATATCCTTAATGTCATCTTCAGTGAGTGTGAATTCAGATTGTCTTGGATAATCTTCGCGTTCAATAGCCTCAAAATCAATATTTGGTTTGATTCTGTATTCTCCTTCCGTCTCACTTGTCTCCATATATAGATACTTGAGATTAGGATTGCTTTTGAAACAATCCACATCCTCAATATCCTTTAACTGGATATACTCCGGATTGTGAAGATTGTACTGCGTTAGTTTAACCTCTTTATCTTCATGCTTTTCGACCCACATTTTAACATGGGTCAAATCAATGGAGTATTTAGAAGGGATCGAAAAGGTAATCTTCTTACCGATATTGACGGACTGATTACAAAAGAAGCCAGCAATGACCCATTTTGACCTGTACCAGGGGCGTGATGCCAGACCCTTCAAAGCAACTGTTTGCTGTAGAAAGTTCCAAACATCACCTCCTTTTGAGATTAACAGATTTAATTCCGCGTCTAAGTCAATTTGAGTTTGATTATTATATGCTTCCCAAAATGCAACATACTCTTTATCAAAAGTTGTTAATCTGGGAATGATAGCACTCGCGGTTAAAAGGATGGCTGTCTTATCGATGGCTCTATCATTGTCTAAGGCACTGCGTAGAAGATTGATCGCACTACGAGGGTCGTTAAGAACTTTATCGTAAACGAGTGCGCATTGTGTGATTGCCATACTATTGGACGGCAGATTATAAACGACAGCATTTATAGCGCTACGAATATCAGCCTCCGGCATATTGGTAAAATGGGAAAGTCGAGCCAAAGCAATTAGCCCGCTTTTTTCATCAATCCGATAGATTGGTGCCTTCTTATAGAGTTCCTCGTATATTTTAAACTCTTGGTTCGCTTTCTCAGTGTCTCCACAATCCAGATATCCCATACCTAAATAGTAATGGTAGTCAGCCATATGTCCGAAAGAAATATAATTGTCATTGAGAAGACGAACCATGCGGTGTGCATCCGGTTCTGAGATTATCTTTTGGAACTGCTGTGCGCTTTGTTCAGTGAGACGGTCAGATTCCTTAAGATTGTATTTTTGGTATAACGAGAAAATAATTCCAAGAGCTTCTTTGCGGAGATTGACAAACGTTTTGAGATCTTCCTTTCGGAGTTCCCACATCGCTTGCAATTCCTCAATCTGCAAATCATTACTTGCTGTCTTATATTCTACGGCAGCTCTTGCGGCAGTAAGCAAGGACTGAAATCCAAGTTGCATCCCAACATTCCCTCCTCCTGTTACAAGCATTGTGTTATTCAATGCGCCGGAAAGAGCCTGCCACTTAAGATTGTCCTTCTTGATGGAGGTTATTCTTTTCAGAAGAGCTTTTTCTTCTTCGGTGATTCCAAGTGATCCGATACCATCAATTAGATTAACCCTAAATTCGGCAATCTCGGGGAGACCAACCAATTGCTGAATGGTCAAATTATTCAACAGCTGGTCTGTCTCATGGTCTAACACAGCCATCGATTTGTTATTGATGATGTTTGTGAGCGTATTGACACAGCTGTTCATCTGAGCTATAATAAGCTCCTTATCTACTGCATTTGGCTGATTTGGAAATCCTGAAAATGTCCCCGCCAATAGGAGGCAGATCATTATTTTGATTCTATTCATAAGTGTGCTTACTCACAACTGGTTTTCAAGTGAGGCTGCTATGTTTTAGAGTAAAGTTTAAAAAGACGCAGACAATTTCCATTTGTCCTAACGGTGAGGCTCTGGAATCGCCCTGTATCAGGATAAAAGAAGGAAAGTCTGCGCCGTATGGGCACAATACACTTTCCGACCTTTATTTGTGATACATAAGGCTCGCTCTATGCGGGCACGGTTCAATTTTCCAGATTTCACCGTATCAAACAAAAGCCGTTTGCATATTGCTTTCTGCAAATGCACAGCAGCATCAAAGATGGAATCAGAGAAATAAACAGGAAAAAGGCAGAGCTTG
>OHBJ01000420.1_pt1 | contig 26789 bp, 20 predicted proteins | sample 1577241 | NCBI WGS metagenome assembly OHBJ01 (sample SAMEA3541594, study PRJEB24748) | human gut metagenome | biome: human gut; feature: human-associated habitat; material: faeces | place: China | collected 2012 | reverse complement strand
AGTATATTCGGGCGAAGTCATCTGTTCGATCAGCTGCAACAAAACCCACAATTCCGGAATGGACAAAGCAACGATCGATAATTTTGCAAACAGTTCAATCTGTCCTGCGACAGATCCATATCCCGCTTCCCGACAGACCGATGCGGAAAAATCGGCAACATATGTAATTCCAAGCATCTTTAACAGTGCTTTCAAAAGTGCCGGATCTACCGGAAGCGTGTCCATCAGTTCCCGTAAAAAATCCAGGATAAACGAAATTCTTGACAGTGTGTATCCGAAAATCAAAACCGATGCTGCAATTCCCACAAGCAACGCCAGCTCTCCCTTTTCTTTTTTCAGCAAAAGAGCCAGAAAAACCGCAGCAATTCCGATCATTCCTATCTTTATCATAGACATCACATACGAAACAGGGTTTCCATCGTTGTAAACAGTTCACTGATACAAGGCACGATCCAGAACAACACTATTATCAGACCTGCCAGGCTCAGCAAAAATGCCTGTTCCTCCCTTCCACTATGCTTGAGAATCTGGCTGAGTACTGCCACAACAATTCCAAGCGCTGCAATTTTAAAAATAATTGTTACACTCATACACTCAAGGTTCCCTTCCTACGCCTTTACACCAGAAGAATGATCATAACCACGCCGGTCAGCATTCCAACAGGCAGATACACCCGCTGTTTTTTAAAAAATTCCAATCGTGACTCTGCCAGAAATTTTTCCATCCGTTTTCTGCAGATTTCATTGCATCGCAGATTCTCTGCACTGCTTTCGCCATAAAATGCTCCCGCGGCAGACGTAAGGATTTCCCAGCCCTCCTGCCCGATCTGCAGTTCTCTTTTGTGCTTCTGCAGACAATCCTGCCATATTTTCTGTCCGCTTGGATTCTGATGGTTGCGCATACATACACAGACCTCATCCAGAAATGCCTGCATGGATGCATCTGCCGTTTCATAAAAAGACAAAAAATCGTACAACCGCACATGTTCCTGTTCCAGTGCATATCCCCAGCGCACAAACAGGCGTATCCATTCCCCCGCCATCCGCTGTCTGGCTTTTTCCCCCTCTGCCCATTTGTACAAAAATCCGGCACACCCTGCCAGTATCAGGACGGTTCCGAAAAGCCTTTCCACAATGGATTTCCTCCTCCCTCATATACGGTGAGAATCCGGCGCCCGTCCGGTTTTCTCTGCAGACCAATGAGCCGCATCTGTGAGCGGATCAGATCCAGTCCGCCCATCTGCAGGCGGTGCAAAACCTCTAAGACACTGCCGGCATGTATGGTTCCAAGGATCGATACCCCGCACCGGGCACAGTCTGCCACCGCAGCAAAGTCCTCCGGAAGTCCCAGTTCGTCCACTGCAATGATCTGCGGGGACATGGAACGAAGCAGCATATGGATTCCATGTTCCTTCGGACAATTGTCCAGCACATCCGTGCGGGGACCCAGATCGTTTTGCGGAATTCCCCGGTAACACGCGGCAATTTCCGACCGTTCATCGACTACCCCGACCTTTTTCCCGGCACGCAGGTGATTTCCTTTCGAAAGCAGCCGGATACAATCCCTTAAATATGTTGTTTTTCCGACCCCCGGCGGTGCAAAGAAAAACGTATGATATACGTTCTCTCCGCAATACAGCCATGGAATCAGTACCGATGCACACCCCTTTTTTTCGTGAGCCAGACGGATATTTAAACCGCTGATACAGCTTAACAGCTTCATACAGCTTGAGGTTCCGTGTTTCTCATAGCTTGCCCGCCCGGAAACCCCGATCCTGTGCCCGCCTTCCAGCGTAAAATACCCCTGTCGCAGTTCTTCTTCCAGTGCATACACGGAATATCCACTCAGATAATTCAGTACCTCCCGCATATGTGCTTCCGTGAGCAGCCCAATCTCTTTTTCTTTCTCATCCGCATATAAAATTTCCAGCGGTTGTCCGACCCGAAGCCGGATTTCTTCTGCCCCGCACAACGTTTCTGCTTCCATCTGCGTTCGAAAATCTACCGGAAGATATTCTGTAATCTCCATTCTGTCACTTCCTCCATGTTTCTTTCCATAAAAAATGAGCCATAAGGACAAATCCCTATGACTCATTTATATGTTTTATATGTGATTTTAGAACATCCGATTTACATACGGTCCGGTGCGGAAAAACCAAGCACATCGATACAGGTCTCAAGAATATTTTTGGTCAGTACCAAAAGACCGATATAAGAAGCCTGTACCTTAAAATCTTCCTCGGAAAGAATCTTTGTCTCATGATAAAATCCGTTGAATGCATTGGCCAGTTCATAAATATATGCACAGATCTTGTGCGGTGCTTTCTCCTCATATGCATTTTCCATCATGGCATTGAAACGTGACAATACAAGCATCAGGTTCTTCTCACTTGCAGAATGTGCCCCAAGAATCGGTGCATCCGGCAGCGAATTTTTTGCAGTGTATTTCTTTAAAATGGATTTAATACGCACAATCGTATATAAAATATACGGTCCTGTATTCCCTTCAAAAGAAGTAAAACGCTCAATATCAAAACAGTAGTCCTTGCTTGCCTGATTGGACAGATCTCCGTATTTGACTGCCGCCAGAGCAACCGTTTTTGCAGTCTGCTTTGCCTCTTCCTCGGAAATATCGAGGTTTTCCTTTTCTTTCTGGTTCTCTGTAATCTTTTTGAGCATCTCCTCATTGATCTCATCAAGCAGATATTCCAGACGCATAACGCCGCCATCTCTTGTCTTAAACGGTTTGCCGTCTTTTCCGTTCATGGTACCGAATCCGATATGGGTCAGTTCCACATCCGGTCCGACGAGTCCGGTCTTTCTTGCACAGCGGAATACCTGTACGAAATGCATGCTCTGACGCTGATCCGTCAGGTAAATAATGGCATCCGGGTTGTAATCCTGCATACGCATCACAATCGTAGCAAGATCTGTCGTACTGTATAAGGAAGCTCCGTCTGACTTTAAAATGATACATGGCGGAATCTCTTTTGTATCCGTATCCTCTTTGACATCCACAACCAGAGCCCCTTCGCTCATGTAGGCAAAGCCCTTATCCTTCATCATCTGTACCATATCCGGAATATACGGCTGTGCATCCGACTCTCCCTTCCAGAGCTCAAAGGAGACATTCAGATTATCATAGTTCTTCTTTAAATCTGTCACGGAAACATCCAGAATGTGTGCAAGAAGTGCACGGTATCCCCGTCTGCCGGCCTGCAGCTGGCTGGTTGCCTCCATGGCAGCCTCACGGAACGCTTCGTCTTCCTTACTCTTTTTGCTGGCAGTCGGATAGATATCCTCCAGTTCGGAAATGGTAAACGGCGCCTCTTTCGGATATTCTCCGGTATAGCTTTCATCATAGTATACCAGATCCGGCTTACGCTCTTTTAATTCTACAATGATCAGTCCCATCTGCAGACCCCAGTCTCCCAGATGCACATCACCGATCATGTGATGTCCCATAAATTTGCCGATCCGCTTGATACTCTCTCCAATGACAGCAGAGCGCAGATGTCCGACATGCAATGGCTTGGCAACATTGGCCCCGCCGTAATCTACAATAATGGTCTTCGGATGTGCCGCTTTGTCACAGCCAAATCTTCCCTCATCTGCTTTCATATCGCTGACATATTTCGCCAGATAGGCAGGACTTACTTTCATATTGATAAATCCCGGTTTTACAGACTCTACGCTCTCAAACAGTTCGTTTTCTGCCAGCGCCTGCGCAATCTTATCCGAAATCATGAATGGTGCACACTTGTACTCCTTTGCTGCAGCCATTGCTCCGTTACACTGGTATTCACACAGGTCCGGACGATTGGAAAGTGTAACTTTCCCGTATTTTGCATCATATCCCTGACCGGTAAATGCATTTGTCACCTGCTCGGTGATCAGATCTATTAATGTCTTCATCCTAGGGTTCTCCTCTTTTTTTACTACAGATTATTGTATACATCATAGAGGAAAAAGTCAAACGCTTCTTCGTATCTGACATTTTTCTTCATACAAAAACGGCTGCCACATTACGCGGCAGCCGTCTCGACTTTTATCAGTTCTATCCGTTATTGTCTAATTGTTCTTTCCGGAAAGGTACTCATCAATACCCTTTGCAGCTGCCTTACCTGCTCCCATTGCAAGGATAACGGTAGCGGCACCTGTTACGGCATCTCCACCTGCATAAACACCGTCTTTGCTTGTTGCACCGGTATCTTCGGTTGCAACGATACACTTGCGGCGGTTTGTCTCAAGCCCCTTGGTTGTGGAAGAAATGAGTGGGTTTGGAGAGGTACCGAGTGACATGATCACGGTATCACAATCCATCTCATACTCAGAACCAGGAATCTCCACCGGACTTCTTCTTCCGGACGCATCCGGCTCACCGAGTTCCATCTTGATGATGCGCACACCCTTTACCCAGCCATTCTCATCGACAAGAATTTCCGTCGGATTCTGCAACAGATCAAAAATGATTCCCTCTTCTTTTGCGTGATGTACTTCTTCCTTACGTGCCGGAAGTTCTTCCTCACCACGACGGTATACAATATGTACCTCTGCGCCGAGACGGAGTGCAGTTCTTGCAGCATCCATGGCTACATTACCACCACCGACAACGACAACTTTCTTTCCATGGGAAATCGGGGTTTCATATCCTTCCTCAAATGCTTTCATGAGGTTGTTTCTTGTCAGGAATTCGTTTGCAGAGAATACTCCGTTTGCCTGCTCGCCAGGGATTCCCATGAAACGTGGAAGTCCTGCTCCGGAACCGATAAATACAGCCTCAAAGCCTTCCTTTTCCATCAGCTCATCGATCTTTACGGATTTACCGATGACAACGTTGGTCTCGATATCCACACCGAGTGCTTTTACGTTTTCTACCTCGGCTGCTACAACCTTGTCCTTTGGAAGACGGAACTCCGGAATACCGTAGCTTAACACACCACCGGCACGATGCAGTGCTTCAAAAATGGTCACATCGTAGCCAAGCTTTGCCAGATCTCCGGCACAGGTCAGACCTGCAGGGCCGGAACCGATCACGGCTACTTTGTGTCCGTTTAACTTCTCTGCTTTCTTTGGCTTGATACCGTGCTCGCGTGCCCAGTCTGCAACGAAACGCTCTAATTTACCGATGGCAACCGGATCACCCTTGAAACCGCGGATACATTTACCTTCACACTGGCTCTCCTGTGGGCAGACACGTCCACAGACAGCCGGAAGTGCGGAAGACTCGGAGATAATATGATAAGCCTCCTCAAAATTGCGCTCCTTGACCTGTGCGATAAATGCCGGAATATTGATAGAAACCGGACATCCCTTCATACACTGTGCGTTTTTACAATTTAAGCAACGGGAAGCCTCTGCAACTGCCTCTTCCTCGTTGTATCCATAACATACTTCCTCAAAATTCGTAGCACGAACCTTTGGTTCCTGCTCACGAACCGGTACTCTGACTAATCCTTCCATTACTTGTCACCTCCGCAATGGCCGCATCCACCGTGATGGGTAGCGCCCTCTTCATATGCGAGCTTTGCTCTGCCTTCTTCTGTCTTATACTGCTGCTGACGCTTCATTGCCTGATCAAAGTCAACGAGATGTCCGTCGAACTCCGGTCCGTCAACACATGCGAATTTTACTTCTCCGCCAACCATCAGACGGCATGCGCCACACATACCGGTTCCGTCTACCATGATCGGGTTCATGGATACAACGGTAGGAATCTCAAGCTTCTTGGTAAGGATTGTAACGAATTTCATCATGATCATCGGTCCGATTGCGACACATACATCATAATGTTTTCCCTCATCGATCAATGCCTGTAACTGCTGACAGCCATTTCCGTGAAATCCGTAAGTACCGTCATCCGTACATACATATACATTTCCGGCTACTGCCTTCATCTCATCCATATAAAAAAGCAGATCCTTGGTACGGGAACCCATGATCACGTCTGCATCAATTCCATGCTCATGCAGCCATTTTACCTGTGGGTATACCGGTGCGGTTCCCAGACCTCCTGCGATAAATACAATTTTCTTTTTTCTGGTCTCCTCAAGGTTCTCCTCCTCACAGAGTTCGGACGGACATCCCAAAGGGCCAACGAAATCTTCGAGAGCATCGCCCTCATTTAAGGCCATCATACGCTCGGTTCCTGCGCCAATCGTCTGTACCACGATGGTGACAGTCTCCTTCTCTCTGTCATAGTCACAGATCGTAAGCGGAATACGCTCTCCTACTTCATCTGTCTTTGCAATGATAAACTGTCCCGGCAGACACTCATTGGCCACACGCGGTGCCTTGATATCCATCAGGATAATGTTATCTGCCAATGTTTCTTTTCGAACAATCGGGTACATAAACTGCCTCCTGTATGTAATAAATTTAATCTAATCCCTGTTCTCTTTTTCTGCTGAATACAAAAAGAGGTGCATAACACACCTCTTTATTGTATATGACTTCTTCACTTTTCGCAACGACTTTTTACGAAAAATATACAAGCTCATCTTCCGGTTTCTGGGCTTTTTCGATGGAAACCGGGTAAAGAACCGGTCCTTTTCCCTTATATTCCCGTGCAAATTCGACACGGATCTCTGCCGTAATTGTAATCCATGACTTGTGCGGAAGTTCCTCTTCCCTGTCATATTTACATTTGAAACCGATAAATGTCACATCCTCAATGCAGCAGGTCATCGCAAACCGTCCCGGAACAAACACGCCTTTCTTGAGTTTATCCGGATTATATACCAGAGCCAGGAATTTTACTTTCTTGCGATCGTATTTCTTATAATTTTCCATGGCATCCATGTACCAGATCGCATAATCCGCATCGGTCAGCTCAATCACATCCTGATTGATATCAAACGGTAATTCCTCCGGGCGCTCATCAATCGTTCCGTCCTTGCGCTCATAGACGATCTGTGCTTTCCGGTTGATGTTCTTAATGGTACGGCGCAGATGTCCGCGGTCAGTATCATCATCTGTACGGTTAAAAATAACCACATCACTGGAAAAAACCTGTTCCTGCATCATTGCACGCATATTATTCATATACAGATCATACGTCGTGGAATCTACGGTTGCCAGTGACTGTACAATCACCCAGCCCTCCGGCATTTTTGCCTCAAGCAGCTTGTCCATCCCCCAGGTGCCGTTGTACTCGATAAAAATTTGTTCCGGCTGATAGGTGTCCTGGATTTCCTGCAGTTTTGCAGGCGTAAAATCCTCTTCCTCTTCGACCGTTACCAGCTTGAAGTTGATGGTTGCCAGTTTTGCTTCGTCATATTCTTTCTCGCCGTCTTCGCACATGATGATAATTCCTTTCGAACCATCACCGAAGTTATTCTCAAACAGCGTTTCTTCTACGAGAGTTGTTTTTCCGCTGTCCATAAATCCTGTAAATAAATATACCGGAATATCCTGTGCCATAATTGCTCTCCTTACATTTTTATTGGGGTTTACAGCATTTTAAAGACCAAATGTCTTCAGTAATTCATCCTCATGAATCTCCGTTCCGATTACCACGATACGTCCGGTGTAATCCGGCTCACCCTCACGGATCTCATACTCGCCCGGAACCATATCAAAGTACAGCCAGGTACCATCGGTACTCTCCACCATACCTTTGGAGCGGAGGATATTGTCAGAATCGACAAACTTCTTAAGTACTTCCTCAAGTTTTGCACGCTCGAATTTGTGCGGTGTCTCCTTGCCCCAGCTGGTAAATACATCATCTGCATGATGATGGTGATGGTGCTCATGGTCATGGCAGCCACAGGTACAGTTTTCATCATGCTCATGGTCATGGTCATGATCGTGATGATGCTCATGTTCTTCGTGGTCATGGTCATGATGATGGTGCTCATGCTCATGTTCTGCCTCTTCCTTTGCATGATGTGCCTCGGCAAGAGCCTTCATCTCCAGATTATCCTGTCCTTCTATTACCTTAAGAATCTGTTCTCCGGATAATTTTGCCCAGTCTGTTGTAATAATGGCAGCCTTTGGATTCAGTTCCTGAATTTTATTGACACAAAACTCCAGCTGTTCCGGTGTTGCATTCTGGCTGCGGCTTAAAATGACAGTTGTCGCATACTCGATCTGGTTGTTGAAAAACTCACCGAACGCCTTCATCTGCTTGCTCGCCTTAAGCGCGTTTACAACCGTTACCAGTGCGTTTAATTTTACATCCTGCTCTTTTTCAATATCAATCACGGACTTCATAACATCGGAAAGCTTACCGACTCCGGATGGCTCAATCAAAATACGGTCCGGATGATACTTGGTGATGACTTCATTTAAGTTCTTTCCGAAATCACCAACTAAAGAACAGCAGATGCATCCGGAATTCATCTCTGTAATCTGGATTCCTGCATCCTTTAAAAAACCACCGTCAATACCGACCTCGCCAAATTCATTCTCGATAAGGACAATCTTTTCCCCGGTAAATGCCTCATCTATCATCTTTTTGATAAAAGTTGTTTTTCCGGCTCCTAAGAATCCGGAGATAATATCTATTTTTGTCATGATAATCCACTCCTTTTTGTTTTTTCAAAATCTATTCTATTTTACTCGTTTTTTTATAATAATGCAAGTTGTGACACAGCCGGTCTAATAATGCATATGATAAAGTTTTTCATACACACCGCCCCGTGCCAGCAGTTCTTCATGGGAACCGGATTCCGCAATCCCGTCTTCTGTCAGAACCAAAATTTTTTGTGCATTCTGGATCGTTGTCAGACGGTGGGCGATCACAAATGTCGTACGGTTCTTTGCCAGTTTCTCCAATGATTCCTGTACGACCCTCTCGCTCTCGTTATCCAGCGCGGAAGTTGCCTCATCAAAAATCAGAACCGGTGGATTTTTCAAAAAAACACGGGCTATGGAAAGCCGCTGCTTCTGCCCTCCGGAGAGCTTGATTCCACGCTGTCCGATATCTGTATCATATCCATCGGGAAATGCCATGATAAATTCGTGGGCATTGGCATTTTTTGCAGCAGCAATCACTTCTTCCCTTGTCGCATCCGGCTTTCCATACCGTATATTTTCAAAAATCGTTCCCGAAAACAGGTATACATCCTGCTGCACCATTCCGATGTGGTCACGCAGGCTCTTTAACGTCACCTTACGGACATCTTTCCCATCCATACGGATACATCCCCCGGTTACATCATAGAATCGCGGAATCAGGGAACAAAGCGTTGTCTTTCCGGCACCGGATGATCCCACCAGTGCCATATATGCCCCTGCAGGCACATGCAGATTGATCCGGTTAAGCACCTTCTCCTGATTGTCTTTGTACTGAAAAGAAACATTTTCAAAATCAATGGTTCCTTTCACATCGGTCAGTGCTACCGCATCGTTTGCATCCTGGATTTCCGGTTCAATATTCATAATTTCCTGAAACCGTTCAAATCCCGTATAGCCATTCTGAAACTGCTCGGTAAAGTCCACCAGTGTCCGGATTGGATCCGTAAATACCCCAATATACAGCAAAAACGTAACCAGATCATTGACCGTGACCATTCCCTTTGCAATAAGAACCCCTCCGGCAAGGATGACATTTACCTGAATCAGTGTTGTAAAAACGCCAACCCCGGCCTGAAAACTACCCATGTAATGATAACTGTTCTTCTTTGCCGCAAGAAATCCGTCATTTCCATGACGAAATTTTTCGTTTTCAATTGCCTCATTGGCAAACGATTTCACCACACGGATACCTGACAGATTATCCTCGATCTGTTCATTAATCTCGGCAATTTTAATGCGGTTCTGCTGAAAGGCCCGGCGCATCCGCTTATTTAACGCAAATGCAAATACAAACATAACCGGAAGCACCGCAAACGCGGCAAGCGCAAGCCATCCATTAATGTTGAGCAGGATCACAAACGCTCCCACTATCTTTAATACCGACAGGATAATATTCTCCGGGCCATGGTGCAGCAGTTCTGTAATATCAAATAAATCTGCCGTCACACGGCTCATCAGCTGTCCGACTTTTGCATCATCATAAAAGGAAAAAGACAGTTTCTGCAGATGCCCAAACAATTCGGCCCGCATGTCATATTCCATCTTTGCCCCCATCACATGTCCATAATTTCCGATAAAAAACCGGCTGTAACAGTCCAATGCCAGAAGCACAAACAATCCGATGCCAATCAAAAAAAGTTTCCGCAACATCATCTGGGGCTGCTGATAAATCAGAGTCGATGTCACATACCGCACAACCAGTGGAATAGTCAGTGCCACTGCCGCAGAAAGTGTCGCAAATAACATGTCTGCCGCAAAAACTGCCCGGTAGGGTTTGTAATAGCTTATCATTTTTTTCAGATTTTGATTCATGGTTCACCTCATCCTGATCATTTCTGCAAAAAAGCACCCCGCGAGTTGTCCCGCGGGGTTAAATACATTAGTTGTATTTTCTTTTTCTAGCAGCTTCAGATTTCTTCTTACGCTTTACGCTTGGCTTCTCGTAATGCTCTCTCTTACGAATCTCCTGCTGAATACCAGCCTTCGCACAGTTTCTCTTGAAACGGCGTAATGCGCTATCTAAAGTCTCATTCTCTTTTACGATTACACTAGACATTCTTTCCTAACCTCCCTCCAGTTGCGATATTGTGCATCAACTGTAAGGTAATCTTAATTGCACTATCGATTATTTTAACAAAATATCCTGATTTGTCAATAGTTTTTCCGAAATTTGCATAGTTTTTTTCTTCCACATGCTTAAAGCTTTGTAAACACGGAAGTTTCTTTCTTCAATCCCTCTGCAATCGCAAAGTTCTCATCCATCTTCTTGGAAATTTTATCCATATCGGATACAAGAACCTGTGTGCTGTCCGCTGCTGAAACGACTCCACTGACGCCTTCCTCGATCGCATGGGAAATCGTATTTACGGAATTTGCAATCTCATCCATGGAATTCTGTAAAGAATCCGTCTTTGCCTCGAAATCTGCCATGACACCTTCGATAAATGTTGCCTTGTCATGATATGCGCCACCGGATTCCACAAATTTCTGGAATTCCGGCAGGATTTTTTCATTCATGTACTCTACCAGTCCGTTCGCATTGTCTGCAAGATTATGTACTGCAGTTATGACAATGGCATTGATGCTCTGGATATTGTTAGCCGCTTCCTGACTGGCGGCTGCCAGCTGGCTGATTTCGGAGGCAACCACTGCAAATCCTTTTCCTGCATCCCCGGCACGGGCAGCCTCAATGGATGCGTTTAATGCAAGCAGGTTTGTCTGGCTTGCAATATTTAAGATGTCGTTTGTCAGATTGTCTACCTGATTGACACTGTTGCTGTCCTCAATTGCCTGACTCAGCACGGAAACAATGTCATTTACTTTCGCACCCGTTGTATCCATATTTTCACGCGCAGCATGTTCCATTGCCTCTGCATGCTCTTTCATTTCTTTGGTATACTGATTGATTTCAATCGTTTTCTCTGCAATTGACTTGACTTCACCGGCAACCGATTCGGTATTTTCATTAATCCGTGAAGCATTGTCGGAAATATCCTGCATCGTTGCAGAAAGTTCTTCCGTCAGTGCGGACAGATCGGATACACTTCCGTTGGAAGTCTGCACACTCTCACGCACTTCATTTACAACACCCTCAAGATCCCTGGAATTGCTGCTGATCATCCGGAAAATTTCCTGCAGCTTTGCCATAAAAGCATTGATGCCTCCACCGACAGATGCCACTTCTTTGTTGTTGGTAATGGTAACCCTGCGGGTCAGGTCACCCTGCCGGTTATCAATTTCGGAAATAATCTCATTCATTTCCCTGTTCGTATTTGCAAGCGGATAAATTACCCACCGAAGCACTGCCACCATTGCTGAAAAAAGTGCCGCAATACTAATCAGAATCGTCACTATGCTTGTTCCGATTGAACTATGGTATGCAGATGTCAGTTTCTGTCTCTGTGCATTTGCATCCTGATTTACAATTTTCTTGATACTTTCGATATCCGACTCAATGGCATCTGCACACTTGCTGATTTTTCCATTGGCAAGTTCATAGGCATCTTCACTTTTCCCTGCTGCGGAAAATGCCATAACATTGGCACATTCATACTTTAATTCTTCGTAATTTTTTTTGATATCATTGTATTCTTTTTTGGTATCCGGTGTCACGTATATCTTGTAACTTTCCAGATCTTTCTCCAATGCATCTTCCTGACTGCGGATTTTTTCCACCAGCTGGATCATGGAATCCAGATCCACCGCTATGATATGGGACAGACCCAGATTATGGATGTCCTGCGTCTGTTTCTGGATTTCTGCCAGACCCGAAACATTCTTTAAAGATACTTCCGAAATCTGTACGGCACTCCGGTTAACGTTCCTGATATTGGAAACAGACATCACATTCGAGATGATACTGAATATTCCAAGTATAAATACCGGAATTAAAATGATAAGTTTGGTACTTAATTTCTTTTTCTGATTCATATACTCCACCTCTTAGCCTGCTGCTGATTTTGTAATACCACTGACCAGATTATCCATCAGTTCCTGTAACTTTACGTGGTTTGGATTTCCTGCTGCCATCGTATTCCCGAATGCCTTGCTTGCATCCCAGTAACTGTTTCCGACACGCTGCAGTTTTCCGAATTCCGACTGTGCAATCACTGCCTGAATGGATGGGGAAGCCTTAACCGCATCCGAATCCGCTGCCTTTGTATTGGAAGGTCCCTGTCCGTTCATCTCAAACCGGACAGTCTGGTTCTGCTCATTGGTCATCCAGTCTGCCAGTTTTGCTGCCCACTGTGGATTTGCCGAATAAGCACTGACTCCCATCAGCTTATAGCCGGTAAAGGAAGCCATCTGTACCTGTTTTCCTGCCACGGTATAGGTCGGAAGCTTGGCTGCGCCAAGATCATCTCCCCAGATCTTTTTCAGTTCGGTCTCACTCCATACACCGCTTACCCCTGCAATTACACTGCCTTTTTTGGCATCTTTAATAAAATCTTCATTCACCGCATTTTCAAATCCACTGCTGGAACTGATGTCAAGCATCGCCTGCGCAATATCCACACCTTTGATATCCCCTTCGGTGGAATTCCAGTCACAGTGGTTTGTCACATTGTCATCATTGATACCGAAATCCAGTCCCGTATTTCCGAAAAACGAATACAGATACCAGCCGGAAGACCAGTCCATCATAAACTTCTTATGATTTTTTTCTGCTACTTTTAAAATGCCGTCAAGGGTTTTGACATCCGAATCACTCAGGTACTTTTTGTTATAATACAAAAAATACCCATTGTCTGCAGTCATGGGATATGCATAAAGCGTATCATCGACTGTGGCAGCGTCTATTGCGCCCTCCACATTTGCTTTTTTCACTTCGTCCGCATTCGGAACCGGATACAATGCACCGCCGGCCACCATAGAAGCCACCTGGTCATCTGCAAGAATAAACACATCAGCTGCGTTATGCACATCTCCAAGCACATTGTCACGCGTATCGGAATCCGCATTCTGTTCCAGGGTGATATCAAAAGTTGCCTGACCCTTATACTCTTCTTTGAAACTGTCGATCATCTTATTCAACGCATCATACGTTGATTCCTCTGCCCACACTCTCAGTTTTACCGTTCCGCTCGTCCTGTCCGTCTCCTGTGCACCGCCCTGCGTGGTCTCCGTTGCACCCTGAGGCACCGCCGATGCGCAGCCGCCCAGCATGGACACGGCAAAGATTCCTGCCAGCACGGCTGACAATAACCTCTTTCTCTTCATAAAGTCTCTCCCTTTCTTCATGTCGTTTCCACCTTTTGTTGTATATACACAAATTTCACAGTGGATCTACTGTTATTATACTATAAATATTTGCAAAAAACAGGTAAAATCGCATTCTTATTGCGCTTTTTTACCTGTTTTTTGCATTTTTATTATATTCTTTTAAGTGTTATCAGTTATAGATTATTTTAACATGTTTTCCAGTGCCGTCTTCGCCTGTGCAATGGCATCCGGAATACCCGCCGGATTCTTTCCACCGGCCTGTGCCATATTCGGACGTCCGCCGCCGCCACCACCGACGTTTCCAGCGATCGCCTTGATCAGATTACCGGCATGTGCCCCCTGCTTCATCGCTGCATCGGTTGCCATGGCAATCAGGTTTACCTTTCCGTCACAATCGGATGCGATCACTACGACGCCCTCACCGATCTTGTCCTTCAGCTGGTCACCGAGATCACGCAGACCATTCATATCCACACCGGATACGCTGGTTGCCAGAAGCTTCACACCTTTGACATCCTCGATCTGATTCATCACATCACCAAGTGCATCCTTGGCTGCCCTGCTCTTTAACGCCTCGTTCTCGCTCTGCAGTTCTTTCATCTCTGCGGTCAGATGCTCCAGACGTTCCTTAAGGTTTGCAGGTGTGGATTTTACAACCTTCGCTGCTTCCTGAAACTCTTCTTCCATCTTTTTGTAGTATGCAATCACATTGTCACCAGTCAGTGCTTCGATACGGCGCACACCGGCTGCAACACCGCTCTCTGAAAGAATCTTAAATGTCTTGATCTCTGCAGTATTCTTTACATGTGTACCGCCACAGAACTCCCTGGAGAACTCTCCCATGGAAACGACTCGGACTTTTTCCCCATACTTTTCGCCAAACAGAGCCATTGCCCCGGTCTTCTTTGCCTCATCAACGGTCATGATATCGGTACGGACTTCCATGCCCTCGTTGATCTTTTCATTGACCATGTCTTCCACTTTCTGCAACTCTTCCGGAGTCATGGCTGCAAAGTGGGTGAAATCGAATCTGGTACGTTCACTGTCCTGATAAGAACCCGCCTGCTCGACATGTGTACCCAGCACTTCTCGGAGTGCTTTCTGCAGTAAATGGGTTGCCGAATGGTTTGCACAGGTCTTTGCGCGAAGGTCTGCATCTACCATCAGTTCCACTTCCTCGCCGGTATGGATCATGCCGGACACCATATGCCCGATATGTCCGTATTTACCGCCCAGAAGCTTAACCGTATCCTCTACCTGAAATACGCCGTCTGCGGTACGGATCTGTCCCTTATCGCCCTGCTGGCCGCCCATCGTTGCATAAAACGGTGTCTTTTCTACAATAATAGTTCCCGCATCGCCGTCAGAAAGTGCCTCCACGATCTCGGTCTCTGTCGTCATAACCGTAACTTTAGAAGCATATGTCAGATTCTCGTATCCGACAAATTCTGTTGTGATGGAAGGATCAATCTGCTCGTAAACCGTTGCATCCGCACCCATGTAGTTTGTCACTTTACGGGCACTTCTGGCTTTCTGCCTCTGTTCTTCCATACAGGCCTTAAACTCGTCCTCATTATAGGAAAAGCCCTTTTCTTCAAGGATTTCTTCGGTCAGATCTACCGGGAATCCGTAAGTATCGTAAAGTTTGAATGTATCGGCACCGGAAAGTTCCTTTTTGCCGTTTTTCTTCATCTCCTCCATCAGGTCAGACAAAATGGCAAGTCCCTGATCGATGGTCTTATTGAATTTCTCTTCTTCCTGTGTCAGAACCTTAAAGATAAATTCTTTCTTCTCTTCCAGTTCCGGATATCCATCCTTGCTCTCATTGATGACAGTTTCTGATAATTTTGCAAGAAACAGTCCGTCAATTCCAAGCATCTTTCCGTGACGTGCCGCACGACGGATCAGACGGCGCAGAACGTAGCCTCTTCCTTCATTGCTTGGCATAACACCATCGGATACAAGAAATGTGGAAGAACGGATATGATCCGTAATCAGACGGATGGATACGTCATCCATGGCATCTACTTCATACTTCTTTCCGGACATCTCACAAATCTTGTCGCGGATCGCTTTCATGGTATCAATATCAAATACGGAATCCACATCCTGCATAACAACTGCCAGACGCTCAAGTCCCATACCAGTATCAATATTTTTCTGGGAAAGCTCGGTATAACCGCCCTTGCCGTCCCCTTCAAACTGCGTAAACACGTTGTTCCATACTTCCATGAACCGGTCACAATCACAGCCTACTTTACAATCCGGACTTCCGCATCCGTATTTTTCGCCTCTATCATAGTAAATTTCAGAACACGGACCACATGGACCGGCACCATGCTCCCAGAAGTTGTCACATTCTCCGGTCTCAGGATCACGGTAAAAACGTGTGATTTTTTCTCCCGGAACACCTACCTCTTTGGTCCAGATCTCATATGCTTCCTCATCTTCTCCATAAATGGACGGATAAAGACGATCCTCCTCAAGCCCAAGTACCTTTGTCAGGAATTCCCATGACCAGGCAATTGCTTCATGCTTAAAATAATCCCCAAAAGAGAAGTTTCCAAGCATCTCAAAAAATGTAAGGTGACGCGCAGTCTTTCCTACATTTTCAATATCTCCGGTACGCACACACTTCTGACATGTTGTCACACGTCTGCGTGGCGGAATCTCCTGTCCTGTAAAATACGGCTTGAGCGGTGCCATTCCCGCATTGATGAGTAATAAGCTGTTGTCATTGTGTGGTACTAATGAAAAGCTTTTCATGACAAGATGTCCCTTGCTCTCGAAGAAGTCAAGATACATCCGGCGCAGCTCATTTACGCCATAACTCTTTTTCATTACCAGTTCCTCCAAAATCATTCTTTCGTCGTGTCAGCCTTCGCATCCTTGTGTCTGCGGAGTCTGATACCAATAAATGCCCCTAATCCGCCGATCAAAGCCAAAACAGCCATCTCGACCACATATCTGCCAATACATAAAAGAAAATCTGTCATATAGTTTTCTCCTCTCTGTTGTTACCCCATTAACTTAATTATTATATATGAATTTTTCTGTAAATTCAAGAGTTAGAGTTCCCCGAACGGAAATACCTGATTCTCCCTTTCAATTTCAATTACGCGGTCTGCCATTCCAAGATTTGTAATGTGTTTTTTGTATTCCCTGATTGCAGAATAATCCTGCCACATATGCATCGGGAAAACAAATTCTGCATCGGTGTTTTTCAGCACAAAATCAATCCCGAGTGTCTGATACGGTCCCAGCCGCGGATCCATCGGGACAAACGCAAAATTGACCGGCTTGTCCGCAAGCTTACGGATCTCGTGCCGGAAAGTGCGTTCCTGTTTGCCGTTTATAAGTTCTCCCACATGTTCCATCTTCCAGTCGTTTAAATCTCCTGCATGGAAGATGCTCACCCCACGCACATTCACATAAAATGCCACTCCTGCATCGGTAGACAACAGGGTCTGGATCTTTAGATCATCCACTTCATAATGGTTGTTTGCGGAGACAAACGTCACTTTTTTCCGCACCCCCGGGTCAATTCCATGCTTTTGCAGAAAATGCGGACTGATGCGGATATCCTTGGATAAAATATAATGTATATTGGTATATTTTTCACTCCAGCGCAGAATATCCATGTCAAAATGATCCTGATGTTTGTGGCTGGCAAACATATAGATTTTTGTATCCGGTGCGTAATCCGGAATCTTTCCCGTAAAGTGGAAACCATTCACCCGGTCCCCGCCAAAATAATCAAAAATCAATACCAGATCATCCACTTCCACCAGAAAACAGCTGTGATGTATAAAAATTACCTGCATGTTGTTCCAATCTCCTTTATCATCTGTGTTACAAGCTTTTGAAATACCGGAGCCACCGCATCGGCTGCTTCCTGCACCTCCTTATGTGACAATGGCTGTGGCGAAATGCCGCATGCCAGATTCGAGATACAGGAAATTCCCACAATCCGCATCCCCATATGATTCGCCGCCACAGCCTCACATGCCGTACTCATTCCTACGGCATCCGCTCCGAGTGTACGCGCCATTGCCACCTCCTGTGGAGATTCATAGGCCGGCCCGGTAAACTGCAGATACGTTCCCTCTTTTAAATCCGCCCCGGTCTCTGCCGCACATTTTTTTGCGATTTTCTGTAAATCATAATCATAAATCCGGCTCATATCCGGAAACCGCGGTCCCAGTTCCTCTATATTTTCTCCAATGAGCGGCGACGGAACAAAACTTGCAATCTGCCCGGTAAGAAGCATCAGATCCCCCGCCTTCATGCCCAGCTGGATTCCGCCCGCTGCATTTGTCAAAAACAGAACTTCTGCCCCAAGAAGTTTCATCAGCCGGATCGGCCGTACCACTTCCGTCATGGAATATCCTTCATAATAATGCACACGTCCCTGCATGCACACAACCGGCACATCCCCGACATAACCAAACACAAAGCGCCCGGTATGGCCCGGCACCGTAGATACCGGAAATCCCTCGATCTCATGATAATCCACCGCGGCCTCCACGCGAAGCTGCGACGCATAATCACCCAGACCGGACCCCAGTACCAGTGCCACTTTCGGCACAAAATCTGTTTTCGTCCTCACGCTGCGCACACAGCGCATGAGAGTTTCATATTCGTTGCTCATTTGTTCTCCTTATTTTTTGCAATTACATACAGAATTTCATTAACTAATAGTATAACAGAATCAAAAATAAAATAAAACAAGAGCAACTGAAATTCATACTTTTTTTATTTCTCTTAAATAATGATGCAGATCATTCCCCCATTGCTGTCATTGACAATTTTCTGCATGGTATCCTGCAGTTTCAGCTGGCACTCATCATCCATCTGCAGGATCTTGCTGCGGATGCCGTCTTCCATCAGTTCCCCGACCGATTTTCCGAAAATATTTGTGGTCCAGATTCCTTCCTTGCTCTCCTCCCCCTCGCGGATATATGCAATCAGATCATTTGCCTGTTCCTCACTGCCGACAATCGGTGCTATTTCGGTCTCAATGTCTGCCTTGATCATATGAATGGACGGGGAAATTGCCCGCATTTTCACGCCATATTTTCCGGCATGCTGGATCAGCACCGGATCTTCCATCCGGATATCCGAAAGCCCCGGCATGACCACTCCATACCCCTTCTGTTCCACAGCTGCCATGGCATCTTCCACACGCTCGTATTCTTTTTTCATCCGGGAGAGGGAACGCAGCATGGAAATCATCTGATATTCCCCTTCGATCTGCATTCCCGTCATCTCACTGATGTAGGAGAAATAGCACTGTTCCGTTGTCTCCATACGGATCGTCACGGTTCCGTTGGAAAGATCTGCCGTCTGCAGCTGGATGTCACGAAAAACTTCTTCTCCCATCTGCTCATTTGCACTTTTTACCCATTCCTGCCCGGCAAGCACAGCCGCTGCATCCCGCACGCGGCCGATTCCATCCATCAGTCTTGATGCCGTCTGAATCATGGCTGCCTTTAATTTATGTTCCATTGGAAGCATTTCCGTCCACTTTGGAATTGCAAAGTCCACACGGGTAACCGGAAATTCAAACAGAATCGCCTTCATAACTGTGACCAGATCCTCCCGGTGCATCTGCTGACAGTTAACCGGAACCACTACCGCCTGATATTCCTGCTCTAAACTTTCTTTCAGTGCAAGTGTCTCACTGCTGTATGGGCGCACGGAATTTAAAACAATCACATACGGTTTTCCAATCTCTTTAAGCTTTTCCACCGCGGTTTGTTCTGCCTCCACATAATTTTCCCGCGGAAGTTCCCCGATACTGCCATCCGTTGTCACCACAATACCAATGGTTGCATGGTCTTTGATTACTTTTTCTGTTCCAATTCTCGCTGCATCCGAAAAAGGAATTTCCTCCTCGAACCACGGCGTATGTACCATGCGGTATCCGTCCCCCTCCAGATGACCATTTGCTCCCTCTACCATAAACCCGACACAGTCAATCAGACGCACACTGACACTGCTCTCATCTGCAAGTGTGATCTCTGCTGCCTCCTGCGGAATAAATTTCGGTTCTGTCGTCATGATCGTTTTCCCGGCGGCTGACTGAGGCAGTTCATCGAGCGTCCGTTTTTTTTCTTCCTCATCTTCGATGTACGGAAGTACAAACAGATCCATAAACCGCTTAATGAACGTTGACTTTCCGGTGCGGACCGGTCCTACGACACCAATGTAGATTTCGCCGTTCGTTCTTTTCTGGATATCTTTATATAAATCAAACTCCATAAAAAAATCTCCCTTCTTTGCATATTCGATTAATCTATCTAATCTATATGCAAAGGGGAGAATTCTTATTCACAGAAATACTCTGTTGTATATTTATTTCTCAGATGACTTCTTTTTGTCGGAAGTCTTCTTCTTTGCAGCTTCTTTCTCTGCTGCTTCCTTCTCTGCTGCTTTCTTTGCCTGCTCAGCAAGCACTTTTTCATTGATGCGTCCATACATCTGCATGTATTTATAGAGTTTCTTTGCCAGATCCTTGGTAATCTGTCCCTCCAGGGCACGCCACTTCCAGTTTTCTCCAAGTGTGGACGGAATGTTGATGCGGGCTTCGGAGCCAAGTCCGATCAGATCCTGCATCGGAACAATTGCCATATCTGCAACGGAAGACCATGCGGCACGCATCATACCCCAGTTATAACCTTCCTCCTCCGTCAGGTTCAGGTATTCGATTGCAAACTTGACAGATGCTTTCGGTGCGGTCTTCATCCATCCCATCACGGTATCATTGTCATGTGTTCCTGTATATACAACACAGTGACTGGTATAGGTGTGCGGCAGATAATCACTTCCCTCACGGCTGTCAAACGCAAACTGGATGACTTTCATGCCCGGGAATCCGGAGTCCTTTAACAGTTTGCGGACAGAATCTGTCAAAAATCCCAGATCTTCCACGATAATCGGAAGTTTGCCAAGTTTCTTCTCCAACTGGTTAAACAGATCCATACCCGGACCCTGCTTCCATTTTCCGTTCTTTGCAGTTTTATCTTTGGCTGGAATCGCATAATAAGAATCAAATCCCCGGAAATGATCGATGCGGATAATATCATACAGCTCACTCATCGCTTTGATTCGCTTTGTCCACCATGTATAATTGTCTTTTTTCATTTCATCCCAGCGGAACAGTGGATTGCCCCAGAGCTGTCCGTCTGCAGAAAATCCATCTGGCGGACATCCAGCTACTTCAATCGGATTTAAATCTTCATCCAGATAAAACTGTTTCGGATTTGCCCATACATCCGCACTGTCTCCGGCCACATAGATCGGCACATCTCCGATAATCTCGATTCCGTTTTCATTGGCATATGCCTTTAACTCTCTCCACTGTTTAAAGAACAGATACTGAAGCATCTTATAAAACTCAATATCTTCTGCGTACTTTTTTCTTGCCTCATCCAATGCCGCTGCGTCACGCACACGAAGTTTCTCATCCCACTCGGCCCATGCTTTTCCGTCATTGGCATCTTTTAATGCCATAAACAGCGTATAATCTTCCAGCCAGTCCTTTTCCGCCTCACAAAATGACGAAAAATCTTCCGGCATATTTTTTACAAAACGGGCATATGCTTTATGCAGCAATGCATAGCGTGATACATACATGGTTCCATAATCAATGTATTCCTCGCTTGTGCCCCAGTCAAATGACTCACATTCCTTTTTCTTTAATAAATTTTCCTTGCAGAGAATGTCCAGATCAATAAAATAAGGATTTCCCGCAAAACTGGAAAACGACTGATACGGTGAATCTCCGTAACTGGTCGGACAGATCGGCAGAATCTGCCAGTAAGTCTGACCTCCTTTTACCAGAAAGTCTACAAATTTTCTGGCTGATTTTCCCATAGTTCCAATGCCATACGGTGATGGCAGGGAAGATATCGGCATAAGTACGCCACTTGTTCTCATAAGTGATTCCTCCTAAGATCCAATCTATAATCTATAATTATATCATACCACCTTTTTGTCCCCTTGTAAAAAACATTTTTCAATGCTAGTATGAAGAAAAGGGATTATGAGGTGAAGAATTATGAACGATGTCATAAAACATAAAATCAAACACAATGCACACCGTACACTGGTGTCGATCAAATGGGTAATTTTTGCAATTATTGTCGGCGGTATCGTCGGACTGTGCGGCACCGCATTTTATTTTTGTCTGACATTTGTCACCGTGCTGCGCGGGCAGGACCCCTGGCTGTTGTATCTGCTCCCTGTCGGGGGACTGATCATTGTCGGTGCTTATCACCTGCTGCACGATGAAAAAGATACCGGAACCAATCTGGTCATCTCTGCCATCCACTCGGATGACGAGCTGCCCCTGCGCATGGCTCCTTTGATCTTTATTTCCACACTGATCACGCACCTGTTCGGCGGATCTGCCGGCCGTGAAGGTGCTGCCCTGCAGATGGGCGGAAGTATCGGAAACGCAATCGGAAAATTCTTCCGTTTTGACGATAAAGATAAACATGTCATGATCATGTGCGGCATGAGTGCTGCGTTTTCCGCTCTCTTTGGTACCCCGATGGCTGCTGCCATCCTTCCAATGGAAATTGTAAGTGTCGGCGTCATGTACTATACCGCCCTTGTTCCATGTGTGATCAGTTCTCTTGTCGCACACGGAGTTGCTTACCTGTTTGGTGTTTCCAACCAATGGTTTTCCATCGAGCACATCCCGGACTTTGGCATTCTTCCTGCCGTGCAGATTTCCATCCTTGCCGTACTCTGCGCACTGGTAAGTATTGTTTTTTGTATTCTTCTACACAAAAGTGAAGAAATTTACCGCAAACTGTTCCAGAATCCCTACATCCGCATCTTTGCCGGTGGATGTATTGTTGTCATTCTGACGATGCTTGTCGGGAACCAGAATTACAACGGTACCGGTATCGGCATCATCCAGATGTGCATTGATGGAACGGTCCGTCCGGAAGCCTTCCTGTTAAAGATGATCTTTACCGCACTGACTCTTGGTGCCGGTTACAAAGGCGGAGAAATTGTTCCTTCCTTTTTCACCGGCGCGGCCTTTGGCTGCCTGTTTGGAACGCTGACCGGCATATCCCCGACACTTTGTACGGCTGTCGGCATGACTGCCGTATTCTGTGGTGTCACAAACTGTCCGATCACTTCACTGTTAATCAGTTTTGAATTGTTCGGTTATGACGGCATGCCATATTTTCTTCTGGCTGTCGCTTTCAGCTATATGCTCTCCGGATACTTTGGTCTGTACCGGAGCCAGAAGATTGTGTACTCCAAATACAAAACCAGTTACATCAACAAGACAACTCATTAATCCCAAGAACCACACAGCCAGTCGCCGGCAATTCCATGTTCGAATGAACCGAACCGATTGGCCGGGTTCCTGCATGCAGGTCATCAATATATAACGTCCATGTCCTGTCATCCGGCAGCAGGAGTGTTTCTTTTCTGCCGGATGCATTGTATGCCACCAGAAGTGTCTCTTCCGGCTGGCGGATTGTAAACGCGATGGTCTGTTCGGATGTCATTTCCATAAACAGAATATTCTGGCGGATCTCCTCTGCGTCTGTCATACGCAATCCTTTATGTGCTTTCCGGAAAGCAATCAGTCCCCTGTAATACTGCTGCAGCCCTTTTTGTCCATCGCTCCAGTCATAGCGCAGTACATTTGTTTCATACGGCAGATTATAACTGTTCTCGGATATCTCACCATTTTTTCCGGCTGGTTTGGTTCGTGCAAACTCTTCTCCCCCCAGGAAAAACGGAACTCCCTGTGCGGTAAATACCATCGCAGCCGCCAGACGGTTCATTGCAAGGCGTTCGCCTGCATCACAATCCGGTCTGGAAATCTGCAGTTTATCCCACAAGGTCAGATTGTCGTGACAGGAAACATAATTGATCACTTTCTCCGGTGTATCCGTCCATGTGCCGCCGGCTGCATAGGTATAAGCTGCATAATCTACCTGTGGATGCCACACACCTCCTGTTGCACAGTAACGCACCGCAACTTTCATTTTTTTCTTTCCGCTGACATAGCCGCAGTCTTTGTTATAAAACACATGTCCGCGCACCATGTCCCGGATATCATCCGAAAACATTCCGATGCCGTCCAGCATACGCGCGTTTCTCTTCATGGCACGCCTAAATTCCGGCATGGTTGAAGTACCGCCTGTCCAGCCCTCTCCATACAGAATGATATATGGATTGATTTCTTTTAACCTGTGGCTGATCTCATTCATGGTATCAATATCAAGAACACCCATCAGATCAAACCGGAACCCATCCACATGATATTCCCTTGCCCAGTAACAGACAGATTCTACGATGTATTTGCGCATCATCGGCTGCTCCGAAGCAATTTCATTGCCACAGGCAGATGCATTGGAATATCTGATTCCGTTCATCCGGTAATAATAATCCGGCTCACATTTCTGCAGACAGCTGTCCAGATCATAGGTGTGATTGTACACCACATCCATGATCACTCCGATGCCCTCCCTGTGAAAAGCCGCAATCATTTCTTTCATTTCCCGGATACGCACCTCCCCATGGAACGGATCTGTTGAAAAAGATCCCTCCGGTACGTTATAATTCAGCGGATCGTATCCCCAGTTATACTCCCGCTTCTTTGGTGCCGCCTCATCAATACTTGCAAAATCATACATTGGCATGATCTGCACATGCGTAATACCGAGCGATTTCAGATAATCCAGCCCGGTTGGTTCCCCATCTTTGTTTTTGGTTCCTTTTTCTGTTAAACCCAGGTACTTTCCCGGATGCTTTACACCGGAAGATACATCTGCGGTACTGTCTAACACCGAAATCTCACAGATCACCAGATCTGTGCGGTTTTTAAAAGCGGGGCCATGATCCTCTTTAAAATTCTCAGGATCGGTCTCTCTTAGGTCCAAGACCATACTTCGCTGTCCATTTACACCGACAGCTACCGAATATGGGTCCTGCGATTCTACAGTTTTTCCACTTCGCTCCAGACGGTATGTATAATAAACATGCCGCAGATCTCCGTCTACCCGGATCGCCCAGGTTCCCTGTATATCCCGCTTCATCGGAATGGTATCCGACAGGCAATCTCCGTCTCCTTCCTGATACAGACACAGCGTTACTGCATCCGCCGTCGGAGCCCAGAGCCGGAAATCCGTACCTTTCTTCGTGTACACAGCACCCAGATCATTTCCATCATATGGAATCCTTTGCTGCATTCCCTCTCTCCTCCCTGAAATATATTATTTTCGCATTTTTTCGTAATTCATTATATTTTAATTTTTTGTATCTGTAAATTGGAAAAATCACTAAGTTTTTTTCAATATTTTGTGAAATAAGACGAAGAAAAGAGGCATTCCATGTTTTATGCCATGAAATGCCTCTTTTTTTGTTTTCCGTATCAGGCAAACCCTTATGCGTTTGTTGCCTGTACCATTGCCTCAAGGGTTCTGACTGCTGCTCCCGAATCGATCGTCTTTGCTGCAAGTGCAATGCCATCTGCAATACTGTCTGCCTTTTTCCCAATATACAAAGCGGCTCCTGCATTCAAAAGCACAATCTCCCTCTTTGGTCCCTGTTCCTTTCCAGAAAGAATATCTCTGGTGATCTGTGCGTTTACGGCTCCATCCCCACCCTGCAGTTTTGCGATTTCACACCGCTTTAATCCAAACTGTTCCGGTGCGATTGTATAGGTGGCTACTTTTCCGTCCTTAATTTCAGATACCGTGGTCTCACCGGTCAGTGTGATCTCATCCATGTTATCCTCTCCGCTGACAACCATTCCCCGTTCTACCCCGAGGTTCATCATGGTTCCCGCAATCACTTCCGTAAGTGCCGGGGAATACACCCCTACAAGCATTGCCCTGGCACGGGATGGATTAGAAAGCGGTCCTAAAATATTAAACACCGTGCGGATGCCCAGCTGTTTTCTGACCGGTCCCACATACTTCATGGCAGGATTAAAATGCGGTGCAAACATAAATCCGATCCCGACCGTCTCCACACACTTTTCTACCATAGTCGGATCTGCGGAAATATTTACGCCAAGTGCTTCTAACACATCTCCGGCACCACTTTTAGAAGAAATGGAACGGTTGCCATGTTTTGCCACCGGAAGCCCGGCTGCTGCCACAACGAACGCTGATGTTGTGGAAATATTAAACGAATAGGTACAGTCTCCGCCGGTACCGACAAAATCCACATAATCTGCCACTTTCGGACTGATCGTATTTGCCTTGTTGCGCAATACGGCTGCCAGTCCCGTAATCTCATCCAGCGTTTCCCCTTTCATGCGGAGTGCTGTCAGAAAACATGCAATCTGCGCCTCTGTTGCCTGTCCGGTCAGAATCAGCTCCTGTGCTTTCATCGCTTCCTCTTTTGTCAGATCTTTTCCCTCTACCAGTTTGGCCAGAATCTCTTTCATCTATGATATCCTCCTGTTTGATTCGCTTTTCCGTTACATTTCATTTAACTCTTTTTTGAATGTGCTGCAATAGTCTGCTGCAGCCTGCGGATCAAAACCGTGTTCCCGCATCAGTGTGATAAAATGAGAGCCTACAATGGCTCCGTCAATAATCTCTTTCATCGGACGTACATCCTCCGCCGTGCGGATACCAAATCCCATCATAACCGGAATTTTTGCCTCTTTCTTTACCGCCGTCAGATATTCTAAAATCTGACGGTGGAAGGTTGCTTCCTGTCCGGTAACTCCCATGGAAGACACACAGTAGACAAATCCCCTTGCATTTTTAAGGATTTTTGGCACACGGTCTTTGGATACCGGGGAAACCAGCTGGATCAGAATGGTTCCATCCTCTTTCTGTAACTGTGTCTGGAGTTCTTCCTGCTCTTCCAGCGGCAGATCCGGAATGATCAGTCCATCCACTCCACTCTCATGACATTTCTTAACAAATTTCTCAACTCCACAGTGAAGCACGGTATTGTAATACATCATAAATACGATTGGTATCTCTACCTTCTCCGCACGAAGCTCCTGCATACACGTAAAGGTTTTCTCCAGATTTGCACCACCCAGGA
>OHBJ01000415.1_pt1 | contig 26862 bp, 44 predicted proteins | sample 1577241 | NCBI WGS metagenome assembly OHBJ01 (sample SAMEA3541594, study PRJEB24748) | human gut metagenome | biome: human gut; feature: human-associated habitat; material: faeces | place: China | collected 2012 | reverse complement strand
AAAGCAGTCAGATCACATTTACTGACAAGGACGAAAAGCAGGTATACCAGACCGGTCTACGTCTCGGAGCAGACGCCGTCGAGCGTCGGCCTCGGCGTCCTCATTGGCCATGCGGGCGAGGAGATGGCCTGCATCGGAGCGGGCGGCTTCATCATCCAGCCCATGCCCGACGCGACGGATGAGACCATCGACAAGCTCGAGGCCAACCTCAAGAAGGTCAACTCCGTCTCGCACATGGTCGAGCACGGCCTCGACGCCAAGGGCATCATCGCCGAGCTCTTGCAGGGCTTTGCCGTCGACTACCTGACGACGACCGAGCTCGCCTTCCGCTGCCCGTGCTCGAAGGAGCGCATCAGCGAAGTCCTGCTGAGCCTCGGCAAGTCCGACCTCGAGTCCCTCATTGAGGACGGTCATGCCGAAGTCTGCTGCCACTTCTGCAACGAGCGCTACCAGTTCAGCAAAGAAGAGCTGCAGGCCATCTACGACAAGGCCATGACACACGGGTCGCTAAGTGGTATACTTAAATGAGCAAAAAAATTAATAAAACTCGACGATAAATTTTTGTAGGCGTGTCCAGGCGATGGTTTGGGCTCGCCTATTTTTATACTCTTGATCGTGCTCTGCCAGAGATCGTACTTGTGCTGGCGGTCCATAGTGGCGTAGATCTTGCGGATGTCATTGGCGTGAAGGATGAGATTTTGGACAGCTTCGGGGGGAGTGCGGGTGGCCTGCTTCTCGGCGAGGGCGGTGCTGACCTCTTGCTGCAGCTTGGCGTAGTCGGTCTGATAGGTGGGCTTGTCGATAAAGCCGTCGACGTAGAGGTCTTTGAGGCGGGTGAGCTTCGCGGTGACGGTCTGGATGCGCTGATCGGGAGAGAGGCGCGACGAGGAGTGGCGCTTGCTGATGTCGAGCTGGTATGACTCGAGGAGCTCGGCGAGGTGGTCGAGCAGGTAGCGCTCGATGGGGCGCTCGCCGACTGCGCCGCCGTACACGCATCCACCGGCGGCTACATCGGGAGCGCCGGAGACAAAATGTTTGCTGCACCAATAGTTGCAGTAATGCGACACGTATCCATTCCTCTTGCGGCTGCCGTGGTGGCCAAGAAGGATTTTGCCGCAACCCGGGCAGATGATTTTACCGCGAAAAAGGTACAAAAAATCGCGATTCTTCGGCCAGAATTTATTGCCCGTAATACGCTCCTGGGCCTGCCGGAAGGTATCGGGGGAGATGATGGCCGGGCAGAAGTTGTCGATACCGTAGCGCCTGCCGGTGTACGTCTCATTGCGCAGGACACAGCGGACGCGGCGACACGTAATCGGGATGCCGTACTGCGCGAAGACGTCGTGCGCGATCCGCATCGGTGAGTGACCGGAGAGATGCGACGCAAAGATAAATTCGACGGCGGCGCGCTGCTCCTCGACGACAGCAATGCGCTTGCCACCGTCTTCGAGGTCAACAAAGTGATATCCAAATGGCGCTTTGCCGCCGATCTCGCGCTTGCGGCGCAAAATGCCCTGATTGACGTACTTAATGCGGTCGGATGTCTGGTCGGACTCATTTTGCGCGATGGAGAGCTTGAGATTGAGCATGAGGCGGCCATTGGTCGTCGTCGTATTGTAATCTTCTTGCGTGCAGACCCACTGCACGTGATGCTCGTCGAGGATGGCCTGGACTTTGTAAAAATCGGCCACGTTGCGAAACCATCGGTCGAGGCATTTGAGCAGGATGATGTCGACGCGATCAGCGCGGACGTCATCAAGCAGGCGCTGCAGCTGCTTGCGGCGCGTGATGGCCTTGCGGGCGGAGCTGCCCTCATCAGCATAGACCCCGACGACGAGATAGTGGTGCTTGTCAGCGTAATCGGTAAGATCATGCTCTTGCTCAGCGAGGGAGAAGCCGTGCCGGGCCTGTTCCTCAGTGCTGACTCGGATATAGATAGCTGCTCTTATCATTTTTATTTACCTCCAAATGTACAGTAAAAGCATGGTAAAGATACATTATTTTCCTTTTTCGGCATGTACCCACAAGACAAGAGCAGCAGAGTGTGCTATTATAATAGACAAGGCTGCTCTCTGCTTGCTCCTGCAAGCGAGTGCGAGTGGAGCGTCGCGCGAGCGGCGCTCTTTTACTAGCCAGCTAACCCTAAGCGCGCGGGGGCGCGGGCGGCGAGTGGCTGGAGAGACCTCCTAATATTCTATACATCTCCTTTCTTTCGGATTTCTGGAGCACGGCAAAAGTATTTTCCCCAGAAAAAGGCGGGCTGCGGCAGGCCCGCCTTTTTCATGCACATATAAGGCAGAAGATTTTGACAAAATTTCTAGACGATACCGCGGCGTCATTTTTTGTGCGGTTTGTGGGAGCGATACACGGCCCAGCTGCGCGCCTTGAGATCGACAATCTCGTCGACGCTGCCACGACGGAGCGAGAAAATCAAATCGGGCTTGAAATTAAATCGGGTGATGAGACTACCGTCGCTGCGGTAGCAGTACATGTGCACAGGATTGCGGGAAATCCTGAAGGGATTGGTACCAGTATAAGAGTGATAGGCAGTGATATCAAAGCAAAAATCGCTGAAATCATCAGATGGGAAAAAGCGGGAGAGGGAGGCAATGTGGCGCTGGCGGACAGCGTCATCGACATAGACTGTCTTGATTGCGTAATGGTACACACCGTCATCATCGACGACCACCTGATTGGGATTAAGGTAGTAGCTGCACCAGTCAGAAGAGTAGAGCCAGACCCACGATGGCGGCGCAGCTTCGGAGACCGATGGCGCAGCGATGAGCAGGGCGGCTAGGACGGCAATGACCAGGCGGGTGGCGCTGTGAAGAAAATCGTGCGAAATCGTGAGAAAATCGTGCGAAATCGTGAGAAAATCGTGCGAGCGCGGCAAAAATCTTGCGATTGCAATCATAAAATCATCTCCTTATCAGAGCTTGCCCTCGGCTGTCACCTGCTGATTCTGCTCGGTCGTCCACTCAGTGCCATCGCTGTAATGGATGGACATTAGGCGCACGACAAATTTGCGGCCGGTATCAAAGCCGTGAAGTGTCCACGACCGACTGCTGCTCGATGACTGACCATCACCGAGTGCGTCCTGCGAGATGCCATTAAAGTGGTCATTACCGACGCCAAACTCCTTGAGCTGCTCGCCGTAATTATTGTAGACACTGATCTGGACTTTGTAGGCATCAATGGTCTTGCCAGAGCGATTGGTCATGACGAGGCTGACGAGCGGCTCGCCGATGGCATTTGACTTGACGATGACTTTGTCAAGCGTGACGGGCGGCTTGATAGCCTCTTCGTGGGCCTTCTTGTCGGCGGCGGCTTTTTCTTCGGCGGCCTTTTTCTGCTCGGCGGTCTGGGCTGGCGCTTTGGCACTGCTCGTCACTTTTGGGGCGGTGGTGCTACTGGACGCGCCGGGCCCGACGACGTGATAGCAGATAAAGAGGGCACCGACGATGAGGGCAGCGCCGCCGATGACGGCGATGAGCGCATTGGATGATTTATTGTCATCAATGTCACCAGGCTGACGCGCGGGCGGGGCGGCCTGCTTGGGCTTACTGAGCTTGCTGGCTTCGGCGGCGAGGTCAGGCTTTTTGCCAGGATCCTGCGCTGCGTCGGCCGATGCGGTCGGCAGTGGCTGCGTTTTGTCGGCATCGCTAGGCTGTGCGTCTGCAGGCCGGTCGACTTTTGCGCCGCACTTGACACAAAAGACGGCGTCGTCGGGCAGAGCCGTGCCGCATTTCTTGCAGTAGATCATACTCGTCATCTCCTAAAATATAAAATATAGAAAATTTGTTCGGATAAAAAGAAAGGCCGCCTTCGGGCGGCTTTTCTCATGCCCGTCTCTCAGAGCTTTTTGCGCTTGCGGAGCCGGAAGAGGAGGAGGCTGCGGCATCCTTTTCTTCAGCGTCCAGTGCCTCGTCGAGATCGGCATGGGCGCGGTTACGCTTGTCGAGCTTCGCCTGCAGGGCATCGTGCCGGGCAGTCTTGACCTTATCGGCAATCGCACAGGCCGCATCGACGACGGCAGAGCGCTGCTCGTCGGTCAGCGATAAAAAAGCCTCGACAAGTGCACGCTGGCTATTGTCAAGCCGGTATTGCTTTACAAGCGCCTCAATGGGAGCCTCGACCTTAACCTCGTCCATTTTCCCTTGGCCTGTGCGCAGCCACTCTTCATTGATATGAAAAGTCTGGCAAATAAGGCGCACATTTTGGTCAATGATTGCAACATCGGCGGACTCCATGCGGCTGACAGCCGACTGCGTCAGACCGATTTTGTCGCTAAACTCCTTCTGATTCAAGCCGCGAGCCTTGCGCACCTCTTTGATGCGCTCGTTGATACTCATATTGGTTCACCTCCTATATAGTATTTTATGAATTAATCATATAAAAGTCAAGAATTTTTCTTGACTTTTATGCGAGAAGCATATATTATAATAACAGAAAATGAATCACGCATAAAAAGAAGGCGGGGTTCATGCTTGTAGCATAGGAGGTGAAGAAAATGGAGAAGAAAGACATTGACGTCAAGCTCGAGCAGACAAAGAGACTTCTCGATGCGTTTGCGTATCTGAGCCCGACGGAAATCAAAGCCTTTACCGACGCGATTGTCGGCGCGGCGACCATGAATCGCCTCGTCAACGCAGCGCGCCGAGACGACGATGAGCCGTCCGGACCGTCGAAGGCGACAGCGTAATCAGACCCCGTCGCACAACGCGGCGGGGTGAATTGCGAAAGGAGAGCAGCCAATGAAAGAAAAGAACCTGCAGGAAGCGGCGGAGTGGATTGCATCTGCAATAACCCCGTCTCTGGAGCCGGAAAAGGATTTTGAGGAAGCCTTGAGGCGGGTGCGAAAGCTCGTCAAGGCCGAGCTGGAGAAGCGTGACGCAAGGAATGAAACTGCCAGAGTGCTAAGAGCGATGGGACTACAGGAGAGATACCGCCGCGGCGAGATCGACCCGCGCGACGTGTGGTTTTAAGGGGAGGAGAATGACTGATGGGCAAAACAGATAAAGCCGACATGGCCACAGAAAAGATTGTACGCAACCTAAATCTCCTCATCGCCGCCGACAAGCTGACCGGCTACGCACTGACCGTCCGAGCACCGGGCGAGCAAGAAGCGATGTACGGCGCTGGATCCACAAAGCGCGGCGACGAAGAAATGCTCGTGTGGGCAGCGAAATTCATCGCCGCCGTTGCAAAGGACCGCCACGAGCACCCGGCGTCGGTCGCTCAGAAAGCGGCCGAGGTCGCCGAGTACGATCTGATGACGGAGTGGGAGCGCACGAAGAGACTCTGCAGGGCGATGGGGCTCACGCCACCACCGCCGCCGTTTTGTGAATGAATGAAAAGGAGAGCAGCTGATGAAGAAAGATAAAGTAGACGAAGCACTGGAAAAGATGGCAGAATCACTGCGACGCTTGGAGAAAAATGGCGACATCGACAGTTTTGTCGTCATCGCACAAAGAAAGACAAGCCGGAAAACAGATGGCATGACTGCAATTTGTGTCGCCAACGAGAGGTATCTTATGACATGGGCAGCGGCGCTCGCACGTGCTGTTGCGCATAGAGGCCATCACTCACCACAAAGGGTAGCACAGGACCTCTACAACATCATTACAAACTGGAGCCAGTACGAAAAAGAGCACGAAGTGGAGGCTTGGGGGGATGAGCAAGATGACGGAGTACATTGACAAGCGCGGCTGGAAATTCCGCGTCATGAACGGCCTCGGCGATGTCTGGAAGGCCTGCTACAATAAGCCGTACAGGAATATCTGGCAGGAGGTCGACGTCCTGCCGTGGCGTGAGAACCGCGAGGATGCCGAGCGCGACCTCGAGGTATACGCAGCGTCGCACGGCATGAAGAAGGTGGAGTCATGAGAAGGTTGAAGCAGATCAAGCTGACGTACCGCGAGAAGACCGGCACGAGCTACAAGATCGTCTGGGAGGAGTCGGCGGGCGGCAAGCTCTGGGAGAAGCACTTGCTCGAGAGCAGTGAGTATCCGCGCGCTGAGCTTGAGGAGGCTGTCGATGATATGGGCCGCTTCCTCGTCGAGGTATGCGCGCTGCGCTTGACAGCTGAGCAGGCGCGCCGCAATGTCGACGTCACAAGAGTCGCTGCTGATTACAGGAGCGTCCGCAGGGTGGCTATCTCAGCAGACGTACTTCTGCCGTCGAGCTACACCATCGCGCTCAATGGCCCGGCGATGCCGTGCCAGCCGCAGGGCGATGAGCTTGACAGATCCTTTGCCAAGCTCGAGGAAGAGTGCTTTAGATATATCGACGGCGACCGGGCCCAGCAGAAGCTCTTCGCCGAAGATGGGGAGAAGGAGTAAGCAGGAATGAAAACCGAGAGAATAGATTGGGCGAAGATGCGCGAGAATCAAGAAAGCGCACGCGAGAGCATCGCCAGCAGTATCAAGATGACGCTGGAGAAAGCACACAAAGAGGGTATCATCGATGCTTATGCGATGATGGCTATGCGCATGGACAACGAGGCGGACGAGGGCCAGTCGTGGACGGGAAGCTTCGTTGGCGGCGCCACGCTGCGTCAGATGGCCTTGATGCTCGCGAGCACAGCTGTGCAGGTCAACAATTACGACGAGAAGAGCATCGAAGTATTTCTTCAAAAGGTGCGCGAATTCGCGGAGAATATGATTGTCAATGAGAAGAAATCGTGGAGAAAGGTCCACTGAGATAGACAGGGGAGGGAAAAGTCATGATGACAAAAGATGAAGTCGACGAGATGATGCGAAAAATCAATGCGTCGGCGGAAGCCCAGTGGCAGGAGATGGCCAAGGACAAAGACAGGGCGAGTAAGAGCCTGTTGGGTGCCGTGTACTCGGAGCTCAAGGATGCGCAGGATCACGGCATCATCAAGGCTTTTGTCGCGAGCAGTTTGCAAAGCGGCAGCACGCATGTCGCGATGAGCGGCGACATGACAGAGCTGCTCGCCATCCTCGCCGATGTTGTCGTCGATGTTTGCGAAGAGCCGGATAGCCCGGATAAGATCGAGCGATTCTGCGAATCACTCAAAGAGGCTGCAGTGGTCGAGCTGGCGAAGCGGAAGGCTCTGCATTGAGCGGGCAGCGCGAGTGGCTCATCGTCGTCGCGACGGCGGCGGCTGTGACGCTACTGCTCGAGATCTTCTTCAGCGTGCCCTTTCGCTGACAGCTGAAAGTCTGATGAAAGTTTAGTGAAAAGACAAAAGGAGGGAAATGTGATATGGAGCGAGTCAATGCGGGCGGCATCCGCAATTTCAGTCCGCTGGCCTTTGTCGAGCGTCTGATGCAGCTCAAGCTCGATCAGGACGGCTACAAAGATGTGACCGTCCGGGCGCGGCCAATCGAGCCCGAAAAGCGGGCGGGCCCTGAAAAAAGAGAAGCATAGCGAGACCTTGCGGCAGGCGGCTTCGCGGCCGCCTGTACAGTCTTGCTAAAGAGATTAATATCTCGACATAGAGCCGGATGATTATGCAAGATCAAGAGAAAGAAAAAGAAGAAGAGAAGCAGCCGAAGGAATAGCAGGAGAAGGGGCATGGGATATTGGAAGAAGAGCTGGAAGAGCAGAGACGGGAGTGTCCAGATAGTCGATAAGTACCACAGTCAGAAGATGCAGCCGAAGAATCCTCTCGTGAGGGAGAAGCGGCGGAAGCGGACGGCGGGGACATCGACACCGACGCAAGAGCAAGTCAATCTGAGACATCGAGTGGACCGGCTGACGAGACTCTTGCTGGATAATTTCGAGGCGGGCGACTGGTGGGTGACTTTTAAGCTCGCCGATGTGGTCGATAGGCAGACATTTCGGCGCGAGTACGAGAAGATGCTTCGGCGGATGCGCGATGCGTACCACAAGGCTGGGCACGAGCTCAAGTACATCGCCGTGCTTGAGAATCTCTCAGGGCGCGGGCGGATGCACGGCCACATCATCGTCAATAATGTACAGCCTTTTTCGGTGCTCAAAAAGATGATGCGGGCGGCCTGGCGGCTCGGCGACTGTCATATCAAGCCGTATGGCGGCGATGTAATGGATGCCCAGAGGCTGGCGTCGTACATGTGCAAGGAGGATGTCATCGGCAAAGCCATCCGCGAGCGAAAAAAGCTCATGACAGCCGCACGCAATGGCAGGAAGGTCGACGGGCGACAGCTCAAGAAGCTCGACCGCATCATCGTCGGCGAGCGCTCACGCATCTGCCCGTCGACGAATCTCGTGCGGACAAAGCCAAAGAAGGAGGTCGTCAGCCGGGCCGAGACCTACCGTGAGGAGATCCGCGCGCCGAGGGGATATCACGTCGTCAAAGAGCTCAGCTACAATGGCTGGACGATTGACGGATACCCATACCAGCACGCGGTCTATGAGCGGGACGGCTAGATACTCACAAAGATATACACAGGATGTGGACAAAGATGGAGCATAGTATCAAGCGGCTGGCGGAGGGGACGTACTACCAGCACAGCGTCCCGCAGCGCCGGTCGTATCCGTGGGAGATATGGGAGACTCGCCGCCACCGCTGGCGACGGATGGGCAAAGATGAAGTGAGGAGGAGATTACTGCACGATGTACAGCAAAAGAAGATGGGCACAGCCACAGGGGCTGTGCCAGAGGAGCGAGACGAGCCGCATCAATAACGCACAGGGCAGACTCATGGAGGACATGATCCTCGGGGCCTGCCGTGACTATGAGCGCCGCGGCATCGCGCGCATCGTCAAAGTGCCGGAGCCGTTTCGCGTCGTGCGCAATACAGACCGAGGCCAGGGTATCGCGACGGTGCGCTTTACGGGGCGGGCGGAGCCGGATTTCGTCGGCTGCCTGGCGGGCGGCCGCATGATTGCTTTTGAGAGCAAGTACACGACGGCCGACCGCATCCAGCAGCGCGTCGTGACGGATGCACAGGCCCGCGCGCTCAAGAGCTACACGCGTATCGGCGCGAGCACCTACATCTGTTGCGGCATCGGCACGGGCTTCGACCTTGCGTATTTTATGATCCCGTGGGCCGTGTGGCAGTACATGGATATCACGTACGGACGCAAATACATGACGCGCGAGGATGCAAAGATGTACCGTGTCAAGGCGGATGCCGTCATCCACTTCCTCGACAATATCTAAAGTCAAAAAGTCAATATCTATCATGGCCGGGCAGAGAGCAGCCTTTTTCTCGCACGGTCGCAGGAGGAAAAATCATGAAGATCTTTACAATCGCAAATCTCAAAGGTGGCGTCGGCAAGACAATCACGACGGTCAATGTCGCGTATCTCTTAGCAGCAGAGCAGGGGCGCCGCGTCCTGGTTGTCGACAATGACCAGCAGGGCAACGCGAGTCATTTTTTTGGCCGCTACGGCTACGACCGGCCGGGCATGGCCGAGGTGCTGGCACGCACGGCAGGGCCCGAGGCAGTAATCCAGCACACGGACTACGAGCGCATCGATATCATCGCGGCAAATCTCAATCTTGCGAAAGCTGAAAAGGCCGTCCTGCTCGATACGATGGTCCCGCAACAGGTGCGCCTGCGCGAGTGTCTGAGACAGGTCAAGGATGTGTACGACTACGTGCTCATCGACAATGCGCCGAGCCTTGGCATGTGCGTCGTCAATGCCCTGACGACGAGTGACTGGCTCATCGTCCCGGCCAAGATTGACCGCTGGACATTTGAGGGAGTCGACATGCTGCTGCAGCAGGCCGAGCAGGTGCAGAGCTACTTCAACCCGCAGCTTCGCTTTGCGGGCACGCTCATCACAAATTACCGCCGCAATGAGAGCAACCGGCAGGGCGCCGAGTGGCTGCGGGCGGCTGGCAAGTACAAGCCCTTCCACTCGATGATCCGCTGGACGGACAAGGTCGACGAGAGTACCTTCGCCGCCGTGCCGATCGTCGTGCACTCGCCGCGATGCAATGCAAGCAAGGACTATCGCCGCTTCACCGCCGAGCTGATGCGCCTCGCTGGAGACGCGCCGGATGGCGAGCAGAAAGGCGGTGAGCAGGCATGAGGAGCATCAATGAGCCTTCGACCGTCTGGGAGGTCTACAAAGCGCGTCGCGCGATTCGTGCCCGCCACCGCCGCCAGCGGGCGGCGACCTGCAGGGCAGTCATGACAATCCTGTCAGCGGCCGCCAAGACGACGGTCGTACTGGCTGTGCTCTACGCGGTGGCCTACATCGCCGCAGCGATTTGAGGAGATGAGCAGGATGAGCGATGCAGCAAGAGACACACCGCCGCTGTGCAGACCCGGGCGCGAGTGCTTGAGATGCCGGTACGGCGATTGCCGGAATCAAAATGCAAGGAGGACATCGGAGGAGACCGCGATGATTAATTGCTCGGGGCTAAGAAAAATCTGGAACGGGCGGGGATGGAAGAAGAATATATCGAGGAGGAAGAGAAGCCATGTTTGACATTACAAGCTTGATGTCTGACGCAAGCCGTCAGGCGTCAGAGCGGCCGAAGTATGAGGCGGTGCGCTTGCCGATCAGCAAGCTGTACCCAGACCCGGTAAACGCAAAAATCTACAGCATCGAGGATGTCGAGGAGCTGGCGGACAGCATCGAGCTGGCGGGCGGCGTCATGCACAATCTCGTCGTACGTGAGCCGGATGCGGATGGACGCTATCAGATCATCAGCGGCGAGCGCCGTTGGACAGCGTGCAAGCACCTCGTCGAGCAGGGCAAAGAGCAGTACAGCGAGGTGGGATGTCTCATCGAGCACGTACACGACGAGGACACGCTGCAGCTCATGCTCGTGCTCGCTAATAGCACGGCGCGCCAGCTCAGCGACGCCGAGAAGATGCGACAAGCCGAGGCACTGACGGCAGTGCTGACGCGGATGCGCAAGGAGGGCAAGGTGCAGGGCCGCGTCCGCGAGCTCGTCGGCAAGATGCTCAAGACGACGAGCGGCCAGCTCGCCAGATACCATGCCATCCAGGCCAACCTGCAGGGCGGCCTGCGCGACAGATTTGAGCGCGGCGAGGTCGGCGTCAGTGTCGCCTACGAGGCCAGCAAGCTCGACAAGGCTGGGCAGGACGCCGTGGCCGAGAAGGCAAAGGCGCAGCCGGTCACGCTCAAGGATGTCACGGCCATCAGGATGCAGCAGGGCGAGAGTGAGGCGTACAAGGCCAAGATGGAGCGGCTCAAAAAGCATCGCGAGCAGGAGCAGACGCGGATCACGAGCGACACCGCGCTGGATGGCGATGCGATAGCTGCAGGGCAATCGTCAATCACACAGCACGCAGTGGGCGGCAAGACGCTGGCCGCTATCGATGAGCACAAGCCGGTCGGACACAAGAGCGAGCCGGAGGCCGTGCCGCCAGCCATCGGGGCAGACCAGCACGACATCGACCTCAAGACTCAGATCGGCGCGCTACGGTATGTACAGCGCGAGCTTGATAGGATGCATGTCGGGATAATGGTAGGCCCAGCACCAGCAACCAAAAAGGAGCTCGGTGCTATGCGGGCGGCTATCAATAGAGAGGTAGACGAGCTGCTTGACATCGTCCAAGTCAAGCTCGAGTGCTGCCACGCAAGCAAGATCAATGCAATGAGAGGGGATAAGTGATGAGCTTTGCAAAAAAAATGGCCCGCAAGCGCGCCAAAGAGCTCAAAAGAGACGGCATCGTCGCAGCCAAGCGCAGCGGGCGGATTGAGAAGAAAGTGAGACATCTGACACCACAAGAGATTGTCGAGGACCACAAGACCGTTACCGAGGCGTACGATACACTGGCCGTCATCTTTGACGTCGCTGTGCATCGTAAGTGGGGCTGGGGTAAAGAACGCCGGGCCCGGCTCCACAAAAAAATGGCCATCCACCTGCTCTGCTTGAGAGACAGGATGGTCAAGACGAGCGACATCGAGCGTATCATCAAAAAGGAGACGGGCCTGGAGCTCGACAAGAAGCACCTGTACGCCGAGTGGTGGGACCACCAGCGTGAGATCCAATATAGATGTGTCGACGACATGAGCGCAATCTTTATGATATCGCTCATGGACGAATTTGGATACAAGGGCAAAGCTCTGGACAGCGTCTACGACGTCGCGGCGGAGATTGCTCACGAGATCAAGATAGGCAAAAAGACGGTAAAAGACCTGCGGGCCGAGCTGGAGCCTCGCAGGAGGAAGAAGAAGGAGGTCACAGCGTGATAGACGCGAGATGGGAAATGATGAAGATTGTCTTCGGGAAGCTGCAGGCTTGCGTCCCAGAGAGGGACGCAGAGGGGAATTTTGATGAGCTGGCGCAGCTGGTCAAGGTCAAGAAAGAATACAAAGAAGCGACCGAGGCATGGGAAAAGTGGATAGCGAGCGGCAGCAAGAAAGACGAGGTGGACTACCTCGAGGAGATTGTCGATACAATGACAGCACTGGCCACGCTGCTTTGGGCACATACGCACACGAGAGGCGAGGGCGACCCAGACGCGCGCGTCATGGATGTCATCGAGATGGTCAATCTCAAAAATGCGCTCAGGGGATATCACGATTTTGAGGAAGAGGGCGAGAAAAAATGAAAAAGAAAGCCGAGCACGAGGTCGTCTGTACACTCTGCGGAAAGACGTTCCGCACGGCCTGCCCGACAGCTAAACGCTGCCCGGAGTGCCGGGCATTTATCGATAAAGGGATGCGGGACCCGGGGCAGGTTGGGCATCGTAAGGGAAAGAAGAGGCACTACGTCACGCCGCAGGAGCCGCTCGACGAGATGGCTGCGCGGGCGGCAGCCCTTGGCATGAGCTACGGTCAGTACAGCGGCATCAAGCGAGCGGGCGGCCATCCGAGCCCTCGCAACCGTGAGCACTACACTAATCCGGCATGGGAGGCATGGAAAGACAAGCTCTACGGCATCGTACGACGCCAGCAGGAGCGCGTCGAGAATGAGAGAAAGAAGGGGATAAAATGAGCAATATCACAGCTTTTGTCTTGGGGGCTGTCGCGATGGCAGGCATCGTCGCACTTGTCGTCGTCATCTCGTGCTGCAAGGTATCGAGCCAGTGGTCGCATCTCGAGGAGTGGAGCGACATGAAGGTCGGCAAGTGGGACGAAGTGCCACTCGACGAGCGGATCGAGAAGACAAAGCGCAAGTAAGTGTACCTAAAACGCACTTTAGAAAGGGGAGAAAAGCATGGATATCGACATCAGAGGAATCTGGCGGTACAAAGCAGCACGGGAGACCTGCGAGGGCCTGCGCGATGCGATCACGGCACAGGCTGCAGTAAAAGAGGCGGCCATCGCCGCCAAAGATGCCGTCATCGAGCAGAAGGACCGCGAGGCCGAGCTAGCCAAGGTGACAATCTACCAGCTGCGAAAGGAATTGGCCGAGACTAAAAAAGTAATCGACACAGCGATCGGGCGGTTTTTTGCGGAAAAAGAAAAGCTCAAGAAAGAGCACGATGAAGAGGTCAAAAACCTCGAGGCGGAGGCAGAAGAGCAGCACCAAAGCTACGAGAGCCTCGAAGAGTATTGCAAGATGCTCGAGGATGACGCCAAGAAGCTCAAGGAGAAAATCAAGGGCCTCGAGGCCGAGAATAAAAAGCTCAAGAAGACCCGCTACAGGTGGGTCGATAGCAGGCATGGTTGGTGGCCAGTCGAGAGCGCCGACCTCGACGACCTCGTCGCGAAAGTGCCATACGTCGTCTATACGATGCAGAAGCGCGAGGAAGAAGAAAAAGCAGAGAAGAGAATCCCGGAGGTGTAATCATCATGAATCATGCAATCGTTGTGGGCCGCTTGACGCGCGACCCGGAGGTACGCTATACACAGTCTGGCACGGCCGTCTGCACGTTTACGCTGGCGGTCGACCGGCCGTGGACGCACAGCAAAGAGCAGCAGAGCAATCAGCCGACTGCCGACTTCATCCCTGTCGTGACCTGGCGCAAGCTAGCCGAGGTCTGCGGCAACAACCTCATCAAGGGCCGCCGCATCGGCGTCGAGGGACGCATCCAGGTCAGGAGCTACGAGGCACAGGATGGCTCGAAGCGCTACGTGACGGAAATCGTCGCCGAGGAGGTCGAGTTTCTCGACAGCCGCAAGGAGTCGGGGGCGGCGGCACCGCCAGCGGGCGGCTTTGGCCAGACTACGGGAGCCGTCTCGGGCGGCAAGCAGGACCAGACCTTCGGCCCGGCTATCCCAGACGAAGAAATTCCATTCTGAGAGGTGATAGACGTGGAGAAAAAGCATTTTAGATGTGGCACGATAGAGGACATCTTGATGAGCCCAAATGTCGATTACACGGTCGGCGGCAAGTGCAGCGAGTGCGGCGCTTGCTGTGCTGACATCATCCCCGTATCGCAGCGCGAGATCAAGACGATAAAAGCCTACATCAAGCGCCATCATGTAGAGCCGGTCCGGCATGTACCTGCAGACGGAAATATCGTCGACGGCCTGTGCCCATTTTGCGACACAGGCAAGCCGCGAAAGAAATGCCGCATCTACAGTGCGCGGCCGGGCATCTGCAGGCGGTGGATCTGCTCGCATCCAGATGGCCGCCGAGCGGGCGGCGCGACACGGATGCTTGTATCGATGTGGGAGGTATTTTACGATGAAGACCACTACAAAGGGACAATCGATATACTGCCAAAGCTGCCAGACACGCAGGGGACTGCATCGAGTCAAGCTGCAGCGTCAAGGCAGTGAGGCGATAATGTGTCTTTGCGACGACTGCATCAAGTACGTCGCCGATATGATGGGAGGTGATGCCGGATGCGAGGAGGATACCGACAGCCATCTACACCGCTTCGGCCGAGCATAATCGCGAGGCGGCTAAAAGCGATGGCCGATAACCTTGCCCTGCTCATCGTGTGGCGCAATGAGGCCGAGACGAGAAGAAAGGCGAGAGCCATCCAGCGCGCTATCGACAAAATGGCAGAGCTCTACAGAGAGCGGGGCTTGAACGTTGGCGGAGATTTTGCACGATTGCTCGATGGAAGAAGCTGGGATAGTACTACGACGGCAGCGGAAGTACGAGAGGCAGAGAAAGCCATGCCGTGCTTTAAATATCTGCCGTGGCCGGGCGATGACCGCCGAGAGGAGACGCGGAAATGAAGAAGAAAAGCTATAGCGAGATGGCAGTCATCCGCGAGATTGAGAAAGCCGTGCTCACTGGCTTAAAGAAAGAAGGATGCCAGCGGGCGGGAAAAGATTGCGAAGTGTGCCCACTGGCAGTCTGGGTAGAAAATGAGGGCGCTTGGCTGTGCAAGCCTGCGGACTTGCTGGGCACCGTCAAGGGGTGGCAGAAGGCTGAGAAAAGGCGGGAGAAAAGATGAAAGAAGTAGTATTTGCGAAAGATCAGACGGTATGCAGGGGCGGTGATTGGTTTGGAGATTTATACAACGTGGAGACAGGAAATTATGTGGTAAGTATCATGTCACAGCCGCCGCCGCTGAAGAGCTTAGAGCTATATGATGTAGCTATACTTACAGCTGACCGAAAAAACATACTGCCTGTGCCACATGAATGCAAGAGGCTGATAGGGAAAGGCATGGTGAGAATAAAGGACGGAGGGAAAACGCTGCGGTGGCTCACAGAAGAACAGACGCACGAGCTGATTGAGATTGTCAGAAAGCTGAATAAATAATCACATGCCAGCCGGTCAGGTCGACATTGTCTCTATATAATAGTAAAATGAAAAGCAGCACAAGATTGGATTTGTCCGAATCGGATACTGAGAGCAGCCGAAAAAGAATCTCAGGTGTGGAGGACAGCATGACAGAAAAAGACGTGGAAGTAATTAAAGACCTGCTGAGCAAGGCCGTGACCAAAGCGTACGCGGCGGGCAAGCGGGCGGCAAAGGACCCGTACCGGCAGACCGAGCGGCGGCTCAGGGCTTACCCGGTGCTCAAGCGCAATGTCGAGCGGTACAAAGCTGACATCGAGGACATCAAGCGTGAGGACTTTGGCAAGAGCCAGAGCCTCGTACTCTTCCGGCGCAATTCCGGCCAGCCACCTAAAAAGGACCTCGACGAGATCCGCGAGGAGAAAATCATCGAGGTGCGCGCCAAGCTCTTGCGCGACGAGAAGGAGACTCGCGAGATCGAGATGGCTCTGGCGTACGTCAGGGATTACCCGTACTACGGTCTCATCGAGATGATTTACTTTGAGAATCTCGAGCAGGTCGAGATTGAGGACCGGCTGCATTGCGACCGCTCGACGATCTACCGCAATCGCAAGATTCTCGTCAGCCGCATCAGTGAAGTGCTCTACGGTGCCGACGCGCTGTAATGCGACAGACTTGCGCGACAATCGTGCAACATCGGCCCGAAAAAATTATGCTATGATAAAAGACATGGACAAAGTATGACTGCATATGATACTCCACGTCTACGGTAAGAGACGCCAGTGATGGCGTCTTTTTTCGTGCGCAAAAGGAGGCAGGCGGGTGAAGATCTACTGCGACAATGAGCGATGCCAGTACAATGACGCGCAGACCTGCACGCAGAGCCTCGTCTACTACGTCGGCCGGAAGTGCATGACCTTCCGCGACGGGCGGCATCATGAGACGAGCCGCCTGATGTGGACGAGCGAGAGGACCGGCTGCCGGAAGCGCGGCGGACGGTATGTGTCGGATGCGCGGCGAATCATCAAGTGAGAGAGGAGGCGAGGCGCGTGTGCGAGGGAAAAGCAAGTGGGAGCTAGCAGAGATTGATTACGTCGCGGGCATGAAGTACCGCGAGATTGCTGAGAAATATGGTGTCAGCATCAATACGGTCAAGAGCTGGAAGGTGCGCCACTCTTGGGACCGCAAGGGTGACGGCCCGCGAAAAAGAAAGCGTGCACACACGATGCGTATAAAAGCCCGCACACAAAAGATGCGCGAGCAGGAAGAGCGCGACGAGGAAAAGCGGAAAGCCATCAAGGCGCTCGTCAAGGTCGACAAAATCAATGAGCGTCAACGGCTCTTCGCGCTTTACTACTTCCAGACGCACAATGCGACAGCTTCCTACCAACGCGCGTACGGGTGCACGAGGGCTGCGGCCTCTGCCTCGGCTTATAAGCTACTTAGGAATCCTGCGATTATTGCGACGATTCGCGAGCTGCAGGCCGATCGCGACGCAACATTACTGCTGACGGCGGGCGATGTAGTCGAGCTCTACATGCGCATCGCCTTCACCGACTACAGCGATTTGCTGGACTTCAGCGAGCGGAACGTCAGAATAAAAGACCTCGAGCAGGCCGACACGCAGCTCTTTGAGTCATTCCAGATCAATGACCACGGTGGTGTGGCCTTTAAGACGGCCAACCGCATGAAGGCGCTGCAATGGCTGGCGAGCTACTTTGAGCTCAATCCACGCGATAGGCATCGGGCGGCATACCAGGCCAAGATGGCAGAGCTCAGAGAACGAGAAGTCAAGAGCAAGGAGGATGGCTGGTAATGGCACAGGCATGGGCGATGAAGCTCTATCAGTCACGCGAGTGGCGCGAGCTCAGGCGGGCGATCATCCAGGAGCGCGGCCTGCGGTGCGAGGCGTGCGGGCGGCTGGTACACAATGCGTCCGACCTGACGGCCGACCACATCCGCGAGCTGACGCCAGAGACGGTACAGGATGCCAACATCGCACTCAATCAAGACAATGTGCAGCTGCTTTGTGCAGACTGCCACAATCGCAAGCACCAACGCTTCGGCCACACAGGCCGGGGCGTTTTTATCGTCTATGGCTCGCCGTGCAGTGGCAAGACGACACTCGTCAATCAGCTCAAGCTGCGCGGCGACATCATCGTCGACATGGACCTACTCTACCAAGCAGTGAGCGGATGCGTGCTCTACGACAAGCCGGACAATATCAAGCAGGTCGTCTTTCGCGTGCGCGACACTTTGCTCGATGCCGTCAAGACACGGCTCGGCAAGTGGAATAATGCGTACATCATCGGCGGCTATCCCTACAAAGCAAAGCGCGAGGCGCTGGCCAGGCAACTCGGCGCGCAGCTCATCTATTGCGAGTCGACGCGCGAGGAGTGCCTGGCACGTGCAAAAGAGCGCGGCATCTTCGCGGCGGATTGGGAAAAGTATGTGCGCCGCTGGTGGAATGAGTACGAGCCGTGAGTGCCTCGGGCGGACAGACCCCCCTGGCCTTGCGACCAGAATCAAAAAATTTAGAACCGTGCGGCATACCTTTTTAAAATCCGCACCGAAAATTTGACTTTTCGGCCGAGCTTTTTGGAATCGAGGTGAGATGGGTGGAAGTCAAGCAAGAGTATGAGAGACTGCGCGAGCTCTTCCAAGATGGCGCGGACGAGAAGCTGATGGAAGCGGCGGACGGTGCCATCTTGGAGGCCGCGCGCATCCGCTGCCAGCTCGACGAGCTCAACAAGATCGCGCAGGCGGGCGGCCTCGTCAAGTATGACCCGGCGAATCCCTCGAGGCAGAAGACGCAGCCGATCGCGCGGACTATCACGCAGGTGCGCGCGAGCTATATCAGCTACGTCGCCAAGCTGACCAAGATGCTCGGCGGTGGCTCGCTGGAAGACGACGACGATGACCTCGACGAGTATGAGTAAGCCGAAAGGGAAGAAGCCGGACGAGAAGCGGCCGCGCCTGCTGGCACCATATCGCTCCTACCTGCATCTCTATGCAGAGAAGATCAAGAGCGGCCAGATCGTCGCGGGCACGCACATCAAGCAAGGCATCAGGCGATTCCTCGATGACTTCGACGACCCAGAGTTACGCATTGACTTGTCCGAATCGGACAAGCGCATCCGCTTCATCGAGAACGAGTGCAAGCTCTACGAGGCACCATTCAGCGGGCGGCCTTTCCGGCTCGAGCTCTTCCAAAAGGCCATCATCGAGTCAATCTACGCGATCAAGAAATGGAACCCCGAGGCGAATTTCGGTAAGGGCGGCTGGGTGCGCAAGTACCAGGACGTCCTCATTCTCATCGCGCGCAAGAATGGCAAGACGCCGCTCGTCGCGGCCATCTCGCTGTCGGAATTCATGTGCGGCGAGATGGGAACGAAAATCCTCTACGGCTCGAATGACTTTGAGCAGGCTGATCTCGCCTTCTCAGCAACGGACGCCATGCGCGAGGAGTCGCCGAGTATGGCCAAACGTACACGACGGAACCAGAAGGGCATCTTCTTCGGCAATCCAAAGCACCGCAAGACGAAGGGCAAATACTCATACCAGAATAAGGGGTCCATCCGCAAGATCTCAGCCAACGGTAAAAATAAAGAGGGCCGCAACATCAAGGTAGGCGTCGTCGACGAGGTGCATGAGATGGAGGACGATCACCTCATCATGCCAATACAGCAGGCGCTCTCGACGCAGGACGAGCCACTCTATTTTGAGATCACGACGGAAGGATTTACGGAGGACGGCTACCTCGATCATCGCCTTGCCGATGCGCAGAAGGTACTCGACGGCGAGCTCGACCGGCCGGACTGGGCAATCTGGTGGTACAGCCAGGACAGCGAAGAAGAGGTCTGGCAGGACGAGAAGTCCTGGCAGAAGAGCAATCCGGGCATCGGCGTCATCAAGAAATGGTCGTACTTGCGCAAGCAGGTCGAGGAAGCAAAGAGCAATCCATCGCAGCGCGCTTTTGTGCTCGCGAAGGATTTTAACATCAAGCAGAACTCGAGCGCAGCTTGGCTCGACGAAGCGACCATCGCCAACACCGAGACCTTTGACCCCGAGATGTTGCGCGGCCAGTACTACATCGGCGGCCTTGACTTTGCCGAGACGACAGATCTCTGCTCGGCTCGCGCTCTCTTTGAGGACCAGCAGACGAAGAAGAAGTACACGCTGCAGATGTACTTCATCCCGGAAGCCAAGGCCGACGCGATTCTCGACGATGACTCACAGCTCAACCCAGAGCGGAAGAATTACCGCGAGTGGGAGAAGCAGGGCCTCGTCGTCATCTGCCCGGGCGCAGAAGTCGACGCCGAGCTCGTCGCGGGCTGGTTTGTCGACCTCTATGAGCACTACGGCATGATGCCCTACAAGATTGGCTATGATAATTGGCACTCAAAGGACTTCCAGGAAATCATCGCCGACAACTTTGGTAAAGAGGTGCTCGAGCGCATCGGCATGGACTTTATGAGCTTGTCCGGCCCGATGCGATCACTCGAGTCAGACCTTGGGCGCAACGTACTCGTCTACAACAACAACGAGATCGACCGCTGGTGCTTGAGCAACACGGGCTACAAGACAAATAACATCGGGCTCATCATGCCCGTGAAGAAATACGGAACGAGCAAAAACCGCATCGACGGCACATTAAGTGATATCATCTGCTACGCGACATTCAACCGATATCGGTCGCTGTACCGGGATGCGCAGAAAATGAGGTGAGGAGCGAGACATGATTTTTCAAAACTACGTCCAGGGGCTGCTGGACGTCTACAGGGGATGGCGCAACCGGCGCTTTGTGCAAGGAGTCCTCGAGGATAATCGGGCCGTCTTCACTTCGTGGGGCGGCAATATCTACTTGTCGGACATCGTCAACAACTGCATCAACCGCATCGCGACGGAGATTGGCAAGATTGACGTCTGCAGCGTCGTCAAAGCAGGCAGCAACATCGCCATCCAAAATGACGACATCACGCGCCTCTTCCGCTTCCGGCCGAACCCATTGCAGACGACGAAGGACTTCCTCGAGGCGTGCGTATGGCTGCAGCGCAAGACGATGCACTGCTTCATCTTCCCGCAGTGGGAGGATGTCAGGGGTGCGAATGGTCTGACATACCGACGCTACACAGCACTCTACCCGCTCAACCCGGCGTCGGCTGAGCTCGGCCGTGACGAGACGGGGCGCTGGATGATTAAATTCTACTGGCGCGACGGCGGCACGGATGTGCTGCCGTATGACCAGGTCGTCCACCTCAAGTGGCGTCGCGGCAAGAACCTCATCATGGGAGGCGGCAACGACTACGGACATGCCGACACGCGCGACGCGCAGAAGGCGGTCGAGACACTCGATAAGCTGATGCAGGGATTGCCGCTGAGCATCGAGGCGGGATTGAAGCTCAACGGCGTCTTTACCTCAAAGACGAAGCTCGACGCCGACAAGCTGCGGGCGGCACGCGACGAATTTGAAGACCGCATCCTGACGTCCAAAGCGGGCATTGCCGCCGTCGACGTCGCGGGCGACTTTACACCGATCCAGAGTCATCAGGCAGTCATCCCGGACACGACGATGAGATTTGTCAAAGACATCATCCGCAACCGCTACGGCGTCAGCGCGGCCGTGCTGGACGGCGACTACAATGACGCCCAGCACGCAGCCTTCTACCAAAACTGCATCGAGGACTTTATCAATGAATTTGAGCAGGCTATGACGGCCTGCCTTTTTAGTCAGCGCGAGCAGGATGTCGGACACCGCGTCAGATGCTACTACAACAAAGTCGAGTATTACGACACGCCGAATAAATTGCAGCTGGCGCAGATCGCACGCGACACGGGCCTCATGACCCTCAATCAGATCGCTGATATGTTTGGCATCGAGCCCTTCGAGGGCGGCGACCGTCGCCTGCAGTCGCTGAATTACGTCAACACGGAGCTGGTCGACAAGTACCAGCTCGATGCGAAAGGAGTCAATGCAAATGCCGAAAGCAAAGAGCCGGACGAATCCGGCAAGTAAAAAGGATGACGCGATGACCTGCGTCCGCAGCTATGCGCGCCAGGAATTCCGCGCCGTGGCGGGCGGCGAAGACAATGGCGACGGGGAAGATGACGGCATCCGCTCTATCACCGGCCACCCGGCTGTCTTTAATTCACCGGCCGACATTGGCGGATGGTTTGAAGAGATTATCGAGCCGGGTGCTTTTGATGACTGCGACCTGACTGACGTCTTATTATTCACAAACCATCGCGACATGAAGATCCCTCTTGCGCGAAGCCGCAGGAATAACAGCAGCAGCACGATGCAGCTGAGCATCGACGACATCGGGCTCAAGATGGATGCGGACCTTGATGTCGAGAATAACCAGGAGGCACGGGCCCTCTACTCGGCCATCAAGCGCGGCGACATGGACGGCATGAGTTTCTGCTTCCGCGTCAGGGAGCAGAAGTGGGAAAACCTCGATACAGACTACCCGACGCGCCGGATCACGAAAATTGCCAAGGTCTACGAGGTCTCAGCCGTCAACGAGCCCGCCTATGAAGATACAGATATTTCTGCTCGCGACAAAGCGGCGCTGGAGAGCGCCCGAAAGGATGTGGAGACAGCCCGGTCGCAGTCGCTGGAGAGCGAAAAAGAGCTTGAAGTATATAGACTCAAAAACAAAATCATGGCAAATGCCTAAGAAGTGAAAGAAGGTAAACACATGGGTAAAGAAAAAATCCTGAAGATCATCAGCGCCAAGGAAGACCGCAAGAAAGCGCTCGCCGAGAAGTCGGACAAGGCGACAACCGTCGAGGAGCTGCGCTCCATCAATGAAGAAATCAAGCGCATCAATGGCGAGATTGAGGAGCTGCGCGGCATTATCGCCGACGACCAGAGCGGTGACGTCGCTGACCGCACGAAGGCCGTCAATAAGAAAGACGACGCCGCCAAGCCGGAAGCGCGTGGCAAGCAGCTCGACGACCCGGAGCATGGCTTTGAGTCGCGCGGCCGCGCCGACCTTGATGGCACGAAGACGAAGGAATCCGCCGAAGCGCGCAACCGCGAGTACGGCAAGAATCTCAAGGAGGGCCGCTCTATCTCGATCTCTGGCGGCACGCTCGTCCTGCCGCAGCACACGGGCGACACGATCAATCCGAGCTTCTTGCAGAGCTCAAATCTCATCGACCTCGTCCGTCAGGTGCCAATCCCGGGCGGCGAGACGTACAGCCAGCCCTACGAGGTCAGTGTCGATGACGCAGGCTATACCGGCGAGGGTGACGAGGCAACCACGGCCGAAGTCAAATTTGGCAAGGCAACCATCACCAAAGCGAAGGTTACGGCTTACAGCGAGATGACCGAAGAAGTCGAGAGACTGGCCGAAGCGCCGTACGCAGAAGCCGTCCTCGGCGCGGTTAAGACATCCCTGCGCAAGAAGCTCTCGAAGGAAATCCTCATCGGCACGGGTGCAGACAATACGCTGACGGGTATCTTCTCGGCCAAGGCGACGGCCATCAACGCCAGCACCGACATCACAATCGGCAAGATCGACAATACGACGCTCGACTCCATCATCTACAGCTATGGCGGCGATGAATCCGTCGAGGGCATGAATCTGCTGGTTCTCAACAAAAAGGACCTCGCCGCATTTGCTCGCCTGCGCAATACAGACGGCAGCAAATTCCACACGATCATCATGAATGGTAATGGCGGCTCGGGCACGATCGACGGCACGCCTTTTGTCATCAACTCTGCTTGTGGCTCTATTACAGACGACAAGACGACCGAGGGTGCATACTGCATGGCCTACGGCAATCCGCTCAATTATCAGTTCACGATTTTCTCGGATACGGAAATCAAAAAGAGTACGGATTACAAATTCAAAGAGGGCATGGTCTGCCATCGCGGTGTCGCTTTCGTGGGTGGCAATGTCGTCAGCGCAAACGGCTTCGTCCGCATCAAAAAGGCGGCAAAGGCATAACCTGCAGGGCAGGCAGCGGCTCGGCTTTTTGCCGAGCCTTTTGCATGTCCGAATTGGACACAAAGCGTGAGGAGGAAATGGCATGAAAGCAAAGACACTGAAAGCATTCATCGACCGCGAGACGGGCGTCGGCTACAATGTCGGCGACATCTACGAGAGCGGCGCGAGCGAGCGGATGGATGAGCTGGCAGCGGGCGGCTACATCGCGGCAATCGCGCCGCGCAGCAAAAAGCCACCGGCCGCTGCGGCATCTGCGGATGAGAGCGCGGCCACAAAGACAAAGGAGTGAGCAGCATGGTAGCGACGGAGGCAGACCTGCAGCTGATCGCGATGCTCCTGCGCATCGACACCGATGCCGACACGCTCAAAATCATCCGCGCTTACGTGAGCGCGGCCGAGTCCTGGCTTCGGAACGCTGGCGTCGAGCCGGATTACAGCGATGGACTCTACACCAACGTCGTCGCGGCCTACGTCGGTCAGCAGTACGATGACCCGGAGGGCGGCACGGCCAAGGCGGGCGACGTCACACTGACGGCAATGACCGAGCAGCTGCGGCTCGCGCAGGCCGCGAAGCAGCAGACAGGCGGTGACACGCCGTGAAGCAATCCGATGTGGGTAAGCTCGACAAGCGCATCGACCTGCTTGAGCCGGTCGGCGCGGGCACGTACAAGGTCGCCGCGACGGTCTGGGCCATCTTCCGACGGCCTGGAATCAAGAGCGGGGCTATGCTCGGCAGTGCCGAGGCCGTCGTCATCACGCAGGGCGTGACCATTCGCGAGCGCAAAGACGTCCGCAAGGGCTGGCGCATCCGCTACCCGGCAGGTGACAAGCGGGGCGAGCTCTACGACGTGCTGCATGTCGACGCATCCGTGCGCCACGAGCTCACGCTGACCTGCAAGGACATCGAGGTGCAGACATGAGCGAGCCCTTTAAGATCAACGTCCGGCTCGACGATGTCGTCTTCCGCGCGACGGCTGACATCAGCAAGTACGACAAGGAGACACAGGACAAAATCAAGGCCGCCATTGCCGACGGCGTCAAAGATGTCTACGAGGAGGCAGTCAATCGCGCACCCAAGCGGACGGGTGGGCTCATTGAGGGCATCAAGATGGACGTCAAAGGGGCGCACGGCACGGTCAAGAGTACCGCGCCGATCTCGCACGTCGTCGAGTACGGCAGCGGGCCGCGCATCGCCTCGCCGCTGCGAGCAAAAGCGATGCTCATCAATGGCGACTTCGTCCGCGGCCATGTCGTCAGCACGATGCCGGAGCGGCCCTTCATGCGCCCGGCAGCCGAGATGGGCAAGCCGAAAATCGAAGCGGCAGTCAAGGAGGCCATCAAGAAATGAGAGTCATCAAGCACCTGCCGATTTTGTCCCTGCAGGAGGCCGTCTACGGACTGCTTGAGAAGGGACAGACCACGCAGGTCTATCGAGCAGTGCCACCGCATGCCGAGAAGAGCCCGTACATCACAATCGGGCTTTGCACCGTGAAGCCGGAGGACACAAAAGAAGACGCCCTCTGGAATTGCACACTGGCCATCGATATTTGGAGCACCGGGGCGGGTGCTGGGAATATCATTGAGGCGGACAGCACTGACACGGCGGGCGGCTCGGCACCCGGCACACAGATCGCCGAGCAGGCGAAGAAAATCTACGAAGCCGTGGACGACATCAGCTGCCTGATATCAAAGTACGGCGACCGCATCGCGGTCGATGGCTACAAGGTCCTCGACGTCGAAGTCGAGCAGAGCGAGACATTTCCAACGAGCGACCTCGGCTACCACGCGACCATATCGGTGCGGTATCAGCTCATCGACAAATAATCATAAGGAGTGACATACATGGCAATTACAGAAGATAAGCTCAAGACGCTGCCGGAAAATCCAGACAAGAGCGTCGCGAGCCCCGGTAAAGACCACCTGCTGCAGGTAGATGGCGGTACGAATGAGACGCCGAGCTGGATCACCGTCGGCGGTCAGCGCAATGCGCCGCTCGACCAGACGGCCGACTCCATCGACGCATCCCACAAGTCGTCTGGCGGCTGGAAGCAGACTCTTCCAGGGCTCAAAGGCTGGACGTGCTCGTACAGCGGCCTGCGCATCCTCAACGACGACGGCCTCGCCATCATCGACTATTGCTTCCGCAATTCCAAGCAAGCACATGTCCGCTTTATCGACAAAGAGGGCAATTACCAGGAAGGCTGGTGCTACATCACCAAGCTGACCAAGGACACGAGCTACACGGCCGTCGCGACCTACACGGCGACGCTCAGCGGCGTCGGTGCAATCAGTGAGGTCAAGAAAGACGCGACGTACACAGGCACGACCGCGACGACCAACCCGGGCGCATGATCGCCTGGCTGACGTCGCGATGCACAGCAGAGGAGAATATGAATTGAAAAAACCAACGACTTTTAAGATTGGCGAGCGCGAGTACACGCTCGTCTTCACAATCAGGGCGTTGGCAAATATGGAGCGCTCAATCGGGCGCTCCATTTTGTCAATTATAGCAGGCACGCAGGCCGAATGGATGCGCAGCATGACTGTAGACTTTACGGCCTACGGTCTCAAGTACGGTCTGCAGGGGATGCCGGAGAAATTTGACCCATATCAGGTCATCGAGGATGCCTTTGCGCATGGCGTGGAGCTCAATGAGCTGACGGGCTACATCCTGCTCGCCATCGAGCAGACGGGGCTTTTTCGGATTCGGACGCCGGAGCCGATGACAACAAAGACCGGCAAGGCCGAGACGGAGAAAAAGTAAAGTCCTTCCTCGAGTGGGTCGAGAAAACCGAGCCGGTGGCCTATCGTATTGGGCTAAAGCCAGTGGAATTTGAGGAGCTGACGCCTGGCGAATTCCGCCTGCTCGTCGAGGCACACGAGGCGCGACGCAAGGACGAGGACTATCGTCGCTCGTACTTTGTCGCGATGCTAATGAATCCGCATCTCAAAGAGCCGATAAGCCCGGAGCAGATTTTCGACCCGCTCTACTACACGGCCGACGAGATCAAGGAAAAGAAGAATCGGGCAGCCGAAGAGGAGCTGGAGTACTTCCAGAGCTTCGACCAGGCGAACAAAAAGTAAAGAGTAAATTGGAGAGGTGAAAATATTGTCGACGATATCAGAATTACTCATCAAGATCGGCGCTGACTCATCGGGACTGCGCAAAGAATTAGGTGAGTCGAAGACAGCTATCAATCAGACCTTCGGCGACGTCAAGCCTCTCGACACGATGCAGGGCGCACTGACGAGCACGACGAGTAAGGTGGAGGGGCTCATCGGATCCTTCACAAAATTTGCGGGCGTCGTCGCGGGCGGCTTCGGCCTGACCTCGCTGATCTCGGGCGCGGTCACGGCGGGCGAGAGCGTCTATCAG
>OHBJ01000399.1_pt1 | contig 27232 bp, 22 predicted proteins | sample 1577241 | NCBI WGS metagenome assembly OHBJ01 (sample SAMEA3541594, study PRJEB24748) | human gut metagenome | biome: human gut; feature: human-associated habitat; material: faeces | place: China | collected 2012 | reverse complement strand
GTAATAAAGCGGAGTAAGCAATAGGGGATATAATCCTCAGGGAAAAACCATCCGGAGTGAAAGGTGTACTTATCAACGTACAAAAAGTTAAAGCGCATCGCTGAATACAACGATTGTGGAATTGTGGTCTGCATCGTTATTCCTCCAAACCTGTCAATAACATCTTATTTATGGTTGAAAAATGCTAGTAATGATGTATGTATTACTTTAAAGTTTCCTGAAAATCTGCTAGGATGAACAAAACAGGCTCCGCAGCTGCTTCACATCCCGAAGGGCCTGCTCATAGGGCATATCGTGAATTACCACCTCAAAGAGCCCGTTAAACATACCGCTGGCGATGATATGGCACAGAGAACGACTCAAAGTGGGAACCCTTCGCCCCAGACGACGGAGCACCTCCATGTATCTTAGGGTATACTCCACTTCCACCTCCACCATATTGTGGACAAAGCTCTCGTAACCGGTCCCTTCCGCCCGGCACAACAGCAGTTTTACAGGCTCACGGTTCTGGCAGATGTAGTCCACCATCCAGTCCAGACAGCTTTCAGAATCCTCTCCCATATGCTCCGGCTGTTCCGCCTCGGGTCGCCCGGCAAAAGACGTCTGAGCCTCCATGAAGCGTCCCATAAGCGCTGCGGCGTGAGGTTCTACAATAGAAGCAAACAGGGCCTCCTTACAGGAAAAATAGCCGTAAAAGGCCCCAGTGGTCACCCCGGCATTTTTCACGATCTGACGCAAGGACGCGCTCAGAAATCCCTTATCAAGAAACTCCGTTAGAGCGGCCTGCTGTATTTTTTCCAATGTCGCGCTGGAACTCTCCACCATGATGCCCCTCTTTTGATAACGATGTTATATAACACCGCTATAGTACATCGAACAAAAGAGATTGTCAAGAGGTAACGGAATACTGTCCAATTTTTGATCTGCAGCTGGAAATGTTTCGTAACTTCTAAGGTTGTGAAGATTCGCCTTGAATCATTGTGCAGCGGCTTGACAGATACTCAGCGTAAGACATAATATTTTTTGGTTAGTTATAACTAACGAACGGCGCGGTTGCTTTCCCAAAGGAAAAATAAAAGCTGTGGAGGAGGCTCGTGCAGTAATTGAGGAATTTTTGAGCGGTTCGTTGTCTGCACTGTTTCAACTCACATGGAACATCCCTGTGCCGGGCGTTTGCACCTGCGTGTTCAATGTAGATGCCTCTGTACATCTATCTCCATATCTGCGCCCCGGATACTATGAGACGTTTTTGTTGTGAGGGAGGGCTCGAGTTAAACCTTGCAGACGGCAGCAATCACACGATTCGGGAAAATGAGTACTTCTTCTAGAGGATGCGGCTCAGTTGCGGGAGGCAAAATGAAATGGACTGCGTTTGCGAGGGATACTGGTCGAAACAGATGGTACAGGTGCCTGTCAGAATTTGATGGAGCTATGCGCCCGGTTGGGCGGTCCATTTTTGGATGTGGCACAGGTAAAAAAGCTGATGCTCCGTCATGATGGTTGCGTGGCACTGAAAGCCAATACTTGGAGCGAAAGCACGTTCACCGCATTGCAGCCCCTGCCAGTTGAGCAGCGGGGAGCATACTGCGTTCTTAAAACAGTGGAATTGGTTTACTTGCTGTGCAGTGTCCATCCGCTACCGATTTGATCATCGGTTCATCCTATCGGGATCGATATTTGATGAATACCGTAAGTAGAACTCACGACTATATGCTGGAACATTTGAAAGAAAAGCTTATAAATGAACGGCTGGCCCGACACCGCATTTCTCCCAACCTCGTTCAAAGATTGTTTACAGCGGTTATATGGTCGGCTGGTACATCGGTACTTGCAAGCCAGACGGATTGAATATGCGGCAAAATTGCTGTGTGCTACCTCCATAAACGTGCTGCAGGTGGCATTGGCGATAGGCCATCAGAGTACTGGCCGGTTCGGCGTAGCTTTCCGGCGCACCTATCAGATGGCTCCTTCCTAATACCGGTCTAAGGAATTTGAAAAAATATCTAAAACCGTGTGTTTTTGTCTAAGCCGCAGATGCGTGGCTGCATATCGTGATATTATATACAAAATAAAATGTCATTTTCGATGAATGATACCCGCGTTTCCATGGAACTGGATACCGATTTCCCGCGCAGCGGCCACGTCAAAGTACGAACTGGTGCGGAAAACGGCGAGTCTTTTCATTAGCGCTGCGTATCCCGGAATATGCGGAGAATTTTGAACTTCTTGTGAATGGCGCACGGACCTCGGGGAAAATTGAGAAGGGCTTTTTATATTTGAACGCCCTGTCTGGCGATACGGAACTGGAAATCGATTTCGCCATGTCTCCTCATTTTGTAAGAGCCGATCCGCGTGTGAGAGCGGATATCGGCAAGATCGCAATCGTACGAGGCCCTGAGGTATACTGCCTGGAGGGCTGCGACGATGGAAGTTTCCTTGCCGACGTGTTTGTGGATAGTTCCGCGTGCATAGAAGAAGTATGGTGCGGTGACTTACTTGGTGGGACAATAACCTTGAAATTGGAGGGAGAAAGGATAAATGAAAGTGAGCAGATACAATCGACATCTTTTATGGCCATTCCTTATGGCTCGTGGTGCAGCCAGAAACCGGGAGAAATGATTGTATGGATTAAAGAAATGTACGTACCTAAGCCGAGAATGAGCGAGAGGATAGAGCAGTTATATAAATAATATAATGTAGCAGTAACGTTTGAACGCTACAAGTAGCTAATACAGTTGTAAATGCAACTGGAATGTATTCGTCACAGGCTGTATCCGCCACCAATGTTGTAGGTGCCGAGTGGCTTAAAATATTGGAAGTTTTTCACGGGTAAAGAATGCCAGCGTAGAGTTAACAAAAAAATTATCGAAACACAGCCCCTGTGCCGTTGATATCGGCACGGGGGCTGTTCATTATACTGCAACTTCACAGCCTCAAGTAAACAAAAAAGGCGGGGTAAGGATAGAATCGGCCTCTGCAAGATGAAAATAGGTAGCAAGCTGTTTGCGCACTGAATCAAGGATATCATGATAGCATGAAGCGACTGCGTGTGCGAACGCTTTTTTATCGTCTTTGCACAAATACTGATATGCCAGCAGGCTCTTTTCATTTAGTTCGGCGATGGTTTGCCTTTTGTTTTTATAAAATGCGAGAAAATATCCCCAGTCAGTCATTCGGCGGGCTTCCGTCATAATAACCAGCAGAGGCGGCAACCCGATACGCTGCATCATTGTTTCTATAATATCATTAAGAAGAATGGATTGGGGCACGGCGAATCTCCGCTCCAATTGAATAAAATCCGCCGGTTGAAACAGGTCTGCGGCATAATACGAGATTGGCTCCATAATAAGAGATGAAAATTGCAGAGCGCGCAGATATCGTATGGCTGCTTGCCGGGTGGATTTATCTGTAAAAGGAGAAAGCGCATCAAGATTTGGTGTCTGAACGATTGTTCCTTTTACATTTAATGTTTTGGTAAAGGTCCTCTGCTCCAGTATAGCCAAAGCGCTGCGCACCGTAGAAACGGATACCTGGTACAACTGGGCCAGTTCGGCCTCGTGTGGAAGATAAGAGCCGACGGGGTAAATGCCTGTACCGATTTTGATTTCCAGATCCTGCACGATATGCATATATCGGTATTCCCGGCCGCGGTTGGGATTCCAGGAGAATGTTGTTTCAGTCTGAAGAGGCAGAGAAGGCAGAGTATGGGCAAGCTGGTCTAAGCCTGTCCGTATTTCGGCATGCAGGGCCTGGTAGAGCCGGCACAGCTCAAAATACTTTTTCCGGTTGTCGGATACGTTCAAAATCCTTATAAATACATCTGACTGTGAGAAATATTTCTTCAGAGAATATCCGGTATAAGCCTCTTGCTTATCTACAAAGAAGCCAAGGCGCCCCTGCAGTTCTAAAGCGGTGTACAAATCGACGGGAAGATCGCCGCCTCCGTTCCGCAGCACATCACATAAAAAACCACTGACAGGCCGCCATCCCCCGGCCCTGTCGCCATTCTTTTTTACTTTCATCACCTGCCGATAATGGGGCATGGCTTCAAGTTTGCATCCGTGCGAAGCGAAGGTGAGCAAAGGGGGAAGAACAAGCTCCATGGTCTGGTATAGCTGAAGCAAAAAGTCTTTTTGCGATAAAATGGCTTCGACGGAAGCGGAGAAGGTACGCTCATTTTCCAGGCGGCAAACTCTGGCGGCCCGCCGCGGCTCCAGTTCAATCAGCCCCTCTTCACGCAGCGCGGCAAGCACCTTGTTTATCGTAAAAAGGCTTACCTGATATTCGTCTTTTAAAACTCGGGAGGACGGCAGACGGCTTCCCGGCAACAGCAATCCTTCCGTGATACGGCATTTCAGGCTTTTGTAGACGTAAGAAAAGCGTGTCTCTTTAGAACTCATAAAACTCCTTTACCAAAACTTACCTGTTTTACTATATGATTAGCTATTCAGATTCAATATTGTTTCCCTTAAAAAGCCATTTTATAATTTTAACAAAGCTGCATCTTTTCAATAACACAAGCAGGCGGAAAAAAGCAGCGCTTTAAGGGCGAAAAAAGCCCTTGCGCGCTGCTTTTTACTTATATCCGGATATTTAAACAGGCAGAAGGGAGCGTGAGCCGCAGAAAATGCGGGTACAATAAGTGAAAACAAAATAGGGGAGGCAGACATTATGGAAAACTCATCGATAAGAAGGCAATGGCTTGACAGCTACCAAAGCCATCTGCTGGAAGAAGAACACAGCCCACAGACGATTAGAAAATATATCCATGACATTGCGTTTTTTTTCAGCTTCCTGCCGGCAGAAGCGGAGATCAGCAAAGAAAAAGTGCTTGCATACAAACAGGAGCTGATTCAAAAATATCGCCCGGCCAGCGCCAACAGCATGCTGGTGGCCTTGAACGGCTTTCTCAGCTATATCGGACTCGCGCAGTGCCGTGTCAGATTATTTAAACTGCAGCGCAGAAGCTTCCGCAGTCCAGAGAAGGACTTGACCCGCCAGGAATATGAGAGATTGGTAAAAGCGGCAAAGTCACACCGCAATGAAAGACTTTCGCTTCTTTTACAGACAATTTGCAGTACCGGCATCCGGGTGAGTGAACATCGCTTCGTAACGGTCGAAGCGCTGCAGACAGGACAGGTGCAGATATCCAATAAGGGAAAGATGCGTGTGATCATCCTGCCAAGGGAACTGCGTGGGCTTTTGCTGCAATTTTGTAAAAAAAAGAGACTTACCACCGGGCCGGTATTTGTCACCCGCACGGGAAAGCCTATGAACCGCACAAATATATGGTGCATGATGAAGAGACTGTGCGCACAAGCGCATGTGGACTCCCAAAAAGTGTTTCCGCACAATCTCAGACACCTGTTTGCGCTCACTTTTTACCGAATGGAAAAGGATATCGTCCGCCTGGCGGATATTCTGGGACATTCAAGTATAGAAACAACGAGGATATATACACTTACAAGCAGTACAGAGCACGCAAAAGCGATCTCCCGCCTCCATTTGTTGATTTAAAACATAATGCACATTATGTTGTTTTTCATTTGTCGTTAGGTCTCTCTAAGCCTTGTCACACCCTCAATTTGAAGAGAAATTGCTTTCTTCGGTAATTTTTTCTTTACCCAAGCAGGAGTAAGTGTGAGAAGCTTTCTTTTTTGTGCCTAAAAATACGTTGGAAAGCTGTATTTAAGCTTATTATTCAATTGACAACTGAAACATCAGGAGGATATAATTAGATAATGTAAAGACCCGAGTGTCTTTTTGTGGTTTCTTATGTAACATAATGTGCATTATGTTACAACTTCCGCTCGATAGGCGAGAATGGTTTTGGATGGAAGAAAAAGACGCTTTGCGGTACTGATGTCTAAGCGGCAAAAAATATCAGAAAGGGAAGAAGTAAGATGAAAAAGAAGATCATCGCTATCGCACTGGCCTTGTGCATGGTGACATCCCTGCTTCCTGCCACTGTGCTGGCGGCAAGCGAAGGGGAGCCCCAATGCACTGTGACCGAAGGCTGTACATTGTCCAATGGGCATGAGGGCGAGTGCGTATTGCCGGAGGAGGGCGGCGAGCCCGATGCACCTGCAGCGTGTACAAAGACCGAGGGCTGCACGCTGGCCGAGGGCCACGAGGGCGCGTGTGTGCTGCCGGAGGAAGGCGGCGAGCCCGACGCGCCTGCGGCATGCACAAAAACCGAGGGCTGCACGCTGGCCGAGGGCCATGAGGGCGAATGTGTGCTTCCGAAGGAGAACGGCGAGCCTGTTGTCACAATGCTCGATGGCGTGAACACGCCGGAGGAGCTGGAGACCGCGCTGGCGGCGGGCGGCACGGTAGTGCTGAGCGGCAATATCACCATTGACAATGCGAGCAAAAGCTTCACCATCCAGAATGCCGTAACGCTCGACCTCAATGGTTTTTCCATCACCCGCTCGGGCGACAGCAGCAGCAAACTGTTTGCCATTAAAAACAACGGCTCGCTGACGCTGAACGATTCAAAGGGGACAGGCACTGTGAACAGCACCTATCCTGTTCAGTTGTACAGCAACGCCACGTTCATCATGAACGGCGGCACCATCACCTCGAGCCACGGCGCCGCACTGGATATTTACACCAGCGCCGTCAACGTGAAGGTGGAGATCAACGGCGGCTCAGTCACGGTTGCGCAGGGCAATTCCGATAACGTGTTCGGCATCCGCGGCAAAGAGAATGTGAAAGTGGATATCAAGGGCGGCGACATCCTGGGTGCTGGGAGCAACCGTCTGGCTATGTATGTGAGCGGCGACAAGGACGGCGCCATTGAACTGAACATCAACGGCGGCTCTGTGCAGCATACGGGCCAGGCCATCCAGGCATACAGCGGCGCTGTCATCAATGTATCCGGTGATGCTGTTATCCGCTCTGAGACGAACACTGCCATCTCCACACAGAGCGGCTACGGCGTCGTGGAGCTGAATATGACGGGCGGAACCATCAGCACGGGCAGCAGCACTGGCTATGCTGTGTATGCCCGGGAGAAGAGCAGAGTAAACATCGGCGGCGGCAATGTCACGGGCGGTACGGCGGTGATGGTCTACGACAGCGCGAACGTGACGGTGACGGGCGGTACGCTGGAGGGCAAAAAAGCTGCCATCGGCAAAGGCAGCAGCGCCACCCCCGTTATCTCTGTGACGGGCGGCAAATTCTCGTCCGACGTGAAGGAGTTTGTGCCCGAGGGCAACACCACTGATACGGACAGCGAAGGCAACTTCATCGTTGTGGTGGACAAGGCGAAGGCTGTGGCCGAGGCTAATGGCGTAGGCTACACCACCGTGCAGGCGGCCATTGACGCTGTAGCGAACAGCGATGCCGCAGGCACCGTGAAGCTTTTGCAAAGCAAAGCTGAGAGCGTGGCCGTGCCCGCGGGCGCGAATGTGACGCTGGACATCCCGGCGGGAGTCACGCTTACGAACACGAACGGCGCACACACCATCACCAACAGCGGCACACTTGCCATCACAGGCGAGGGCACTGTGGACAACGTGACTCATGCTAAAGGAGCATTGGTGAACCTCTCAGGCGCACAGGCCGTCATCCGGGGCGGCATGCTCACACGCAGCTCCGAGGCCAGCACGAGCGCGTCGCAGAGCGGCGGCAACAGCTGGTATGTCATCGACAACCACGGCACATTGGAGATTGCGGGCGGCAAGGTGGTGAACGAGGGGCATTTCTCGTCCCTCATCCGCAACGTGGGTGACAGCGCCGCAGCGAAGGCCGTGCTGACCATCAGCGGCGGCGAGGTGGAGCAGATGGGCTTCATCGCCGTGAAGAACGACGACAACAGCATTCTAAATGTAACGGGCGGCGTCATCCGCTCGAACGAGCAGGCCGTGCAGAACTGGACACAGGCCAACATTTCCGGCGGCAGGCTGGAGGGGAATGTCATCACATGGGCCTACGGCGACCAGCCCAGCGAGACGAACATCGCTGGCAGCGCGGTGGTAGATGGCGACGTGGCGGCCGTTAACTATATGGACGCGGCGGCGCAGCCTGTGGTGAACATCACAGGAGGCACCGTGACGGGCAGCATCTACAAGGGCGAGCACAAGGGCTCGGGAGGCATCATCCATACTGCAGCGGACAGCACCGGCGCAGACATCAACGTGTCGGGCGGCGCCTTCAAAAAACCGGTGGACCCGGCCTTCTGTGCGGAGGGTTTTGCGCCAAACAAGGACCCCATCACAGGCGACTACACGGTACACACCCATGCGTTTGTAAAGACGGAGGCTGTGGCAGCGAGCTGCGCGGCTCCGGGCACAGAGGCATACTGGACGTGCAGTGTGTGTGGAAAACTGTTTAGCGATGAGGCTGGCGCGAATGAGATTGCTGCGCCGGTGATAGTACCCAAGACGGCCCACACGCTTGTAAAGACAGAGGCGGTGGCGCCCACCTGCACAAAGGAAGGCTCCGAGGCTTACTGGACCTGCAGCGGGTGCGGCAAGCTGTTCAGCGACGGGAATGGCGCGAACGAGATTGCTGCGCCGGTGGCGATGTCCAAGACAGCCCATACGCCGGTGGCGGCGTGGAGCTCCGACGGCTCGAATCACTGGCATGTGTGCAGTGTGTGCGGCGAGAAGCTCTCCCAGGGCACGCACACCTTTGGTGAGTGGCACACGACGCTGGCGCCCACAGCAACAAAGACGGGCGTGCAGGAGAAAAACTGTACGGTTTGCGGCTACGGTGTGTGCGCCACAGTGCCTGCCACAGGTACGTCCACACCGCAGACGGGCGACCCGTTCAATGTGTGGTTGTTTGTGGGATTGCTGTGCATCGGTACGACAGGGCTCGTGGTACTTACCGGTGTGCAATTGAAAAAGCATAGAGCAGGCAAGTAAGGCACACCATAAACCAACCGTGAAAAGGGGCGGCGGAATGATCCGCCGCCCCTTTACTTGAACGTATCGAGGAAACAAGATTGAAACAGACAAAATGGACGAAAAAGAGGTCGGAGGGTCTGCCGCGCTGGGCCATGGGCCTGCTCATGGGCCTGTGCATCGGGCTGATCGTGGTGGCGCTGGGCGGGCTTGTGATATATGTCCTGCTTACAGGCGGCGCACGCAAGGAGTTCGATGAACTGGCCCAGAGGGTGGAGAAAGAAACAGTCGGCCTGCCCGCAGGGCAGACGCCGAAGGCATATGCGGATTTGAAAGCCGAAAATCCGGATTTCGTGGGCTGGATAAAGATAGAGGGCACATCGGTGAACTATCCTGTTGTACAGACAAAGGCGGAACCACAGTATTATCTTCGCCGCAGCTTCGAGGGGAGCTATTCCATCGCGGGCACACCCTTTCTCGACGCACAGTGCGACATGGAAAAGGGGATAGGACTCATCATCTACGGCCACAACATGAACGACGGCAGTATGTTTGCGGACATCGCTGGCTATACGCAGGAAACTTATTGGCGCGAACACCCCATTATCCAGTGCGACAGCCTCACCCGGCAGCGGGAATACGAGGTCATGGCGGTGCTGCAATTCAAAGACTCGGAGCAGGCGGCGCAGGACTATTATTCCGTTCCCCGTGATGAAATGAACTTCACGGAATATATCAGTCGGCTGGCAGACGCAGCATTATATGATACCGGTATACAGGCAGTCTGGGGAGATCAAATTCTGGCGCTTTCCACCTGCAGCCGCCAGGACAGCGACTCCAGAATTCTCGTTATAGCGAGGAAAACAGGCTTATAACTTGAACAAACGGGAGGATGAGGAAAAAATGAAGAGGACGGGAGATTTATTTGAAGATTTATCTGCGGAGCTGGGCTGCATATACATATCTGATTTGAGACTGCCTCCTTACAGAGAAATAGCGTGTCAGAGCCTCATTTCCGGACAGTTCTCGGGATATCCGGTTTCCATGTGGCGGGATATGCTGAACTATCTTGATGTAGAGTCTTCGGCCGAGGTGGAAAATGAGGAGCAGGCAAAATCAACTCTGAGCTTTATATGACCAGACTCTTTATGAAAAACATTTGGAGCATAAGAAAACCCGCTCGGTATCTTGTATACAGGGCGGGTTTTGATTATTGGCGGATAATATGAATCATTGCTTTCCTCTTTTAGTATCGCTTTGGCCGAATAGTGGTGTCAATTCTTTGTATGTGTGTCTGATTACGATTACAGCCACGAGAAAGGTAGGGACATCGGAGACGTGAAAGGAATGGAGCAGCCCCTCAAGACCGGAAAAACAGGAAGAGGCACGGCGAATCCAGCGCCAAAGATAGCCTCTCGTCTCAGAGAAATGAGAACTGTGACAGACAGCTTTAAATGGCATAATCATGCTGTTTTTAGTGAGGTGTACAAATTGTAAAGACAGGTAAAAAGCCCGCGGAATCTGATATCAGAAGGCCTCGCAAGTTTTTTGTATATTGGTGGTCAAACAGTAGTCTGAACCGCTAAATCAGTTGGTGAAAATGGATGGATGATTGGGGATAAGTTAGGAATGAACGCACATTATGCTCCTCTGCACCCGGTGCGTTGCCTGGATGAGACGAACTGCAGCTCATTGAGAGGCGGAGCATTCTGTCAAGGCCCGAAAGTTCAAAGGGAGAAGGCTATGAATATCGCCAATGTGGTAAGGTCAATCTGTTCGTCGCGTTTGAATCACTGGCCTGCAAGAGCGTGGTAAAGCCGTCTGATGCCAGAACAGCCGTGGATCTTGCCCATTCCCTGCGTGAGTTGTAGAGAGGCCATTATAACCACTGCGAAAAAATTGCACTGGTCATGCAAGGCCGAGCTATCGCTATTACGGGATATCCTGTATGGCTCTACAAAAAGCAATCACATTTTGATCTGGCGTATTGACGTCGATTCCAACACACGACATACTTGTGAAATCGTTTCTCTTCTCGAAAGAGGCGGAACTGAATTGCGAACGGACGTTTTCTTGAATCTCTGGAATACTTTCGCCCAGAAGATTTTGAGGAGAATAGCGTAAATTGAGCCATGAATTTTCACAAGCAGAACGAACGGCATGAAAATCAGAGTGTGCGCCGGCTTCTAGCCAGACAAGATTGGGGATTTTTCGGTAGAGAGGGGCGAAGCGTTCGCAATGCATTCCACAGTGATGCACTGCAAAGACCCCAAAATGTTCTGCAAGTTGGATATCGTACGGCATAAGGTATGTTTCATACAGATCTGCTGAAATCATATCTACAGTACAATTTGATGTCAGATAGGCTTGTGGGGCTGTTTTTCCAAGGATAGAGCTAACGCCGGTACTGATATGAGAAGTGTACTGACGAAGCCGGTCGGCAACCGCGATCAGAGTTTGTGTGCATACGGTGAGAAGATGGTGAGCAAGCCTCGGATTTTCATAGTAGTCAATAAAAAGTTCTTGCCCGCGCAGCGCAAAAGCAAGGTTTTGTACTCCACATAAGTCCAAATAGGACTCTACATGCCCGAACCGGCTGATAAGCGTTTTCACCTGTTTTTTGTACATGGCCCAGACAGTGCTGTGATCCAAATCTGGAACAGAAAGCGCTTCAATTTGGGCGTCCGTTAAATGGGCGCATTGGACCTCTGGAAGATTGTCGTCAGTAAAAAGAATGTCGCATCCGAGCAACTGTGCTTGAAGATATTCTCCGGCAAGAAGATCACTGTCAATCAAAGGACGCGGCTGAACCATGTATGATTCAGAAGGATAAATTTCCGGAAAGTTCTCGAAAAGAAAACGGCGCATCAGCATGTCGGCTTGAATACGATAATCCGGATTTAGGAAAAATTTTTTGTCAAATGAAACTCCAGTGCGTTTATGCCACCAAGCTGGATGAAACGTGATATCATAAATTGCCATAAGAACTCCTTTCAAGACCGAAAAAGAGAGCTTTTGCTACTGATGATATGGACGGTCGAAGCCATTGTCAAGAGTTTGGTTTCCGTTTCTCTCTCTTGTACAGAAACAATTTTCTTTTTTGTACGTTACATGCATACGCTATTAAAGAGAAAAATACTGAAATGCGAAAAAGATTGGTAAGACACCATGCGCTCGGATTTAGAGGATAATGGCAAGGGAAATAGTTGTGCTAATATATGGAGAAAAAGAAACAGTCTTTAGAAAACGTTATATATTTTTAATTCTGATTGTATTGTGAAGAATATAAAAAAAGAAAATTTTTTCTGTTAAATACATAAAAATATTGAAGAATGGTTGACTTTTATATGAATATTTTACTATTCTAAAGATAGAATACGTTTTCTGTTAAGAAGACGAAGGGGTCGAGCCAAAAATATGGAACATGTGACATTAAAACACGTAGCAAAGGTTTCAGGTTTTTCTGTGACGACAGTTTCCCGTGTATTGGGGGGCACAGACTATCCTATTAGTGCCGAAGCACGGGATGCCATCACCAAGGCGGCCAAGGATTTGGGATATATCCCGAATATGCTGGCCCGCGGTCTTAAAACCAGTGTCAGCAAAGAAGTTGCAGTGATCATGCCATCTATCACCAATCCATTTTACACTTCCATGACGATGGGGATCGAAGGGGAGCTCTCTGCCAAAGGATACAATATGTTGGTGTATTTGACCAGCGGCTCTGATGCTAAAGATTGTGAGATGATTGGAAGTCTGCGGGGGAAGATGATTGCAGGAGTGATTGTTGCAGCAGACTGTATCACCGAAGCTCTGGTTGACACTCTGCGGATGCTGAAAAAGAGCAACATCCCTTTTGTTGTGACGGATTATGATCCAAACCTAGCTGAACCTACTGTAGGTGTCTTTTTTGATTATCGTCGTGGAGGGCAGATGGCGGCGAGATATCTTTTGCAACAGGGGCATTGCTATATCGCTTTTGCAACGCGCACACTGGATAAACTGTCGCGGCGTAGCCGCAAGGATGGTTTTTGTGAGACGATGGCCGCTGCGGGGGCTTCTTTTACGGAAGAAGATGTGTTTGTATCCAGTGTAAAAGACGAATTCAAAGCGGGTGTGGAATTGGCACAGCAAGTGCTGCACACAGGAAAAATGTACACAGCGATATCGGCAAATAATGATGCGGTGGCGCTGGGGATACTTTCAGAACTTGCAAAATGTGGACTGAAAGTACCAGAGGACATTAGTGTGATTGGATTTGATGATTGTGTGTTTTCGCGAATGAGCATTCCCTTGCTAACAACTGTTCAGGTGCCGGCTGAAGAAATGGGCAAAATGGCTGCACAGTTTATGCTCAATGAGTTGGAAATCAAGAAAACACAGTACAGCATCTATTTGGAACCCAAGATTGTAGAACGGCAATCCGTTCGAAAAATAGAAACGAGAGGAGAAACAGTGGTATGAAGATTCATGTGGCAAAAACGGCTGAGGAGTTGGGTGCACAAGCTGCGCACACCATTGCGGAAAAATTGTGTGAGGCGATTGCGGAGAGCGGAGAAGCAAGGCTTGTACTGTCTACAGGCGGTTCTCAGTTTGAAACGTTGAAGGCGTTGCTTCAGGAAGATGTTCCTTGGGACAAGGTGACTGCTTTTCACTTGGATGAATACATTGATTTGCCTATCACCCATGCAGCTTCTTTTCGGAAATATCTCAAGGAGCGTTTTATAGACCATGTACATCTAAAAGAATTTGTATTCGTGGAAACAGAAGGAGACGTGGATGACAATATTCGTATGCTGACACGGCGTCTGCGTGAAAAAACGATAGATGTCGGTGTGATCGGAATTGGTGAGAATGCCCATATTGCTTTCAATGATCCTCCTGCGGATTTTGACACCAAACAGGCGTATATCATTGTAAATCTGGATTCCCGCTGCAAAAAACAGCAGGTGGGAGAGGGCTGGTTCAAAGACGAGGACGAGGTGCCCCGTCAGGCGGTATCTATGACGCCGTATCAAATCATGCAGTGTGCGCACATTATTTCGCCAGTGCCGCACAAGGTGAAAGCCGACGCGGTGAAAAAGGTGCTTTCCGCCAAAACGGTGGATCCGATGGTGCCGGGCTCGCTGCTGAAGACCCACCCGGATTTCCAGCTTTTCCTGGACGAGGAATCCGCCGCAAATTGCAGCGAGGAAATGCTCGCCGGAAACTGAGGGCCGAGAGGCGGAGGAAACCGTTTTGGAATGGAAGAGAATGGATGCCTACCAGACGCTTGTGGCACGGCTGCAGGAAAAATACCGGGCAAGGGACGGCGCGGTGTCGGCGCTTCTGGATGAGGGCGTGCCCGGGAAACTTTTGGCCCGCGCCCGCAAAATGCGGCGCCGGCTGGCGGACAATTTGTGCATGCCGGGGCCTGCTGTGGCAACAGACGCAAAAGTGACAGCACGGCTGCAGCAGGATGGTTACGCAATAGAAAACGTTATCATAACAGATGACACGGGATATGCCATCCCGGTCAACCTCTATTTGCCTGACGCTGAGCCGGGGCCGCACCCGGCGGTGGTGGTGTCGATGGGGCACTGGCCCCGGGGCAAGCAGTTGCCGGAAAACCAGATATTCTGCGCAAACCTTGCCCGCTGCGGCATCATCGCCGCTACATACGACCCCATCTGTCAGGGCGAGCGCTCTCCCTTCAGCCAGCAGGAATTTGAGCGATGCTTCGGCGCTGTGCCCGAGGATATCCAAGCGGTGGATCTTCACATGCAGGCGGGCAATCTGAGTTACTTGCTTGGGGAGAACTTGGGCGCGCTGTTCGTGCGCGACAGTATGCGGGTGGTGGATTATCTGTGCAGCCGTCCGGATGTGGATACAAAGCGCATTGGGGCCACGGGACAGTCCGGCGGCGGTACGCAGACCACATACCTGGCTGCATTGGACGACCGCATCTGCTGTTATTCCCCCATACAGTGCCTCACAAAGCAAGCGATGACGCTTGTGGAAAATGGCATTGGCGACTGCGAGCAAAGCATTGTAGGCATCAGCGCCGGGGAGGGCTTCGATTACGCGGACGTGCTGTGGGCGGCTTTCCCCAAACCCTGTATGCTGAGCGCAGCCAGCGAGGACTTTTTCCTGCTGGAGGGCGTGCGTCAGCTGGAGGGTGAGATGCGGCGCCTTTACAAGGCAGCCGGGAACGCTGCGTTTTTTTCAGTTCAGGTAGCACCCTGCGCGCACGTGATCAGCGCTCCAACAAGAATGTTCGGCTACGATTTTTTCTGCCGGCAGCTGCTGAATAAAGAGGGCCCCGCAAGCGAAGTAGATACGGCTGTTCTGAAAGACGAACAGCTGGCCTGCCTGCCGCATATCGGCTTTGGGCTCACAGCCATACAGGCGTGGAAGCCCGCGCTGGAGAAGCTTCAGGCCGGGCGGCCATCGGGCGAGGCGCTGCGCGCCAAGCTTGCAGAACTTTATGATGTTTCATCGGCTTCGTATACGGTACAGCCACTGTGGCGCGAGGATGCGTGGCAGACGTTTTTGCTGCGGGACGGCGGGCGGGAGGGGGCGTGCCGCAGCCTGTGCCGGGGCAGCCACACGCTCTGTGTGGCCATAACACATCCCGAGCAAAACGCGAACGGCCTGGAAGCGTCGGGCATGGATGTGCTGCGCATTCTTCCCTGGGGGATGCAGAGCGCTTTCGCCAAGACCCGGCCCGGATACGACGCGGAAACGGCGCTGTTTAACGCAGCGGCGGTATTGGGCGAAAAGCTTACGGCCTGCCGGCTGAGGCAGATCGCCGATGTTGTGCATTATCTGGATGAACAGAACGGCTATGAGCGAGTTGTGTTTGTTGGGCAGGGGCCTGGCGCCCTGCTGGCGCTGCTGGCGGCGGCGCTACTGCCAAAGGCAAGAGGCGCCGCGCTATTGGAGACACAGCTTTCGTTTGACGCGCTGTTCGAAGCAGATTATTATTTCGCCCCGGAAACGGCGTTTGAAACAGGCCTGCTGCGGTTGTGCGATTTGCCGGATCTGGCAAAGCTGGCCGGCAGGGTGTGTGCATTCACCCCCAAAAACCCGGCGGGCGGGTCGCTGGCCCCACATACGCCCACGCCTATTCCGGCGCGCTGGGAAAAGGACGCCCTGAGCGCGGCGGCCGAGTGGTTGGAGGATAAGTTATGCTGAAGTTTGCAGACTGCAATATGGCGGTGGGCCAACCCAACGCCATTTCGGGCTGGCGCATTTACGACAGCGCGCAGATCGCGTGCCAGGCGCAGCGCTGCGGCATCCAGAAAGGGCTTGCCTTCTGCAATGCGGCGCTGGATCTGCATCCTCTCGACGGGAATGCCGAGATGTGTCTGATTTGCCGACGGGAGCCTTTTTATCTGCCTGTGTGGATGGTGATGCCCAATCATACTGGCGAATTTTGGAACGTGGACGAGCTGGAGCGCCGCATGAGGTTGGCGGATGTACGTGCGGTACGCCTAGCGCCGAAATACAATGTGCTTGGCTATTCTTTGCGCGATTGGTGCAGCGGCGAACTGTTGGATATGCTGGAGCGTACCGGCACGCTGGCACTGATGGATGCCGATCAGTCCGATTGGGAGACAGTGCACGCCGTGTGCTGTGAGCACCCCGGCCTCAAGCTGGTGATCACCAATCTGTATTATCGCCATGCACGTTACATTTTTCCATTGCTGCGGCAGCATCCGCGGCTGTATCTGGAGACGTCGGGGCTTAAATCGTTTTGCCTTTTGCAGACGCTCTGTGAAAAGGTAGGGGCGGAAAAGCTGTTGTTCGGTAGCAATTTGGGCACGTTTTCGCCGGGAAGCGCGGTTTGCCTTGTGAGTTATGCATGTATTTCTGAGAACGAGAAAGAGGCAATTGCCGCACGTAATCTGGAAGCCCTGCTGGAGAGAAAGCTGGTGGATTGAAATGGAACACGGACAAACGCTGGCGCAGGCCGCGCGCAGCGGCGCGACGCTGACCGGAGAATTTGTGGTGGACTGCCACATGCACAACGCCCGCGTGGCCAAATTCTTCAGCCGGTTTGAGCATTATCGCGATCTCATTACCCAGATGAACAGGATCGGCGTCACCTGTGGGGTGGTGTCGAACCTCTGGACGACGGGCGAGCACTGGCAGGCCTATCCGGAAATGCTGGCCATGTGCGAGACCTATCCCGGCCGGTTTTGGGGTTATCTGGCCCCAGATCCGCATCGGGACGATCACCGCACAGAGATGGAAAAGTTTGCCGCTTGCCCTTGTTTTCGCGGTGTAAAGCTGCACCCAGTTGAGCATAAAATGGATTTTGAGTGCCCCGAGTACCAATATGTTTATGCATGGGCGGGCGAGCGCGAGTTTCCCGTGCTGTTGCACACATGGGGGCAAGAGGTGCTGCGCTTTCATAAGCTGGCGCAAAGCTTCCCGCGCACAATATTCATTTTGGGGCATTCCGGCGGGGAGGAAGACGCGGTGCGCAGCGCCATTGAGGTGGCGGCCCGCCACGAGAACGTTTATCTGGACACGGCCTGCAGCTATGTGTGGTACGGCGCGGTGGAGGCTATGGCGCGGGGCGCGGGCGCCTGCAAGGTGCTGTATGGCTCGGACGCCTATTGGAACTCTATGGAGGCCGCAGTGGGCCGCATTTTGTTGGCTGAGCTGACGGATGAAGAAAAAAGGCAGATTCTGGGCCTGAACGCAAAGAGGCTGTTTCACCTGGATCAGCCGCAGAGAGGGTGAGAATATGAGCCTGAAAATCGAGCATGCGCATTTGGTTTTGCCCTATCAGGTGCTGCAGGACGCTTGGCTAATCAGCCGGGAGGGAAAAATCACAGCATATGGGTGCGGCGTTTCGCCGCAGCAAACGTTTTCTACTGTGGTCGACGCAAAAGGACAGTATCTCACGCCGGGCTTTGTAGACCTGCACGTCCACGGGGGCGCGGGGGCCGATTTCCGGGATGGGGAAGAGGCTGCCTTTGTTCGGGCCATGCAGGCCCACCTGGCCGGAGGCACCACCACAATGCTGGCCACGGTGTCCAGCACAACGCTGGAGGGCACGCTGGAGAGCCTTCGTATATACGAGGCCATGCGGCAAAGGGAGGCGCAGCTTCCGCCGTTGCCGAGGCTGGCCGGCGTCCATCTGGAAGGACCCTATTTTTCGCAAAAGGAGCGGGGCGCGCCTTCGACAATCTTGCCTGTTTTCAATGCTTCTTCGATTGGCATCTTCATATTTTCAACCCAGTTCAGGGAGTCGAAAATTCTGAAAATATCGATGCCGGCTTTGGAGGAAACATCAATAAAGTTCTTAACCACATTATCCGGATAATTGCTGTAACCAACGGCGTTGGATGCACGCAGCAGCATCTGGAGCATAGTGTTCGGCATTCTCTCACGGAGAATTTCGAGACGCTTCCATGGAGATTCCTTCAGGAAACGATAAGCGGTATCGAATGTGGCACCGCCCCAGCATTCAACGGAATAAGCATTCTGCATAAATGCATTGGTTGCACGGGCTGCACCGGCGAGATCCTTCGTACGCATACGGGTTGCCATCAGGGACTGCTGGGCATCACGCATAGTTGTATCTGTCACGTATACGGCTGTGGTGCCTGCGCCAACATCTGCCCCAAGCACGTCATTATGATCGACGCAGGCGGCCCCCGCAAGCCCGTGGTCATGTGCTCCAATCAGGATAAGGGTGCTGTGGCAAACAAGCTGTGCACCACCTCCTGCATTGCCTGCGGCATGTGCGAGCGCACCTGTAAGTTTGATGCCATCCACGTTGTGGACGGCGTGGCCCGCATCGACTACGACAAGTGCAAGGGCTGCGGCATGTGCGCCCAGAAGTGCCCCAAGCACATCATCCTCTTCCCGCTGAAGGACGATCCGAATCCCCCCAAGCCCGTGGTGAAGCAGGCTCCGAAGCCCGCTGCCGCTCCTGCCGCTCCGGCAGAGCCCGCCGCAAAGGCTGAGGAGGCAAAGGCTCCCGAAGCCCCCAAGGCTGAGTAAGCGGAACCCATTGTAATATGGTAAAGCGCCCCCATTGCTCCTTTGAGTGATGGGGGCGCTTTTTGGTGGGGCACGCCCTCTCAGTCTCGCATTCGCTCGACAGCTCCCCCGAGGGGGGGAGCCAACGCATCTGCAAGGGAAACGGGAGCTTTGGGCAGGCTTTTGGGCGGTAAATGCCGCTGAAGGTCGAGCCGCAATTGGCTCTCCCTTTGGGAGAGCTGGCAAAGCCGTCAGGCTTTGACTGAGAGGGCTCCGAAAACTTTTTTCAAAAAATCTCGAAAAAAGTGAAAGGAATCTGCGCTTCATGTATTATAGAGAGTGAAACTGCGAAGATACAACACAAAACTGCGCGATATATCAATGCGGCGGGGCGTGCGGATAAGTTAGAGCGCACTACTCCCCGCAATGATATTGCGGCGGTTCATAACGTGCTGTATATCGCAGAATATTTTGTCTGAAAAGGGGAAGGGAAAATAAAATTTCACTATTGAAAATACTGGATATACATGCTATTATTACGATAATGATGTATCTGGTAAAAATAACCTGCCAAGGGAAAGAAAAACGACAAAAGTTGAATATCTTTTCCTCCGGTTTTGCCAAAAATACTATGATGCAGGGAGGGCTCCACTGTGCGGAAAAATCATCACGAAAAAAAAGATAGGCTGGTGAAGCGTGTTTTTGCGCTTTGTCTGGCGCTTGCGGTCATCTGCACCTGCCTTGTGCCGGTGTTTGCAACCGAGTACAAGGATGTTGTCGATTCCGGTAACGAAGAAGTTGCCGGTTTTGGCGGGGACGAAGCTGCCGGTTTCGGCGACGATTTCCCTGCCGTGGACGACGGTGAGCCGCGCGAAGTGTACGATGACAGCGAAGCTGCCGGTTTTGGCGAGGACGAAGTTGCCACCCGGCCTGTGGAAGGCGGCGAGGACAACCTCGACGGCGGCCCCAACGTTAAGGAAACAGAGTGGGGTACCGTTATTGACTACGGCACCAGCACCGACACCAGCTCCAGCACCGAGACCCAGTGGTCCGGCGAGGACGACGTGGTGGAAAAGCCTGATGACAAAGTGGTCGTTTCCGGCGACGAGATCAAAAAGCTGCAGGACATGGTGGTCTACCGCTTCTGGCTGAAGGAGCTGAACACCCTTGACCTGCAGGACATTACCGCTCAGGCACAGATCAACAATATGACGGAGAGCGAGTATCTGGCCCGGAACGGTGAGGTTCTGTGGAACCTGTACTTCATTCAGGCTGTGCCCCGGGTAGAGACCATCGCGGACTACAGCAGCTACATCAATCCCCCCTCCTCCAACCGGGACCCCAAGGGCGAACTGCGGCAGTTTGACTACTGGTACACGCTGGACGAGTTTGGCAACCGGGTGCGCCTGAACCTCACCGACCCCACCAGCAATATTCTGGACGATAAGACCACCACCGTGAACGTCTACGCCGCATGGAAGGACGGTACCGTTGGCTCCGATGAGGAAGAGGACGTAGATCACGAGGATCTGGTGGACAAGAACCCCGTGCCTGTGGATCTGACTGCCAAGGCCCCTGCCTCCTACAAGGACGAGGACGGCAACACGAAGAGCGTCAATCTGCCGGTGGAAGTGAAAAACCTGCCCTCTGCCGCCCATAGCCTCAGCGTCATCCACATGGGTGATGATGATATGGAGAGCTTCTATGAGAGCCACGAGGACAGCTTTGGGGAAATGATGCCCATTCTGGGCCTGAAGATCTCCCCCAAGAACGCCAAGGGCGAAACGGTGCAGCCTGCCAAGGGCCAGAAGGCTACCGTCACCGTCTCCGGTCTGGATGCCCTGCCGGAAATGGAAGGTGCAACTGCCAGCACGCTGAAAGTGCTCCACGAGACCTCTGATGGCAATGTGGAGATTCTGGATGTCCTTACTTATACCAACGGCACCCTGACCTTTGAGACCTCCAGCTTCAGCCCCTTTGTGATTGCACTGACGGGCGGATATGATGTGGAGACTCTGGATACGAAAGCAAGCAGTAGCAATGTTACCGTTATGGTTCATGCCACAAAGAAGATTCAGGCAAGTAGAAGCGGCGGCAGTTGGAGTATAACGAAGGGAAACGACAAGATTAGCCTTACTTCTGACACTGTATGGGAGAATGGACGTAGTTATGCGGTAGCATATATCACGGGACTGACTACCGGAAGTGCAGAAATCAAGTATACAATGTGGAATCAGAGCGAATATTATACGATTAACGTTACAGACACCCGTGCAGCAATCTATTTCTTGAGTAGTCCGGATGGTTATCCGGCTTCGAATGAGGAGAAATATTGGTCGCCTACAACGGATCAGAGTGCGTTGAGTGCTTCGATTGATGTCTCCAATGCAACATGGAATAATAATAAGAACATCTTCACGAATGTTGGAAGTCATATCTTGCTGTGGCCGGATAACGAAACAAGCGGTGGTTATTGGATTTTGACAAGTGAAGATACGAGCCCGATGGTTGATGGTAAGACGGCATTCAAGTATGTGTTGGATAGCATTTGGGAGAATTATAAAAAGAGAATTGCAAATGACCTTGGAATTGATGTGAATACATTAGAGAAGGATGATATTTCGCAGATAAAGCTGAGTGCATATAAGATTTCTCGTGATAATAGTAATACGGATGGCCAGTTCTTCCATATCGACTGTATGATTGACGTTGTGTCGAACGCAAACTTTACTGCAAAGTTCCGGGTAAAATATCCGGGAAGTGAAGAATATAAGGTGGTAGATACTAAGAACTATAAGCACGATTCGAAAGTTGATAATACAGACATTGTCGATAAGAATTCGGCGGGAACTGTTAGTGTACCTTTGACCATGGTCGAAGATGGTGTTACTTATCAGTTGACTGGCTGGTATCCGGAAAATGCAAGCGGTGAACCTTATGATCCTGACAATAAGAAGTCTCTGAAAGACAGTTGGGGAGAAGGATACACGCCGAGCAAAGCAGAGCTTGCAGATGGTACGGTAAACTTCTACGCACATTATGAGCCTGTATCTGCTGACCTGACCATCTCCAAAACCGTTACCGGTATGCTGGGTGACCAGCACAGAGCGTTTACTTTCCAGATCGTTAACAAGAACAATAAGCCGGTTGCACTTTCTGCTGACAACATTGTAACGTCTACCGAGGGTCTGACCGAGGAAGATAAGACTAAAGTTGGTCTGGTTGGTGATGGCACAGATGGTAAGTTTACGCTGGTATCTGGTGCAAGCATTACGCTCAAGAATCTGTCCAGCGACGAGTACAAGGTAATCGAGGATAACGTTGCAGGCTATGATACCAGCTGGAAGCTGGGTGAATCTGATGAGTTGCATGAAAAGAGCGCAGAAGCAACCGTAAATGTGCAGGGCACAGCTCAGACGCTTGCCTTTACCAACCATGCAACCCTCAAGCCCGACACCGGTGTCCTCCTCGACACCCTGCCTTACATCGTCATCCTTGCTGTGGTGGCTGGCGGCGTTGCCCTGTTGATGCTGCGCAAGCGCCGTAAGGAAGATGACTAAAGGGGGCTGACCGCATGGCGAAGAAGAAAGCGCCCCAGCGGCTGGCCGGTGCAGAGGAAAGCTGTATCAGCCCGGAGCAGGAAGCAATCATCCAGTGGTTCCGGACGGTGAAATTCCGCAAGAACCTGCTGGGCGGCGTGGACGAAGCGGCAATGTGGAAGAAGCTGGAAGAGCTTTACGCCCTGTACGAAGCCGCCATCCGCGCCGAGCGCACAAGGTACAATGTGCTGCTGGAAGCCTCTCCGTCAAAGCCTGACGGCTTTGCCACCTCCCCTGATAGGGCAACGACAACGACCGCCGCCAGTGGTGAACCCGGGAACGTAAACCTGGCTCCCACCAAAGTTGACAGTTTTGCCAAGGGCTCCCCTACTAGGGGAGCTGGCACGGCGACAGCCGTGACTGAGAGGTTTAACCCGGAATCTGACAGCTCTGACCCCCAAAAGGAGGCGCATTCCGATGCACCCGCTGGACAATGAAGCCCTGAAGCTGGGGGCAAAGGCGGTGCGCCGCCGCAGGCTGGACGCTGAGAACCGGCAGGATTTTATCAGCCTGCTGGGCCGCGTTGTGGTGATCCTGCTGTGCGCCTGGGGGCTGTTCACGCAGGTGTTCCTGCTCACGCAGGCCAAGGGCAGCAGCATGTTCCCCGCGGTAAAGGATGGCGACCTGCTCATCTGCTACCGCCTGCAAAAAACCTACGCAAAAAACGACGTTGTGGTCTACACCCAGGGCGGCAAGCTCCGGGTGGGCCGCATTCTTGGGCGCGAGGGCGACCTTGTGGCTCTGGACGACAGCGGCACCCTTGTGGTGAACGGCGCGGTGCAGAGCGGCGAGATCCTCTACCCCACCTACGCAAAAGACGCGCTGGAGTACCCCTACACGGTGCCGGAGGGCTGCTTTTTTGTGCTGGGCGATTACCGCACACAATCCGAGGACAGCCGGGATTTTGGCCCGGTTCCGCTGGAGGATGTGCAAGCAAAAGTAATTACACTACTGCGGCGACGCAGTTTGTAATACCACGGAGGCCGGAAGAAGCTGCCGGCATCCTGCCTGTGAACCGCGGAGTTTGGGCCGTGGCACAGGAGTACGAACTATTTCTTACTAGGGAGGAATAACAATGAAACTGAAGAAATTCTTCGCGGGCGTTCTGGCTGCCGCCATGATGCTCACCGTCGGCGCAACAAGTGCGTTCGCCGCTGGTACTCAGCCGGGTTCTAAGATTACCCCTAATGAGGGTAAAGCTATGGTGATGCTGACCAAGCAGCTGACTGTTAAGAACGGTGTTGCCCCGAGTGGGATGAAGTTTACATTTGAGATTGCGCCGGGTACAGCTGATGCTGTTAATCATGTGGTAGCAGGTGAAGTGGCTGAGGGTTTTCAGCCCCTGTCTGTAACCATGACACCGGCAGCTGGTCAGACTTATACTGCTAATCCGAACACGCCGTATACGGCAGAGTTTAGCTTTGACCTGGTAAAGCTTCTGGGTAAAAATTCAACGAAGCTCGGTAAATATGCCTATACGATTACTGAGGTTGATCCCCAACTGCCCGGAATTACGAAGGATAACGATGCCCTGAACATGGTTGTTTCCGTTGTGAATGCCGATAAGGATAACCCGGATGGTAGCCAGTACGCTTACTATGTGGCCCTGCGCAAGGGAACTGCGACTGAAAAGGCTGAGGGTAAGTTCAATAACGATTATGAGACCAACTCTCTGACTCTGTCCAAGAAGGTTAAAGGCAATTTCGGTGACTTGGGGGAGACGTTTACCTTCTATGTTACCTTTAACAAGGGCGACGCTACGAAGGACTACACGGATATTCTGTTTGATAAGCACGGTGATGGAATTACTATTACTGAAAAGAATGGTGGCGCTGCTGCAACCGTGCTGACTTATGGCAAGGATTACGCAGTTACTCTGAAGCACGGTCAGAATGTTCAGTTTACTAATATTCCCAACGGTGTTACTTATACCATCGCTGAGGACACTACAAAGGCAGATTGGCAGTATACTGTTTCTCTGGAAAGCAATCCTTCTGTTGCTCTTTCCAATGCAACAACAGAAGGTACTGTGAGTGAAACTGCTACTGTTACCTTCATCAATGACCACCAGGGCACCCCCGACATGGGCGTTGTGCTGGACAATGCACCTTACATTGCAATGCTGGCCATCGTTGCCATTGGTGGTGTGGCCCTGATGCTGAACAAGCGCCGCCGCGACGAGGAGTAATTGCTCGCGTCCACGCCCTCTCCGTCAGTGCTCCGCACTGCCACCTCTCCCAAAGGGAGAGGCAAAAGTGGCTCGACCGATTGCAGCAGCTGACCGTGTAGATGCGTAGGCTCTCCCTTTGGGAGAGCTGGCGCGCAGCGCCTGAGAGGGCGTATCCATCCGAAAACCAATCAACCAATCAATTAGAATGCTTAACCGGAGGTGGGCTGTATCAACTGGCAGAGAAAAGCGTTGAGGGCAGCCGACTTTCTGGTGAGCGCGGTGGTCGTGCTGTTCCTGGTGGTCGCCGGGGCGTATTCAGCCTATGCCCTGTGGGACAACTCGCAGGTGTACGCCGCCGCAGACAATGTTCAGGCAGAGCTTTTGCAGTTCAAGCCCAAGGCGGGCGCGGATAACGGCGCAAGCTTTGAGGAGCTGCTGGGCATCAACCCGGATGTCTGCGCGTGGGTCACACTGGACAACACCGCCATTGACTACCCTGTGGTACAGGGCGAGGACAACTTTACCTATGTGAACACCGATGTCTACGGTGATTTTTCGCTGGCAGGCAGCATCTTTCTGGATGTGAACTGCGACAAGAACTTCACCGATCCTTACTCTCTGCTGTATGGTCACCACATGGAAGAGAGCAAGATGTTCGGTGATCTGGATCTGTACAAGGACGCAGAGTTCTTTGCAGAGAACACCACCGGTGAGCTGATCCTGCCCGACCGCACCTATGATCTTCAAACCTTTGCATGTCTGCTGGTTCCTTCGTCTGAGAGCGCGATCTTCCAGCCCCAGCGCTGGGACAGCGACCTGCAGGGGTTGTACACCTTTGCGCAGGAGAACGCCCTGAACCTGAACACCGAAACGCTGGCCGCCATGAAAGCGGCAGGCGATGACGCTCAGGTGCTGGCGCTGTCCACCTGTTCAACGGAGTTTACCGATGCACGCACCATTCTTCTGGCGTGGATGATCCCGTCCGCGTCGGATTCATAAAGGAGAGGATGAAATGAGGTTCCGTAAAATCGCGGCAGCACTCCTGACGCTTGCGTTGGGGTTCTGCCTGTGTCAGCCGGCGGCATTTGCGGCCACCGCGGCTGACCAGCATACACAGCTGCAGGAGCTTCCGGTTTCCATTCAGTCCACGGGGGAAACACCTCTCCCAAAGGAAACACTGACTGTGGAACTTGAGGCTGTGGACGATGCGCCCCTGCCCCAGGTGACCACTCTGGAAATCACCGACGGCGAGACCGGCAGCTTTGGCCCCATCGATTATACCAAGCCCGGCTATTACGTTTACACCGTGCGCCAGCGCGCCGGTGTCAACACCCGCGGTACCTACGATGAAACCGTGTACTATCTGCGCGTTTCCGTGGTGTGGGACAACGACAAGCTGGTGGCCCGGATGGCCGTGCACACACAGGCCGACCTGATGGACGAAAAGGTGAGCAGCATCACCTTCAATAACAGCTACAAGGCCATCGAGACCCCGTACTACCCGGACCCGTATGACCCTGATCCCGTCACCCCGCCCACCCCTTCCACACCGGAGAACCCGGCCCCGGCAGATGCCCGCCCGACCGTGACTGAAACCACCACCCCTAGTGCACCGGAGCCCACCGCCCCGGCCAGCGTGGTGGCGGATGCCCGCCCGGCCGAAGGCCCCAAACTGATCCAGACCGGTCAGCTGAACTGGCCCATACCTGTTCTGACGGCAAGCGGTCTGGTACTGGTGGCCGTGGGTGCTTACCTGATGGAGCGCAGCAAGAAACGTGAAAAGAATGCGTAAAGTATCCCCCGGGCTTGTCTGCATCGTGCTGGGCGTGATGCTCCTGCTGGCGGCTGGCGGCCTGTACGTCTACAACCGCTGCGAGGATGCCCACGCCGGTGCCGAAGCTCAGACCGTGGTAGCCGACCTTCAGCAGAAGGTGGAGACCCCGGAACCGGAGGCAGAGAGCGGCCCCCTGGACCCCGAGCTCCCGGTGGTAGAGATCGACGGCAACGAATATGTGGGTGAGATCTCCATCCCTGCCATCGGCATTGACCTGCCGGTGATGAGCGAGTGGAGCTACCCCCGCCTGAAGATCGCCCCCTGCCGCCAGTTCGGCTCTTCCCGCACCGATGATCTGGTCATTGCGGCGCACAACTACGAGAGCCATTTCGGCAAGCTGACCTCCCTCACAGCGGGGGACAGCGTCACCTTCACCGATATGGACGGCATCGTGAATGAGTACGTCGTGAACAAGGTCGAAGTGCTTGACCCCCACAGTGTGGAGGAAGTGGAACACAGCGGCTACGCCCTGGTGCTGTACACCTGCACCTATGGCGGCAAGACCCGTGTCACCGTCTTCTGTGATCGTGCATCGTAAAAATCAAGGCTGAAAAACAAAAAGAAGCCCCGACGAGTGTCGGGGCTTCTTTTTTACTATGTGGGAACTCCCTCCGTCATTGCTGACGCAATGCCACCTCCCTCTCAGAGGGAGGCTTTTCGCTGCCGTAAGGCTCCCTCCTAGAGGGAGCTGTCGCCGGAGGCGACTGAGGGAGTTACTGTTTTTTCCATCGCCGCATCACACCCATGCCCAGCGCATAGGGGCCGGTGTGCACGGCAATGGTGCAGCCGATCTGCA
>OHBJ01000397.1_pt1 | contig 27283 bp, 30 predicted proteins | sample 1577241 | NCBI WGS metagenome assembly OHBJ01 (sample SAMEA3541594, study PRJEB24748) | human gut metagenome | biome: human gut; feature: human-associated habitat; material: faeces | place: China | collected 2012 | reverse complement strand
TCTCCGTATTCAAAAAAAACAAAACGCATAATTACAGCAGTTACAACTGTCAATTGAACATTTTGAGTAGGAGGATTTATAATGAAAAAGTTAGTATCGATTTGTCTAGTTTTAGTTCTAGCTATTGGCCTTTTAACCGTCCCCGCCTACGCACAGGACACTGAAGTTCTTCCTGCCGATTTGCAAATCCAATCTGGTGAAGACGCACTTGAACTGGCCTGCCAAATCTGGCCGGAGTACGAAGATAAACTGATGTGGAAAGATACAGTGCCTCTTGCACGTAACGCAGTTGCAGCAACAAATGAAGTTGTTATTGAGAAGACGCATCATCTGTCGGAAAATGAAAGTATTACATATGTCGAATATTCGAATGGTTTTGCAGCGGTATTTTCTAATTCGAACTGGGTCGAAGACAGCCATACTTCCGGTTCTGGATACGATGAATATCATGGCAGTTTTTTTGTTGCAAGTGGCATGAGTACAGCGCATTTATTAGGTTTTAAATATAGAATCAATCATTCGTCTTACGACCAAATCACAAGCTTCGGCACAATGACCACTGTAAAAGCAAATGTGCATGAGCATGGCAAAAGTGCGACCGAATCAGCATCCGGTTCTGCATACTACACTTTTATGGTGTACTTCGTTGACGATTTTGGAAATCTGTATGGAAGCTCCCTTGCGAATTTAACAGTAGGAAACAATAATTTCTCTTGGAGTGCAACTTGATTAATGCGGTAGATGGGTTCCGTGATGTCTGCCAGCCACTCGAACATTTCGGCGATATATGGCAGGAAATCCTGCTTAAGCTCTATGGGCTTGGCGGTGTCGAGCACCTTGCTAAAGCTACTGAAATCGCGCCGTTTCCTGTTGTGGCGAAGTGTGTCGAGGACTAGGCTGTTGTCGGTATATCCAAAAATTTTTTGCAACAGAATACTCTTTATAAATCTCTTCGATCGGATACTCGCAGAGATACCCTATCCGCTGGTAGAACATCACCTAGAACCGCACCGTGATGATTGCGTCTCAGTCAATATGTTCGTCCAGCATACGGAACAGCTTTGGCTTATCTTCCTCAGAGCCAACAGAGACATCATGGTAGATGTCCAAAAGTGACATCTTCACATATTCACATATTTATTTCGCATGACTTTCCTCCGGTTTTGCGCGTGTCTTTGGAGCTTTGCCTCTTGTAATTATACCACAAAACTGGATGGACGGCCGATATATCCGAAGCTCAGAAGCCGCATGATTGCTGCACTTTTCGAGTTTCACAATCAGCTAAAGGAGTTTTTCACATGAAACGACTAATTGCTTCTTTTTTTGCTATGCTTTTTATTGTTGCGGTATTCGCAGTGCCAGCTTTTGCTGCCGACGCTAGAGAACCGTCACCAGGCCTTATTTCTGAGCGAATCGTCACTGACGACGAGGGAAACACTGGTATTATTCGAGTGTATAAACTCGATGAAAACGGAGAAATTCCAGGGTATCAAACGAGAGCCGCACGAGTTTTGTACAATTCTTCAACATGGGTTTCAGCCTCTAATTGGAGCACTATCCTCTCTGTCCAAGAAGTTCAAGGTATGTTTAAAGATGCCGTTAACTGTTACAATAAAGGAACTGGTGCATTAACATTCAGCGTCGATGGCGGCGGTGTTGACCAAGCAGTTGACCCTGGGTATGCAGTTCAATTTATTGTTCCCAAAAAGTGGCTTTATGACGTTCGTGTCAAAGCCAATTGGAGCGATCATGATTCCTGGATAAAGGTGACCGCCGAATGAACAAGAAATCTTGTTCATATTCGACAAATCTTCGCATCTCAGCTTTTCTTGATTTTTCAGCAAATAGGCAACAGCGCAATTCCAGAATCACCGCATTACGATTTGTCTATATCTTCCTTGCTATCTGCCCATTTGGATGGATTGGAGCAACATTTTTTCATATCTGGAATACTCCAAATCCAGGAGGATTCCCTACTATTCAAGAATTCTTATTTGACCTTTTCTCGAATAATTGGGGCACAATAACATTATTTCTTTTCAATGTTTTAATATATCTTTTTGTATGTTTTTGGGGATTTATTTTACTCAAATACCAAACACATATAAAAACTACAATCCTTTTGTCAGCATTTTGGGGATTGGTTATAATGTTTTTGTGTTTGCATCCAAGCCTATTGGGGATAGATGTCCTATACATGGGAACTCGCCTTGAGTCCAATTTAGAGAGGTTTCTCTGGAGATTCGCACAACCGCAGTTGGCAGTCATCTTGTTTACCTCCCTTATTACTCTCTATTATTTCCTGTGTAAAAGGTGCCGTCCCCCACAATAGGACGTATTTCCCTATCCCAAATTAACGGGAGGGCTACTCAACTATTAACGCCTCAGCAAAACCTCTGTTTCCTTGAGAAACAGAGGTTTTGTACTTAGTATCAAATTGAACCATCTCATTTATTTCCATAGTGGATATAGCCGCACTTAAACTCTGTTGTGTTGGTCGTAATATTTATGTAATCATATGTACCCAAATCGTCCCCCAAGCCCTACCTACACGCTATTTGAGCACCATGCTGACGGAGTTTTAGTCCCACTTTCACGCGCTGAAGCCCCAGAATCTATAATCAATGTTTACTGAACAACTGCTTTGAAATCACTGCTTTGCTTACTCCATACTTCGCCGCGATCTGATAAACCGGAATATTGGAGGTCATCCATTCCTCTACGATCGCATACTTTTCTTCTTTTGTGTATCGTATCAAATGGCAATTCTTTTTGCAAGAGCCTTGTTTCCTACCAAGCAAATCCGGACGAATTTCCGGTATCCACACACGAAGCATATCTCGATGTGGATAGCCTATTTCTCTGCAAGCCTGTGTAAGGGAAATATGGTGTTCGGCATAGTAAGTAACAGCTTTTTCTTTCTGCGCTTGTGTGTAGCGCGGTTTCGGACGACTTTTTTCGTGGAGTGTCCCGGTTGCCTTATATTCCTTGTACCAACTACGCAGAGCATTTGGTGACGGATACCCGAGGGTTCTGATTACATAGTTTTCATTAAAATATCAATTTATATATGCGTCTACTGCTGCCATTCGTTCTTCTTGTGAATACATTTAGCTCCCTCCCGTTTATTCACAAGTCCAAGATTTCGTCCGCATCCCCAAATGTCAATGAAAAAGTGAGCCACAGCGCTCACTAATTTTTGAGCCACCCGAGCTCATTTGTGCATCGTTTCCATCAGCCGGTAGGAGTCGCCATTCATGTCAAGTACATGAGACCGGAAAGTCAGGCGGTCAATGAGAGCTGCCACCATGGTCGTGTTCTCAAACAGCTCCGTCCAGCGTGAGAACGGCAGATTTGTCGTTACAATCGTACTGCTCTTTTCGCTGCGGTCAGAGATTACCTCGAACAGCAGCTCGGATTGGTGCCGGTTGAAGTTCAGGTAACTAAGTTCGTCCAGAATCAGCAAATCGGCTTTAGCCAAGGTTCGTTCCAGTTTCCCCAACTGGTGGTGGTCTCTTGCTTCACAAATCTCCGTAGACAGGGTGGCAGCATTTTTAAACAACACCTGAAATCCCTGTGTACAGGCCTTTAGGCCGAACGCAATGAATAGATGGGTCTTACCACGCCCGGGGTTGCCAATCATAATAACGTTTTACCTGTCCTGCACAAACTTGCAGGTTGCCAGCTCCTGCAGAAACAGCGGTGAAACAGCATCGTTGTGCTGGGAACAGTCAAACTCCTCTATCGTCTTCAGATAGGGAAAGCCCGCAGCCTTTAAGCGGCGGCAGTTTTGGTTTTTCTGCCGGGATAGTGTTTCTGCTTTCATCAGTTCCAACAACAGCCCCCCAAAGCCGGCAGACAGATCTGCTTGCCGGAGAACTTCAATGTACTCCGCAAAAGAAGGAATCTTCAACTGCTTTGCACAAAGCCGGATCTGCTCATCAACAACATTCATCCGGCTGCACCTGCCTTTCGGTCAAGAAAGGCATCATAGGCCCGAAGGTCGACAGCCTGTACCAAAACCGTATCTTCAATCTGCGCCGGAGCTGTATGGCTACTTGCCTCCGTCATCACTGCGTCACAACCCTTTTCCAGACACAGATACAGCAAGTTCGGTCAGCTCTTTCGGGGAAAGCCTCTGCGCGGCCAGCCAGTCCAGAAAGTAAGCAGGGAGATTATCCTGTACGGGCTTTGCATAGAAGATTCCACCTTCCGGATCATGAAGAGCATACATTATCACTCTGCCGTAATATAAACGATATTGCGTTTATACAATCACAAATTTTTTGAAATTCACTCCAGCGTGCCCAAGCAATATTTATCTCTCCTAAAATCAACCGCGTTTTACGGCCTTAAATGTTTGCCATATCTGCATAAAAAAAAGCTTTTCCTACACAACTGTATTCACTAACCACAATATTTTATATACTTTATTATGTAATCGATGATATCATCTAACCAATAGCTTTGTACATCGACAAACAATTTTTCATATTCTGGAAAATTTCCAACACAGTAAGTTCGTGTTTGTTAAAAACATTATTCCATTAACATCTACTAACATAAACTAAAACACTTTTTATCGGTTGGAGGTTTTTTTTTGGAAGAGAATTTGCACTATTTTGAGGCTCTGGGTAAAAAGCTCATCTACGATCCTCAGACTTTATTCTGCTTTGGTCTTCCCGATTCTGAGTATAAATGTCTCCATGATAGCATGACTAGGGAAAAGTTAAATAAACGATTAAGTGCTGCTCAAGCCAATACGTTATCAAAAAACGCATTATCTGGTAATACTCCACCAATCTTTCGTCTTAAACCAATGTTATGCGGGATAACACTGGTTTTAACGACAGACTGCAATATGAAATGTATATATTGCTACGAAAATTCATTTGATACCTCTGAGTCTCAACCTTTATCAATGGATTTACCATGCGTAATCGACAGTATCGACTGGGCACTCCAGTATTCTTCTAATAACGAGGTTTTTACCGTGGCACTGTTTGGTGGTGAACCGCTATTCAAATTAAGTCTAATTACACAACTATGCAACCACTATAAGAACAGCCACAAAAACATTCGATTTACTGCAACTACAAATGGAACCATTTTTACCGAAGAGGTGAAAAACCTATTAAAAAATCATCCTTTTTATTTGACGGTTAGCGTGGATGGTCCTACTGCTCAAAGTATAACTAGGCCTCTAAAAAATGGAAAGCCATCAATCAAACTTATCGAGCACAACCTGATTGAAATGCTTTCTATCGCACCTGACCATATTGCGGTAAACACTGTACTAAGTCATCAAAACACTAATTACCTAAATAGCTATACATATTTTAATAATTTGAAAGTATTGACACATATTGTAACACCTGTTGCTTCCAAAAGTGAAGCGCTTCATCTTTCTCATTCAGATATTCTTAAAATTCTAAAAGATTCGAAAACTATCTGTCAGGCTTTATTAGATGCATTGCGAAATAACACATATTATACACTTCCGTCTTTTTTAGGAAGTATTTATCAACTTTATCCTCAAACACATAATACTATGCATTGCGGAGCTTGCACTGGTTCTCTCTCAATTTCCGCAAATCGTAATACATATTTATGTCACCGTTTCTGCGACACGAATGGATTTGGAAAATACTCTTCTATTTCTGCCAAACAACTCCTTGGGATTCAGAATCTTACTATTTCTAATCATAAATTTAGCCATTGCAATGATTGTTGGGCTTACAGTTTATGCCGTGGTGGATGTTTTCATGAACGCTATATCTGTGGTGAAAAAATTGCAGATATATGTTTTCTTCGTAAAGGTTGGCTAGAATTGTCTCTGGCTTTTTACTATATTGTCTCTCAAACAATGCCAGAAAAGTTAAATTTGCTTCTAGAAAAATGTTGTGCGCAAAGTCCAATTCGTACAATAGAACTTCTCTAGAAATGGGTGTTGATGCAAGCAGCAATATTTCTATATACGCTGGAGGTTACTCATGAATAACACTGACTTTATTGCTGATTTTGATATTGAAGAACTTGAAGATCGCCTTGAAGCCATCGGCATTACACCGTATGGCATTGACCCAAACTGTACCGGTTGTTGCAGCACTTCATGTGGTAGCGGGGGCGGGGGCGGGGGCTCTCCCACCTGCTCCGGGTGCACAAGTTATTCTCCGCAGTGTCCATTTGCCCTCGGTCCCACTCCAAAATCGCTAACTCACTAATTCAACAAAATATCCTATAATAATAATGCTGCTTGCATGCCACTCTATTTAATAATTACTTATAATATTATGGGCTTATTTATCAATAACGTAATTTCATATACTCCATTTGGAAATGATAAAGACAGTGAATATTATATCGCAGAGCTACCACATAGCAAGCATTTAAAAATATCTAAAAACATTAAAATTATTTTAGATGAATGTGGCGAAGAGTTTGATGATCAACTTTTCCTTGCTGTAGTTCGGAGAGTCTCTAAAACAAATCTAACGCCTGATAGTAGCAAGAATCTTTTGGATCAACATTTTATCAAGCACGGTCTGATATCATATTCTGACCTGTCAGAGGCCTCGACGACTCAGCATCAAATAAAACATATATCGCGTTTTCGCTTTCACGGAGTTAGCATTGAGTTCGAGCCATTTTTGCACATCAGAAGAATCACTTCGAAAATCACTCTTCCTCTATTTTTCCACACAAAAACACTGATATGGGTACTCTTTACTTTCGCATTTTCTCTACTTGCTTATTGCCTTTCCCCTAAAACGAACTTTTCAGCAGCAAAATATGATATATGGGTATATTACACGTTAATGTGCCTTTCCTGTACTTGCCATGAAATTGGCCATCTGGCTGCCTGTAATTATATACATGCATGTATTAACGGCGTTGGTTTAGGAGTGTACTTGACTTTTTTTCGATTGTTTGTACGCATAGATTCTTCCATTTGGAAAAAGAGTCGAACGCAGAGGATCATCGTAGATATAAGTGGAATATATTTTCAAATTTGCTTTGTAACTATCTTAATTTGCTTTTACCTGTTTCATCCTTGTCTCCCATTATATGTTTCAATCCAGTCTAATCTTGCACTTATTGTGTTTAACTCTATCCCCTTTTTTCATATGGATGGCTATTGGGTAATGCTAGATTTCTTAAATACAAACAATCCATGGAAACATTTATTGCAAAAGCTAAAAAGTTTTCAATCGTCTAGGGAAATCGATCACATGAAGGTTATTATATTTCTATCTGCTTATCATATAATCTATTTGGCTTTATTACTTTATATGGGTTATCACATATTTATTAAAATATCATATTTCCCATATATATTAAATAATTTCGTTTTCCATTTTATTATTATTTTAAAAGGTGGCAGCGTTCTTAATTTCTACAATGCAACTATCGAATTGCTTTACTGCATATTCCCTTACTATTTTATTTTGGGTTCAATAAAAACATTTAGAAAGAAAAAGCTTTTAAAAGAACATAGGTGATGACATGGAAAAATATATTTTGAGTCCTTTATTTAAAATTGAGTTTAATAGTAGTTCAATAATCACAATTATCGGTCAACACAAAACATTTCGTATATCCTCTACACATAGTTCCGATCTTCTTATTACGTTTCTCAACTCATTTCAAAAATCTATTGATAAAGACTTTCTAACTCAAAACTATACGGGAAATGATTTGTATACCATTTCTAAATTTTGGTCATTTCTTGAAAGAAACAGTATAATCATTACGGAGTCAGAAAATCGGAATCTTACAAATCATCACTTGCATATTGGAATGTTCCCATTTCAACAAATCACTACTTTTCCTCAAAAAAGTTCAATTTACAATATTGGAATAATATATGATCACCCCTCATCTTACATAATTTCCAAATTCAACTTTTCTCACAATCATTACATAATTGACAAGTTGTGTATTACACCACATCAAGCAATAAATATTGAGGATAATGCGCTAAATGATTTCTTTAACAAGCATTACGACATTCTTTTACTATTTATCGATTATGAAGACATTGAATTTCTTTCACAAATCAATGAAAAAGCTTTCGAATTCCGTCAACAGTGGATCCCTTTCTATTCTCGAAACACTCATTACATTTTAGGGCCTATAATTAATCCCCCCACCACACCTTGCTGGCTATGCAGCAATCATAGTTTCGAGACGGTGTCTCAACACCGCTTAGACAATATCTGTTCAGTTCAGTATTACCCTTCTGAATGGATTAATATTATTTGCTCGGTCGTTTCACAAGAACTTTTTCTATTGCAGACTACAGGTACCAGCAACTTGTTAGGAAGGATTTTTGAATACAATTTTATCTCCTACACTTCTCAATATACCAAAGTGTTGTTCAACCCAAACTGTCCTATATGCAATGAAATTTTTTAACTTCTAGAGGTTTATATGAAAAATGAAGTTTTATCAACCAATTTACATCCATTAATTTTAAACTCATACCGCTTCCAGAGTCCGTATGTTCCCAGTATATTTTCATACTATGCAGATGTATGTCTTCCTTCTTCAAGTAACTATGTCAAATGTAATGGAACAGATTTAACCGCATACCAAGCATATAAAAAGCTAATTGGTGAATCAATCGAACGTTATTCAAGTTTTACGTTTAATCTATCTGAACTATGTTATGGCAGCTCAACTGATTTATCTTCTATATCGTTAAACCCTGTTGCACTAAATAAATTTCAGTTTTTTTCACATGATCAATACAATCAAGTCGATTTTCCATTTCTCAGGCCGAGTACAAATACAAAGTTATTCTGGAAAAAAAGTCGCCAATATCAAATTAGAAATGGTCATTTAAAATATTCGTCATGTTATATACCAGCAGAATTAATTTACTTGGATTTTTCGGAATATAAATTGCATATCCCTTTGAGTACCGGTACCGCTTGCCATGAATCATTTGAAAGTGCTGCGATCAATGGTCTTCTTGAAGTTGTCGAGCGGGATGCATTTATGTTAACATGGAAAAGAAAACTTCAGGTTCAAGAAATCGACAGTTTCACAGTTCCAGATTTGCGCGTTGTAAATTTGACTCGTGAGCTCAATCAACATGAATTTGAAATTCATATTTTTGACATCACCCAGGATAACAGAATCCCAGTGGCTCTTGCTCTGGCTATAGGTCACAATGGACTTCCTAAATTATCCGTCGCTACCGCCGCTGCATTCTCTTTATGTAATGCAATTTACAAATCTGTTTTAGAATTAATCTGTGTTATTAACTGGGGAATCTCTCGTATTCCTATTTTACGCTCAGGTGGTGGCTTTCAAGAGGCACTTGCGTCTCATGGAGAAACTTATTTAAAGGAGTTCTCACGACAACAAATTTCTTTTCTTTTCGTTAATCCGATAAAAAAGTTCTCTGTTGTAGAAGCGATACATCCCCCACAGAATGCGTCTTTATATTCTCTTATTGAAACTTTGCAGAATCATAATTGTTCAATTTATATAACAGATTTGACTCCAAAGTCTATACGAGATTTAGGATATTTCGTTTGCAAATCTACAGTTCCAGAATTACTTCCTTTAGATATAAACCATGAGTATCAATACAATGGATTAAAACGTCTCCATTTGCCTCCCCACGCTTTCCCATATAAAGGAACAGCCAAAATCAATAATCAAATACACCCATTCGTATAGAGGTTTTCTATGAATCGAAAATCAATTGAAGACTATGTCTGGAAATTCTTTCACCGCAATACATGTTACTCACCAGAATTTTCCCCTTGCTCTGGAAATCCAAATTATGGACCTCCTGCTGAAAGTTCATATCTATATGTTGACACAAAGCCCATTACCCCTGACCATATAGAAAACACTTTCTTTAAAACACTTTTAACACGAAAAAGTCAACGTGAGTATAGTAACTCTCCTCTTTTATTTTCCACCATATCAACCATCCTATTTTATTCTAATGGTTATGTTGAATCGCCTTGCAGCGGTAAAAGCGGAAGAAAAATTGTACCTTCCGCAGGCGCTAGATTTCCAATAGAAATGAATTTATTTGCTTTTAACTGTCAGGATTTATCACCGGGGACTTATCACTATAATGCCGAAAAAAACATTTTGGAAACCACCTCAAAAAAAAATTATCAAACTGAAATCGCGGATTTGTGTGGCCGACAGAATTTTCTTGCACGCTCTTCTGCGGTTCTTGCTATTTGCGCACGATTTGAGAATACGATTGAAAAATATGGGGCCCGTGGTTATCGATACACTCTTTTTGATGCCGGACATGTAGCACAAAATATTTACTTGATTTGTTCCAACCTCAATCTCGCATGCGTCGGATTGGGAGGTTTTGACGATTTTAAAATTCGAAGTTCGTTGCATTTACCTAAAGGAGAGTATCCCGTATATCTTCTTGCAATCGGTAATATCCAGGAGGGTTGATATCGTGTTTCTCGAACTAGTTCTCACAGAAAAATGCAATCTGGCATGTAAATATTGTTTTGAACATGCGTCTAAGATTTCCGAGAATGATATGAGCCTTAAAATTCTTCACGAATCAATTTTGATGGGAATTCGACAGTGCAATATCCAGCACGACAATTCTCTTAGTATCTCTTTTTTTGGTGGTGAGCCTTTATTGCGATTTGATTTGATTCAAGAAGCTATAAGCTACACGCTTCAACATCTTCCCGAGCATATTCATAGCTTTTTTTCAATCTCAACAAATGCTACATTACTTTCTGAAGAAATTGTCTCTTTCCTAATAAAGCACAATTGCAGAATACAATTTAGTATTGATGGAACACCTGAATCTCACGATAAAAACAGAATCACTCATAATGGAACTGGTTCATGGGTAATACTCGATAGGAATTGGTCACTGATTATGCAATGTATTAATGAGTCATCAATTCCCGTAAAGGTCAAAATGGTTGTTGATCCAAGTAATGTACCGTATTTATACGATAGTGTCCGCTTTTGGGCTATTCCAAACATTGAGTTTTCTTTTGACATTAATTATAACACTCAGTGGTCACAGTACGCATTTAATTGTTTGTACAGTGAAATCAACCAAATTACCGCAGCCTACAAAAATTTACGCATCTCCGGCTTTTTTATTACCGAGATTGAAAGAGTCCTTTTGGGATTAAACAATCATAACTTTACACCTTCATTTTGCGGTGCTGGTATTTCACGCTTAACAATCCTACCTAATGGTGATATATTTCCTTGTGCTCGATTCATTGGTGAAGATTCATTTCGAATTGGTCATCTACAAAATGGATTTGATTCAGAAAAGCTTTTCATTTTTAAGGAGCCTATATCTGCACATAGTTGTTATAAAAACTGTATTATGTTTCGCTTTTGTGATTGCAAATGCCCATATATCAATTTTTACTATACTCACGACCTATTTAAACCTGGCACATTTACCTGTGTACTTGAAAAGTCAATCACCTATCTTTGTCTAAAAAACATCTACGATTCATGTGTCGTATAAAACCTCAATGCTCTTTGGAACTATTATTTGAATGTTGGAGGATCTAGATGATAAAAAAATTTGATAATAAAACAGGTTTATCTGCAACGCAACTTAAGCTAATCGCTTATGCTTGTATGTTGTTAGATCATTTTGCATATGCATTTATTTATTTTCAATCTCCCGCTTGTATTCTTTTAAGAACTATAGGAAAAATAGCACTTCCAATTTTTTGTTTTTCCATAGTAGAAGGCTATTACCATTCAAATAATGTTTTCCGTTACTTGCTTCGGCTTTTTCTTTTTGCATTCATTTCGCAACCATTCTACAGTAGCTTTGTGATTTGGGTTTATACGCGTCAATGGTCAATCACATTTTTATCTGGTGGAATCAACGTATTATTCACTTTATTTCTCGCGCTACTTTCCATTACAATTTGGAACCGAGTTAAAAACCCATTTTCCAAATATGTTATTTGTTTTATCATCTTTATTCTTGCAGGTTTTATTCCTATGGACTGGGGATGGAACGCTTTAGCTATTACTTGGGGTTTTTTCTATCTTCATCAACATAAACGTAACCCTTATTTTATTATGTATCCTATTTTAGGCTTGGTCTTTCTATCTATTCTTTTTAGTGCTCTTCCCAATTGGGGAACTCAGTACTTTCAGTTTTTCGGACTTTTTCTTTCTATCCCATTAGTAACACGGTATAATGGCAGTCTTGGCAGTTCTTCAAAGATAAAGTACTGCTTTTATTTTATTTATCCTGCACAGTTTATATTAATACCGCTTATGCACTATATCTTTGCCTTTCTTTTGCATTGAGTTTTGGGACATATTTTTGGTCAAAAACACGCTTGTATCCACTCTGTTTTCCGCTTCAGATCACTTTCACCTATATCTACTCCAGATGTTTCATTCAGTTTACCTAAAGTCTGTTTTAAAACCTTACGATTGAGTAAAAAACGACGATGTAATAAAATGAGAGATGAAGAGGCATGAAATAAGCGAAAAACAATGGAATAGGAGCAATGACAAGTTCCCGCCTGAGAGGAAGCCGCAAGGAGGGCGTCCAAGGAAAAGCAACCAGGAAATGCTTAACGCGATTCTATACTGGCTGAACACAGGAATTCCATGGCGGGGTCTGCCGGAGTGGTTCAGCCCATGGCAAAGCGTATACAGTCGGTTTCGGGCCTAGACAAAAGCCGGAGTATAGGAAAATATCCTCACAGCCCTGATTGAGCAGGATTTGGTGGACGAAACAACGCTGATGCTGGGCAGCACTACGATCAAGGTTCGCCAACACGCCAGTGGGGCTAAAAAAGGGGGATATCACGAGGAAACCGGGCGGAGCAAGGAGAGGCTTGACCACGAAAGTCCATGCGATAACGGATGGACTTGGGAATCCATTGCGCTTTTTACTCTCCAGTGGAAAGGGGATTCAATTATAGGATGAAAAAAATCGCTATCCTATTGTCTATTTTGATTTGCCTATTTGGTGTTTCCTGCTCATTACCACTACACTCATCATTTTCCAATAACACACACTCTCCAATCGTAACTCCCTACGACAAAAGTTTTGTGTCATCATCAGAAAATATTGATTTTTCACAATTTTCTATTTTACAAAACATAAAAGATGGAGTTCCTATAAGCGATGATATGCTCCTTGAGTATCCTCATATATATTCAGCAATCAAGAAAAAAATATCTGTAGATGATTCATCTATTACGCTTGAAGTCAGCGAATTTTCCGGCATATTACATATTGCGAAATTATTTTCAGAAAGCGAAAACGAATATTCAGTTACGCTTCTTAATGATAGTTCAAATCTGAATCTCGCTATTATTTCTCCAGATAACTCTATTTTTCATCTTCCTATGAATTCCGAAAACGTCAGCATCACGCTACAGTCTGGAACAAGTTATCTTGTCTTGTTCGGACACAAGGGTTCTGGGAATCTTACAGTAAATACTCCATCTCAAATATCTCTTAGTATCCTTTGACATTTTGAGTATATTCTATGAAATTCATAACCAACGTCACTTTCCAACGCACTCTATACTGCATTGGATCGGTTCACATGATTGTCTGATATATCACTCCCAAATCACCCCATTTTACAGAATGTAAATATTACTGCTTTTAGCCCCGTTGGCTCTCCAACGGGGCTGCTTTTGTATGTAACCGGTATTGACCAGATCATCCAGCGCCCGGCGTACCGTGCTCATGGACAGCTTTGTATCCCTGCTGATCGTGCGGACGGAGGGGAAGCATTTCCCCTCCCTGTCCGCACGGCTGCGCAGATACATGTATACCGTCACGGCCCGGCTGGGCAGGTCATCCGCCCAAATAGTATCGAACCAGCCGCTCACACGTTCTCCTGCATCAGCCCCGGCTTCTGCCGCTCCGGGAACCGCTCCTGCCCCGGTACAATCTGCTGCCCCGGCGGGATACCGTACTCTTTCAGTATCTTCCTTCTCAACTCTTTGCTCCCCGCATATTTCACTTCCCGCTGCGCATGCTGCTCCAATGCATACGGCTCTGTAAATGTGATGCCCCAATCCAGGAACAGCCGCAGTTTGGACAGCATTGGACGCCGCCCTGTCTTCATCACGATAAACTGCCCTTTCGGCATTGATTTCAGTTCATCCGGCGTCATCAGCCGCCGCCCCATCATCTGCAGGCTGCGGGACGGGTCGCTTTTCCCCCTGCTCACACTCCCCGTCATCACCGTCTGCTCTCCCAGCTGGCGCGACACCTGTTCCGCTGTATCGCCCGCGGGGCTGAACCCTCCCGCGATGGTGCCGGCTAAGTCGGCGGGATTACTCCCGCTTTCTCGCCTAAGAACTGTACGTGACAGTTTTCTGTCATACAGCTCAAGCATTTCATCACGCTCTCGCGCAGCGCTCCAGGAAAACACTCTGGCAATATTTGTGGACGTAGGCCATGTTTGGCACATCGTCCTTGCCTCCCATGGATTTCGGGATTTTATAGAAAATCTCCCGTTCATCACTGATTTCCATGGGCTGGCCACAGTGATAGCAGCATCCATTTTGATTCCTCCAAATCTTTTTGAAGCGTCCAGACAACCGCTTCATCCCATTTTGAATTTTGCGTTGGATAAAATATTCGCTGTCCAGATAGGGATTTGCACTCATTCGTACTTTTGTGTGGCGGATGATAGGCACTTCACCCAGCCGAATCAATTCTGCATTTTTTGTTGAAAACACCCAGTTGCGGAGCCCCTTGCTGTACCAATAATTGGCCGTTATCCATTTGCGGTTCTTTTTGGGATGTCGGCGTTTTGCCCAGCGCCACAGCATTTCATAAAGAATGTGGTCGGTACGTGAAAAGGCATCTTTTGCGCAGACAGATTGATGGTAATTCGCCCAGCCACGCAGTTGACGGTTTAGCACTCGGATGAGGTCTTCCTGTCTCCATGCCTTTCCTCTTTCGAGGACTGTGTTGTGCAGACTGGCGTTCAGGGCTTTGACCGATTTCTTGGACGGCTTGACAATGAGCTTTTCCTTGAATCTGCGGAATGTCCAGCCCAGCATATCGAAACCATCATCGACATGAGTGATAAGCGTCTTTTCTTCTGATAGCTCCAGCCCCCTGGTACACAGAAAACCACGGATGATTTCTTTTGCTTCTTCCGCAATTTCTTTTGTTGCAGCCGTTACAATAAAATCATCAGCATAGCGCACCAGATTGACCTTGTGGGCGTTCTTGAACCGTAGGTCGATTTTACCCAGCCGATTGGTGTGGAAACGGTCGGAGAGAACCTTTTGCATACCGTCCAGCGCCATATTTGCGAGTATCGGGGAAATGACACCGCCTTGGGGCGTCCCTTCGTCAGTAGGAAACAGCTCGTTTTGGAATACAAATCCCGCCTTCAGGAATTGCTTAAGGACAGATTTATCCATAGGGATATGGTCGATTAGCCAGTCATGGCTGATATGGTCGAAACAGCCTTTGATGTCGCCCTCCAACACCCACTCCGGAGAGGTCCTCCTGCTGAGTGCCGTAAAAATGTACTCACAGGCGTCTTGCGCCGACCTGCCTCTGCGGAATCCAAATGATTTTTCATCCGCTGTTGTTTCAGATACTGGGTCGAGGGCCAATGCGTAAAGTGCCTGCATCGCTCTGTCATACATACACGGAATGCCGAGGGGACGTTTCTTTTTCTTGCCTGGCTTTTCGATAAATACCCTGCGGAGCGGTTTTGCCTTATAACCTTTATCTGTCAAGATCAGAACATTGCGCATTTTGACAGCAGGAGTATTCCATAGCTCCTTGTCAATGCCTGGAGTGTGTTTCCCTTTGTTGGTGGTTACTTTTCTTACCGCCAACGCCTTTGCGTAGTACGAATGCGATAAAAGATATTGGAGTCGCTTCACTGTGTTCCATTTCTTTTCCTGAGTCGCCTTGGCAATCCTAGCTTGTAGCCTACTAACCTCGGCCTCGGCCTTTTTCCAATCGATGGATTTCCACTGGTGTTCCAGCTGTACCGTGTCCGGCAATCTCTCAGGGCTGTTGCGCCCCGTCGTTGAACAATTACCGTTCATAGGTTTACCTCCTTTTCTTGCCATGAAATACCATGGGATAAGTCAGCGCCCTTTCAGGCTGGGGCAAAGTTTGAACCCCTATCCACCCCATTACAGGGCAGCATTCGCTTTTTATCCCGTTCCTCTACCCTCTGCGCCATTTCTTCCCCTTGCGGGGGCGATACCTCCGGCGGAGGAACGCATAGGGCTTACCACGTTCCACATAACAAATAATTCTGTGTGCTTTAGGAGCCATCTATGAGCCGGGAGGACTATGTCCATTTGCCGAGGGTACAAGACAATTCCCTCAGCCGCCTCCGTACCTTTTGGTGTAGGCGTAACAGCCTTATTTCGCCTATTCAACGTAACGACCCTTACGATGATTCACTTACATTCTCCATGACACACTTATCCTGGCAGTACGGCTGAATCAGGCTTTCAGCTTTCCCACGTTGTCCCGTGAGTTTCCAACCCAAGCGTTACCACTTACGCAGGTCACGGTAGGATTACCCCAAATGGATAGGGCAGCTATGACAGCAATTCGTTATGCGACCTCGTGTCGCAGATCCTGCGCATTGTCCAGGATAATGGAACAGCCCTCTTTCCCGTAGTTCCGTTCCAGCTGTCCGTAGGACTGGATGATCCCCACGATGCTCAGCCGCCGCGAACGCGCCGCGCTGAACATCAGCTCCAGCGACTCTATCTTCGGAAGCGATCCCAGCTCATCCAGAAAAAACATCACCCTGTTTTTCAACGCGCCGCCCTGTCCGTCCGCCACCACAAGGATCTCCCGGTACATCTGCTGCACCAGCAGGCTCACCATGAAATATTTGCTGCTGTCTTCCTCCGGCAGCACCACGAACACAGCGGACTTTTCACGGCAGAATTTCTCCGCGTCAATCTTGGTTGAAAAGCACAGCATCTGCTCAAGCTCTGAATCCAGAAACGCGTTCAAACTCGCCATTGCCGTGGAAAGAACGGACGCCATCGCCTGCTCTCCCGCGGTGAGCGCCGCCCCCGCAAACCACCTCGCCTTGTGTTCGGGCGGCAGGAGGCTCAAAAGCATCTGCAGCTGATTCTTTCCTTTCTGGCCGGACGGAGACAGGAGATCCTGTATCAGCTTGAACACTGAAACGATGTGCCTTGTCTCCGGCGGACAGAATTCCGCGACCAGCAGGATCACAGAGGTGATGAGGCCTTCGGCCGCGTCATAGAAATAGGAGTTCTGTCCATGCTCTGTCCCGCTGCTGGATGTGACGACCGTTTTCGCAATGATCTTCGCATACTTCTCCGCCCGCGCCCTGCTTGCCAGATCGTCCGGGTGCGCCATATATGCGTCCATGTACTTGTTGACGAGATCCAACAGGTTGTTGCCGTCACTGCACGCCGGATTGCGCAAGTCTAAAACCGAAACATCATACCCATATATGTCTTTGGCGATGCCCGCGTAATTTCGCGCGAGGTCGCCCTTTGTATCCGATGTGAGGAAACTCATCCCCGCCGCACAGCAATATTCCAGATTCGGATACAGGAAGTACGCGGTTTTTCCCGCGCCGCTCCCCGCCACCATCATTGCATGGATATCGTCGCCGTCCACAAGCGCCGTCACACGTTTGCCGCGCATTTCACAGCCCACCACCAGCCCCTGTACCTTTGGAAGATGCTTTCCCCGTCTCCACGCCCGCGGCCGGAACCGCACCCGGTGGAACGTGCGCCGTATTTCCCCCCTGCCGGCAAACCGTGCCGTCCCGTGCTGCCCGTCTCCCACCGTCCTTCCCTTGATGCCGTCCAGGCTGAAACCCGCGCCGTTCGTAACGGCCGCCATCAGCAGCAGGACGCCGCCGCACAGCAGCAAAAGCACCGCCGTTTCCTGCCCTAACAAAATCCCATCCTCACCTCTTCCTCTTCCGCCTGTGTACTTTCCCGTCCGGACATTTCAAGCATACAGGAAACGTCCGCCGCCATCGCCGCAGCAGCGGTGTGCAGCCAGCCATCCGCCAGTTCCGCCTGCTGTCCCGCCGTCCGGGCCGGCATGTTCTCCTCCGCCGCCCGCATTTTCTGTATCTGTCCGCCCAGCGACCGCAGGCGTGCATCCTGCGTGATATGGTCCTTATGCGGCTGGTACAATTCCGCGGCCCTGTCTGCAAGCCGGTCAAGCCCGGTCGTCTCTCCGCCTGTACAAAACAAGTGCCGGGCACGCAGCAGCGCGCCCGCCGCCAGCCTCTGCAGACAGCTGTTTTGAATCTCATCCGCCTGTGCCGAACAGGCCGCTTGAAATGTCCCCTCCAGATACCGCCCGTCCACGAAACGCGGCGCATGCAATGCCCGCGCCAAGACCGCATCCTTTACCTGTTCCAGCATCTGCAGTTTCGGGTGCGGCTGTGCACACACTGCATCCATCCCCCCGCGCGCTTTCAATTCCTCGTTCCAATCCTTCCATGCCGGAAGCTGTACAGAAACATCCGTGTATCCTTTTTCCCGCAGCAGACCAGTCAAACGCATCACGCCCTCGATCCCACTGGCATCGTTGTCCAGCGCAAGCACGACGCCGCGCACCTCCGGATACTCTTCCAGCGTGCGGAACAGGGCAGCTTCCGCCGTACCGTTCAATGCCAGATAGTTGCCCTGCCGCCAATCCTTTGGATAAAGGGAGACATATGACATGAGGTCGACTGCCGCCTCAAACACATACAGCGGTCCGCTGCCGCCCATATGGCGGAATCCATACGCTTTGTCGCTGCCCGGCGCATCATACCGGAACGCGCGCTGCCGCATCCCCTTGATGTGCGCCTGCCGCGGCGCGCCGTCCCGGTCCATCCCTACCAGCACCAGGTTGCATTGTTCCTGTCCCTGACGTACACCTTCCGCCCTGCTCTGGTACACCTGACCGGTCTCGATAAAGTATCCGGCCACGTCCGCGGACACCTTCCGGATATCTGTCAAATATCGCCGCACCTGTTCTTCCGAACTGTCCTTCGGCGGAAGCCGCAGCTGCTTTTGTTCCTGCCGCTCACATTGCACAGGCCCTGCCGCAGGAACGGCGGACTGTTCCAGCAGGAACCGCACCGCCTCCTTGAAATCCATATGAAAAAAATGGCGTACAAATGAGATGGCGTCCCCGCCCTTTCCCCGGTAATGGCTGTACCACATATTGCCGCGGATGCTCACCGATTCCTCCCCCGGTATACGCCAATGCATTTCTCCCCCGCTGCGGGAAAGCGGAAAACCACGCATTGCAAGCAGCGGCGCGATCTCCATGTTCCGCGCCGCCGCCACTTCTTCTTTTGAAAAGATCTTTTTGTTTTCTGTGATAGCTCTTTCCTCCCTGCTGTATCCGTATTTCTTCTATTGGTATCTTCATACCGCATGTGTCACAGTGACACATGCCATGTTCCAGCCAAATATCCCACCTGGCCCCTGGCGGGCTGTTTTTCTTTTTTGCCTGCGTCACATCTGCGGTTCAAAATCGTTTTCCGCATGGCCAAGCGCGCGCTGTTTCTGTTCCAGCTCCCGCCTGCGCTTTCTGTCCAGATACATACAGCGCGGACGGATGCGCGGCACAGACGTTTCAAACATACGGCACAAACTTCCGATCACACCCAGCGCAGCGTCCATTGGGCCGAGCCTGTGCCACTGCGCACGCCGCTGCAGCAAACGCTGTGCGAATTCATTTCCGTCCTGTGCCGCGCTTCGCAGCAGCTCCTCCGCTTTCGCCCAATCCCTGGGAACGCCATTTCCCCGGATGTACAGCTTTCCCAACTGGTATTTTGCCCAGGGCGTCACGAATCTGCGCACAGATACGTCAGACGCCTGCGCCGCTTCGGCAAAAAGCCGTGCCGCGGATCCTGCGTCCACAGCACGGCCTTTCCCGTTCAGAAAACATTTCGCAAGCCTGTATTTGGCAAATCCGTTCCCATGCTCCGCAGCACGTTCAAACCAGTCCGCGGCTTTCGTTTCGTCGAAGAACGGCGACGTCTCATCCGCGTGTAGCTTTCCGAGCGCGTATTCCGCAAAATGATTTTCCTGCTTTGCGGCCCTTTCAAAAAACATTTTTGCGCCGGCGTCATCCCGCGGCAAAAAGTATCCCTCCCGGTACAGCTTACCGGCCTGGTATTGCGCATATGCATCCCCGCGCTCCGCCGCGCCGAGCAGCGTCCGGAGCGCCGCCTGCACGTCTTCATCCGGATATTCTTCTTCACGGGCGGCGTCCAGCAGCCGCTTTGCACCGTACACCGCATGCTGTGCGCCGCGGTCCTGTGGATCCTGTACCGCGTCAAACTCCTGTTCCGGCTCCGGCGCGGGACAGCCTTCTTTTGCAATGCGCAGCACGATATTTTTCAGATGCCGGAACTCCTTTTGTGTGTGCAGCGGCGGGGCCTGTTCCGGCAGGCTGTCCCGGTATGTGGACAGCACTGTTTTGCGAAGCTCCCACCACGCGCTGTATGCAGCCTTCACCTGCGGCTGCTTTTCCAATTCGCTGATAATACTGTCCACAATGGATTTTACCGGCCAGGGGAGATACCCATACTGGAGTCTCCCCTTTCTGTCCCGTACTTCTTCCGACAGCCGTTCCAGCAGGGATTCCAAAACCGGCATCTCTGCAGGCGCATCCCGCATCCCGGCCACCGCCTCTTTCAGGCGTGCGCTGAACAGATCCCGCAGTTCGTCCCGGCTCTGTGACTGGCGGATATATATTGCGTCCAGTTCATCCCGGAATATCTGCCGTGCGAGGAGGGAGCGGAGCTGCACCACCCCCTCCTTTGTGAGCGCCGGCTTTTGCACACGGTCCGCATAACAGACCAGATGCACATGAGGATGGTGCGCTTCGTTGTGGAAGGCTCCGCACCAATGGAACGACCCGACCGGCACATTGAACCGCGCGGCGATCTCCGCCGCATTGGCACGGAGCAGCGCGCGCCATGCGTCCGCTTTATCGTATGACAGGCGGGCGGCGTCTTCACGCCGCAGGGAAAGGATACATGTCCAAATGTTCCCGTCATGCTCTGAAACCGCACGCGCGGCAGCGTTCAGATCCGGCGCATCTTCCTCCTGTGTGAACAGGCCGTGTGCGCCGCTGCGCTGGACGCGCGGACGCTGCGCGATGTACGAAACATAGTTGGAGCGCGCGTCAAACAGTTCCAGATGTTCCTCCAATGTCCGCGTGATGAATTCGGATGCGTTGCGGACAGTCGGCCGGCGCGCATAGTCCTCATACTCAAAGCTCCGGCGCGCATCCGGAAAATCCCGCAGCAGTTTTTCCACAAGGACGCGCTGCGCCTGCGCCGCCGGCCGCGCTCCGTTCTCTTCCACATATTTCTCCACGCCCTCCCGCGTGGCAATGTACCGTATGTATGCCTGTGCGTGCCGCGCGGCGTCCGGCTTCAGATAGCGCCATTTTGTGACGAGCTTTGCCATCCGGTATCACCGCCGAACATCTGCGCCTGCACGGATTCGATCTGCGCGCCTTTGCGGCTGACCGCAACTTCCGCGCGCGCTTTCCTGCGCAGCTCCGCATATACCTCATCCGGTATGTCAAAGTGCGAGACAAGGATGCGCTGCAAAATGTTGAGTTCCACCGCCAGCGCGTACAATACCGACACGGTCGCCTTGTCAGACCGCTCCTGCCGCGCGCTGATGATGGACAGCAGTGTTTTTGAGAGATAGTCCTCTGTTTCTCTTGCTTTGATATATCCCAGGTAAAAGCGTGCAGCATTTGTCATAAAGGAATTGAATGTACTGCTCGCTGCATTTCCCAGGTTATCCAATATGTCCCGGTATACATCCTGCGGCAAACGGATCGTGATCCTTTTCCGTGTATCTATCTTTCCGCCTCCTTTTTCGCAAAACAAAAGATGCAGATGCCTCTCAGCACCTGCATCCTCATTTTTTCTTCTCACAACAGTCGTTTGTAATCCCGCGCGCCATAGAAAAAGCGCATGACGACCACTTCTTTTGTTTGCTCATTCAAAAGATATGCTCCGACATAGTTTTCAACGATTAATTTTCGGTATCCTTTTTTCCGCAGGCTTTCATCATCTGCACGCGGGAAACTGAACGGATGGTTTTGAAGCTGTTCAAAGCTTTTTTCAAACGCTGTCATCAACCTGTCAGCTGCTTGCGGCGCGTCCAGACAAATCGAAATGTACTGATAGATTTCTTCCAGATCCGTACGGGCAAGCGGTGTTAGCTTTAATTTCCATTCACTTTCCATACTTGCCGCGCAGCTCCTTCAGTACTTCCATACCGTCCAGCAGCTCTGCTCCATCAGCAACTTCTGCCTCAGCAGCAGCCAGCTTGCGGTACATTTCATTCTGCGCCATGATTCGTTCATATACCGCATCATTCATCAGCACAAGATCATTGCGTCCGTTCTTCGTAATGAAGATCGGTTCATTGAGCGTTTTTGCAAAATGCGAGATCTCCGTTGTATTTTGCAGTTCACGGATCGGCCTGATCACCGGCATGTTCACCGCCCCCTTGTATATATATTGTATTACTATTTTGTTGCGCGGTCAATTCCTTATACTCCATATCCGCTATATTTGTTTTGATGTCAGCCAAAACCGGCTTATTTCCCTGTGCACAGGCAATTTTCTAATATTTTGATGTCAGACAAACCGGGAATTTGCTGTTTTGACGCCACCTCGGAACGCCGTTCAGCCCGCACTGCGGGCTGATGTATCTGGCGGACATCAAATTTTGATGTCCGCCTTTCTCCTGCTATCGTTCTCTATCCCCCAAAAATCGGTGCAAAGGGAACTCCATCCCGCTGCCAAACTGCTGCGCTTTACGCACAACCGTCCCGTCCGATAAAGGGATAGCACTCCTCCCGGTAAAATATCTTCGCGGCTTTGGAAAAATATTCTTATCTTCCCCCTTCACAAACAAAAAAGGGAGCAGACGCTGTCTGCTCCCGCATCGATTTTAAAGTGTATGCCCTATCTCACCTTGCTGCTGTTCCAATGTCAGATATTCGTCAAGACGCCGCTCTTCCAGCGAAGCGACCATCTCTGCAAACGGAGTGAGATCCCCATCCACAGCATAGGCCTCCAGTGTCTCAAAATATTCCAGGCGTTCTTCCTTTGCAATCGACACCGGAAGAAATCCCGCCGCCATCAGCTGATAATTCATAAGCATACGGGAAGTGCGGCCGTTACCGTCCACGAACGGATGGATCTTTACAAATTCCGCATGTGTCCAGGCCGCAAGTTCAATTGGGTTCATCCCATGCTCCGCCGCCAGCGCACGATAAAACTCTTTCACCTGATAGTACATTTCACTCGGCGCGGGCGGCTTATGCTTCGCGCCCGAAATGCGCACCTCAACGCTGCGGTAAATCCCTCCGTCCAGAATGTTCTCCATGAGCAGCGCGTGAACATCCTTGACGATATTTTCGGTCAACGGCCGGCCCTCAGAAATACATTTCTGGACATATGCAAAAGCTTTTCCGTGATTGACTACTTCATAGATCTCGCGCAAGGTCTTTCCGCCGACTGAGATGCCATCCTCCAAAACAACTTTCGTCTGAAGCAGCGTCAGCGTATTCCCCTCTATCGCCGTTGAGTTATGCGTGTACTCGATCAAAAAGTCCTGCTCAAAAGACCGCAGGGCATTGCGTTCCATCTGCCCGCGCAGAAGTTCAACTTCCCGTTTCTTTTTCAGCAGCGCTTCAAAGTTCACACCCACTCCTCCATTCTGTCTCACATATATTTGTAGTATAGCACATGTATCACGCAAAACCTATGGGTGTTCCCAAACTTTTTCTTTCATAAACTGCAAGCGCATTCAGTCTTTTCGTCAAAGCTTCACAGCGTCATCTGCCATGTCTCGTTCAGTTCTTCTTCAGGTGCTACTTCGTTCAGCATCCTGCGTACACTTTCCTGCACCGCCTCATTGAGCACACCGGTATCAAACCCGGCATCCGCGTATCCTCTGGCGATCGTCTCATAATAGGAACGCGCGGGGACGCCGTACTCCCGTTCTCCGGTCATCACGTATGCCATAATGTCCCGTTCCCCGCCGTCCATCGTGACGGAAAGATTTTCCTTGCGGTACAGGTGCGGATATCCCTCATAGAGATCGAGCGCCCGTTCGTCAGACGGTTTGATCTTCCATACAAGCACAGGCACGCAGGCCCCGGGCTTTGGCTCCACCGTCGCCACCGCGCCGAACTGTGAACCGCGGAACAGCAGCTCATGGCCGTACAGCATCCCGCTGCATACCACTTCCGCCGTCGGACAGCGCCGTGCCATTTGCCCCCGATCCAGATTGCTCCCATATGCGATATACAATTTCTCTTTCATATATATAAGCATCCTCCCCCCGTTACAATGAAAGCCCCGGTGCAGGAACCGGTTCCTGCGCCGGGGCGTGCTGTGTCTGTTCTTCCTGTTCCCGAATGAGCTGCGACGGATCGCGCCACGCGATGTTCCCCTCCAGATGGCTGAGCAGATGAAACCGCGCCGTCTCAAACTCCGGGCCGATCATTCCCAGCCGCAGCAGCCATGTCCGGAACGTATACCGGTCATTGGTCGTGCGCGTCGGCGCCGCACGGGCATTGCGCTGCGTCAGCGCCTGATTGGCGATGGCAAGGCTGAACTGTATGTACGTCTTCACTTTTCCCGCATGCAGCGTGGAATTGAACATTCGGAACTCCACCGTGCCTTTCTGGAACACGGAATGAAGGTTCAACGCGTGGTACCGGCTTGCGTGATAATGCACATTGCTCCCGTCCCGCCCGTTGTACCAGATGCTTTTGAAACGATCCAGACTCTGCGGCTTCTGCTCGTTTACCTGCCGTAGAAACCGCTGTTCGACCCTCCGGCAGTAATCTTCAGAACGGTTCAGGTCCACCTGCAGGGCTTTGTAGATGAGCTCCTCCTTGCTTGCCATAATATTCGTGATGTTCCGCAGATGCTGCGCATCAAATTTTTCCGCCCCAACATGGACATGGATCCCGCAGCTGTCATTGACCAGCGCGTTGTTCCTTCGCAGCGCCCGCACGATCTCCTGAATGGTTCCAATGTCCTCATAGACACAAACCGGGCTTACCAGCTCCACGCTGTATGTACTGTCTGCTGCAACAGTTTGTCCACGCACCTTTTTCTGCGTCTGGATGCTCCCGTCCGATACAAGCTTCCACACACGGTCCTGTGCGTCCCGCACTGCGTATGCGTCATAGCTGCCGCCGGTGTGTTCCGCCCGCGTTCCAAAAAATCCCGCCAGGGTCTCCGCCGCTTTTCCGCGGCTCAGCCCGGTCATTTCGATCTCGATGCCGTACCGGAGGTCTCTCATTCAGCCGGCTGATTTCCCACAGCATGACCGGCCGCGGGCGCGGCACGCCTTGGCCGCGCCGCGCTGCGCCGCACCGGCGTCCCGTTCTTTTCACCCAGATATTCCCGCACTGCCGCGGGCACTGTGGCTGCGTACAGCTTTTCGAGCTGTTCGCTGAGCCGCATGTCCAGCTGTTCGTTTCTCTTCGCCAGATAGCTCTTGAGCGCGCCCAGCGCCTCATCATTCAGTTCCGTTTCAAATGTTACTTTGCTCAAAATATATCCCCCCTACATGCTCATGGACATACTTTCTTCGTCCTGTATCCCGTCCAGGCTATAATCTGTAAACAGATCAAGCTGCTCCTGCTCCGGCGGCTCCCAATCCCTGAGCCGTTCCGCTCCTGACTTCAATGAAGCCAACAGGCTTCCTGCGTCCGCATATCTGCGCATCGCCACATAGTCCCCGCTCAAAACCGCATCCTTCAGAACATCGGCCCGTGCCAGCAGTGCGTCCAGTATACCGCGCAAAGCATCCGTTTCAGGAATCCGCTCCACATGGTTCCGGATAAAACAGAAATTTTCATCCGATATGTACCGGGTATACGACCGCAAAGCAGCCGACCGGAGTTCTTCTTTTCGCGCCATATATTCCGCGGGAAGTTTCTGAGGCAGCGGCCGGTAATATATTTCCGGCATTTCCGCATCCGGATACAATTCCCGTATTCGTTTTTTGCCGCAGAGGATATGGGTTCTGCACAGGTTTGCATTCACGCCGTCCGGCCAGAATGGATCTTTTGATCCCGCCATATATACCTGTTCCCACCGGGCGTAGTCCCTTTCCAGCTCACGCACCAGTTCTTCCAGGCCGGGCTTTTTCAGCATATCTGCATTACTCCATACTCAGCCCCGGCGCCGCAGCCTGCCCGGGGCATTCATCGATTTCTTCTATCAGCATAAAGGAAAAGTCATAGACACGCTGCGGGTCCACACCGGCCAGGACGATCTCCGGCCCATATGCGCCCTGCCTGATCCAGCATACCTGCGCGGCCAGAACATCGTTCCATGCTGTCTGGATTTTTTCCGGCAGCGCATCCAGCCGCAGGCCGTCGGCCGGACAGACGCCAATATCGGCGTCCCGGTGCACAAGATATGTATTGTCCGGCAGACCAATTTGCAAAAGGTCCCTCAGCTGCACCAGGCTCTCGATATTCTTGATCGGCTCTGCCAGTTCCTTTTTCCAACGTTCCGCCTGCGTTTCCGTAAGTGAGCAGAAATCGCCCTCCGCATCCACGCCCGCGATGAGAAACGTCCCGGCAATCAGATCTCCGCCCAACCTGCGGTTGGGACGCAGCCCCTTCAGCTTTCCCTCATCATCGCAGATCAGGACCGCGCCGTCCTTCAGCCCTACGCATTCGATGTTTCCCCTTACGCTTTTCTGGAATGCTTCCAGTCGGTTTTCGATTTGGATCTCCCGTACAGGCCCGCCCGGTTCAGCCCGCAGAACGCGGATCTTTCCACGATTCTCAAGCCGCGGACAATATTCCGGTCGGAATCCGACTCGCAGCATATCTCCTTCCAAATATGCCGACGTCACTTCCGCCTGCCGGGCCAGCCTGTCACAAAAAAGTTCCGCCAGTATTTTGTTTTCCTGCAGCCCTGCTCCAAACGCCGCGTCCAGTTCAGCAAGGGAACACGTCCACTTTCCCGTCAGCGTCTGCACGCATTCCCGCCGCACGGCCTCTTTGGCTGCTGTTTCGCATCTGCGTAATGCCCGCTCCAGCTCCGGCGTGACCAGCGTCATCAGCCGCCCGCCGGGGATATATGCGGAATACCGCGCACAGGAACTTCCCTCTGAGCGGACGAGCAGACCGTCCGTTCCATTCTCGGGTGCGATCAGAAGACAGTATTCTCCTCCGGGCACGCTGCGCATATCCTGTATATGCTTTTGGATCACGTCGTGATCCCACAGCGGA
>OHBJ01000395.1_pt1 | contig 27321 bp, 25 predicted proteins | sample 1577241 | NCBI WGS metagenome assembly OHBJ01 (sample SAMEA3541594, study PRJEB24748) | human gut metagenome | biome: human gut; feature: human-associated habitat; material: faeces | place: China | collected 2012 | reverse complement strand
ATTGCATCCACCATGGCAGATTATCCTCATGTACAAATTTATCCAACACAAACCATAGAGAAATACAGAATAAGCTAATCATTACTACATTACTCGTCCGAAAGCCTCGTATGAGATAAAATACTACATAACATGCAGAAATTACAGTAACAGCCTTACTTCTATATGCCAGCTTTTCCTTGAGGTTCATGCCGATATAGCTGCCTAATAAATAATATTCCAAGCCCTCAAATATACCTATATTTACACGCCTTAAAGCTAAAATACTAATCACCAATAACGCAAATCCGACCGGTATTTTTTTACCGCGTTCCTTCAGCAATCCATAGATTACAGGTGCCAAAGCAATAAATACAATTAGATTCTGTAGAAACCAAAGCGTATAGTATTCGTCCGTCGTCAGCCAACGTAGCCATTCTATAAAGGAAAATGAAACCGGTTCCTGATTCATCCTATCCTTAATGACAGGCATATTTGTCAGAATCAAATAGTATACATTCTCCTGTGATTCGTTGTAGACGGAATGTTTGGTCATATTTCCTTCTGCCAGTGCCGGATAGGTGTTGCGCAATCGGGTGAGGGAGAAATATATGTTCAGAAGTGAATGGGTATCGGCTTGTTGGTTCGCTACCGTTTTCACATTTTTCGAAACGGTGGCATCCGTCTTGTCTGTGTAGTTGGTAGTGTAGCTATCTCCCCATAGCATCGGGCTGCGCACATATTCGTCTCCGTTATCCTTTGTTCCGTAAAGTCCCAGTTCTTCACCGTAATAGATGTAAGGATGTCCGGCGGAAGTGAGTAAGACGGCGGCGGCCAGTTTGCATTTGTCGGCGGATTTACCCAACTTGGACGATGTACGGTCTTCGTCATGGTTACTCAGTTTCGTTGCTTCGATGTAATCGCTTCGATAGTTGGCGTATTTCTGTTGGTAAGAAAGGATGTCTTTGACAAAATAACATCCGGTACTATTATTGATTCCCCATTCCAGACGATACCAGAAGGAAAATTCAAAAAGGGCGGGCAGACCTTTATAATAAGGAGCTACTTTATCGTATTCCGATAACACTTCGCCTACCATATAGAAGTCGTCCGTATGTCCTTTTTGTTTGTAATAGGCGTTCATATCTTCATAGAACATTTTCAGGAAACGAGGATTTTCTTCGCTGGTCTCACTGTGGTAGATGTGCTTCACGGCGTCGAGGCGGAGGCCGTCCACACCACGGGCGATCCATCCTTTGGCGGCGTCTGCTATTGCCTGATATGCCGGTGATTCGCCTGCCTGGTCTACAGGGCCGTAGTTAAGGTCGGCAAACCAGTCGGTGCAGAAATGAGAATGGAAATAGGTGATCTGCTGGCTGTCGAACATGATGTTGGCAGGGTTGCCGGCGTTGGTCAGTTTGAAATCCTTGTTCAGCGCGAGTTTCTCGGACGAGGAAGAGGCGCCGTATTTTGTTCCGGATGGCCAGAAAGAAGCATTGCTAGTACGGATCAGAAGCCCCCAAGTGGACTCAAAGTCGACGGTGAGTTCATAGATGTTGTTTCCTTTGTCATAAAACTTTTTACAGATGTCTTCTCCGTAGTATAAGTATTTGGCGTTGTCGGTACCTGTGTCTGGATTATCCTCGTCTGCTTTGGTGCCTGTGGAAACGACAAGGATGGGGGAAGGTGCGTTGCTCCAGTCCAGTGTAAATTTCAGCAGTCCTTTCACGGCAGCGGTCTCGTCAGAAACCTGAAACCATTCTGCGGCATTGTATCCGGCTGCTCCTTCTTGGGTGATCATGGCGATTTTGCCTGCTGCGATATCTGTTTTCGGGTCTTCAGAGAAAGAATAATAATTGCGATACGGGCTTTCGGATGATGAACTAGCTTCGGTGAACCACGGGTGGGCAGTGCCGGTGTGGTTCATTACGTAGTCCAGATAAATCTTGATGCCTCGGTTGTGGGCTTCTGTAACCAGACGGTCGAAGTCGCTTTCTGTGCCGAGCTGCGGATTGACTTTGGTGTAGTCTGTGACGTCATATCCGTGATAAGACATACAGGGGTGGATGGGAGAGAGCCAGAGGGCTTTCACGCCTAGTTGGTTGAGATAGTCCAGCTTTTGGGTGACGCCATTCAGGTCTCCATATCCGTCTCCGTCGCTGTCGGCGAAGGAATAGAGCAGTAATTGGTAGGAGATGTCTGCCCGTTTGGTCTCGTCCCATGTGTCGGGAGAGGCGGTAAGTGCGGTCCATTGCCCTTCGACGGGCGGTTCGGGTTCCGGAGCAGGGTCGGTGATATTTTTGTCATCGCTGCAAGCGGTCATGAATGCCATGAGCATTGACAACCACAAAAGAGATAAAAAGTGGAGATGTTTATTCATAATGATGATGTATTAAAGACAATAAGTGTAGTTTCTTAAAAAACAGTAGCCGCCCCGATTTCATTGTATTCGCGACGGCCATTCCCTGTTTCCTTGATTTCTTGTAGTATTATTCGATACGGCCTGTTCCGTTGCCGAAGTTCAGATAAACCTTTTGTCCGGTTTTACCTTGTACCGCAGCTTGGTCACCGCCGTTGCCCCGATAAGCTATTTGTCCGTCGAAGATGATAAACTCTGTTTTCCACCAGTCGCCGGCAGAGACAGCTTTCGGATTTACGCAGATTCGTACTGCGCCATCTTTCAGGAATGCCGGAGAAACAAATTCACCATCAGCCGTTCCGGGCACGGTAAATAAGTCCTGTTCTACCAGTTGCGCATCCCAACCGTTGTATGAGGTATCGCCCATCAGATATACATTCGGCTTTTCAAATTCTATCACTTTATCATCACCGATAACGGAGACGTATACTAAGTACCAGCCGGCTATACCGACTTTCAAATTGCCGCCCTCGTCCGATAATCCGGCAAGGTCTTTGGATTCCTGTGAGATAGCATCTACAAAACCGAAGTCATTGCCCCAGTTGGCTTGCGGTGCAAATTTCACCTGATCGTTAGCAGCGAAATAGAAGATTCCCCAGAAAGTTCCTTTCGTTCCGTTGACCGGAACAAGTGCTTTCCAAGCATTCGGATCACCGGCAGGAGTTCCCCAGTTGTATGCGCTGCCAGTCATGTAAAGTTCGGTGGGCGCACTGTTGTCTTTCACTGTAAAACGGTAGTTGAAGGCATCGAACGAGATTTTGATTTTACCGTCCAGTGCTGTATTAATGGCTCCTGCATTCGTCCAGCTAACAAAATTATCACCGGAGTCATCACCATCTACACTACTTCCCAAGGCTTTGGTCCAGTCTATGTCGTTTCCGTTAATAGCTGAAGCCGGGAAAATCTTGAAGTTCGAAGTACTTTCTATTTCTGCTTCCAGTATATACAGGTTTTCATCGAGAGCGTCCTTCTTCATCTGTTGGGCACTGTTACCGTCCCAGCCTGTGAAATCACCGACTATATAATAGCCGTCGGGATCAACAGCCGGAGTTGTGGCAGGCTGCAAGGTGATGCTTACTTCATTTCCCACCAGTTGAATACCTTCACCGGAAGGAGTTACGGCAGAAGCATTGATAGAGATTTTCAATTCACGTACCACGCTTGCACGGCTTTTGTAGGCTTCCTGCGTCACACTGTCCAGTTGTGCCAAGGCTACTTTAAAGACATGGTCTTCCGTCATGGAAAATGGAATGGTGTGATTCTCATTCAGTGTCAAAGAGTTGACAGCGATCTTACTGCCTTCTTCGGCTGTGGTCGAGCTTAACTTTGCGATTTCTACGGAATCGGCTGTGGCCGCGTCCATGACGATGCTGGCGTCCTTGCCTGCTGTGAAAGTTGCAGTCAACTGTCCCGCCGACTCTTCCTGGGGATTGGACTGGGGATCAGCCCAGTCCTTGAAATCTTCATTACAGGCAGAAAATCCGATTGCTGCCAGAAACATCCCTGTGTATATTAAATGTTTTTTCATGATGAATCGTTCTTTTTAAAGTTAATTACTTCTTTTCTCCTGTACCTGCCGTGAAGTTCAGATGGATCACATTGCCGGCTGAACCCTGTATGGAATAACCGTCTCCCTTTTCTGTCCAACTGTCAATAAGGTTGAAATCACGATAGAAGATTTCACCGTCGTGGAGTGTAAACTCAGTTCTCCACCAGTCGAGGTCTGTCTTGAAGCACATACGGACTTCTCCGCTTGCAGTCATGGCAGGAGATACGAAGTTGCCGTCTTTGGTAGCGGGAACCGCAAACTTCCATTCGTCGGTGAATGCCCACGAACCGCCGGTGGTGTTACCGAACAAATATACTTCAGCCGGATAGAAGGTAATGGTAAACTGATAATCATCCCCTTTGACAGCCGCTTTGACGTAGAAGAGATACCATCCGGCGTTTTCTACGCAGCTTCCACATGGCCCACAGGAATCTGCATATAGAAGCAAGCCAATGCAGTCACGAAGGTCGTAGATGTATCGCCGTGTACCAAAACTACATCAGGTTTTTCCTTTTCCAGAACAGCCTTGATACTATTCAGAATATTGGTAGTTACGTCGAATAGCGTCTGCTTATCCTTCATAATGGACAGGTCATAGTCAGGGGTGACATCAAATGCCTCAAGAACCATATCCAGCATCTGACGATGCTGTCCAGTCACACAAACAACCGTCTCCAATTCTTTGCGTTTCTTCAGTTCATTGACAAGCGGACACATTTTAATTGCTTCCGGGCGAGTGCCGAAAACGAGCATAATTTTCTTCATTTTAATTTCCTCCGTGTTTGGCTTTTTTTACACTAAAATATAATAGTATTGTCAAACTCATTTCACCAATTGGTGCTGCAAAAGAAACCCCATAAATGCCCAAAACTCCACCCAGCAGGATATTCATTCCAACCGTTATTAGTGAACCGATTGTAAATGCACGGCTGTATAACTTTTGATTTCCGCTTGCAACTAAAAACTGTATTCCTATAAAGTTATTGATTACGCTGAACAGCATCCAAAGAACGAGCGGAATTATGATTGCAGAATATTCAAGATAATTCTTACCAAACGCAATCAGAATCAGATGGTCCCGAAGAAGTATAATTGCAAGTCCTGCTAACGCGAAAGCTGGAATAACGAGTTTTGCAGCGGTGGTGACTGTCTTGCGCCCACTTTCAAATGACTTTGAAAAACAAACGCTAATGTGCGGATAAAGTGCCTGACTGATCGGGCTAAAAAACAGCACCATAATATATGGAATTTTATAGATTGCTGAATAAATTCCAACAATACTTGGCGTTGCAACAGCACCCAGAACGGTTGTTCCAATCCCACTAAAAATTTTGGACATAGCCTGCGAAATAAACAAATACCAGCCATCTTTGATTTCGCTGATAGCATCTGCAATCTTGCAGAGCCTTACTTTTAGGCCATATTTTTTTCGTGCCAGCAGGATTCCCAGAGCAGCAGAAAGCAGGAAGGTTATGGCGTAGCAAATGCAGTACAGATACAGGTGATTTTCACTGTGTACCAGTGCAAAAACCATTAGTACCGAGAACAAGCGTGAAACTGCATTGATAATAGCAATCAACTTCATGTCCTGTTTGCCTTGAAAAAGCCATGTGAGTTGAAACGCAACGCCTAGAATAATCAGAAAGAGGATGTTCATACTGACGTACTGCGCACTGCTTGCGTGCAAAGCTACACTTAGAATATTCATTGCAAAAAATGTTCCGCACAACAATAGAATTCTTGCGGTAATAATCCTGCTGTACAGTTCTTGCAGGCCATCATCTCCGTGAACAGAAACTTTACGAGCACCCGTGAAGCCGAAACCATATTCAACGATCACCTGAAAATACGTCACCCAATTAAGTGCAAGGGAAAACACGCCGTAATTAGATGTTCCAAGAACGCGCGTAATATACGGAAGTGTCAGAAGCGGAACAATAGTATTGAATACCTGCAAAACGATCAGCCATGCGCTATTTGCTAAAACCTTTGATTTGAACAAATCTGCTAGTTTTTTATTCATCTGATATCTCCAAAAACTCGGCTGCGGATTTTCTGATTTCGTCCATCCGGCAATCAATCTCTTCATAATTCAAAGTGCTGCATATTTTCAGAGGGTCTTCGATATTCTGATATGCGGCAGTTGCACCAACACTTTCCAGCAATCCCTTTTTGCGAGTGTCGTGATGATTTTGCTTTGTGTCCAAACAAGAAAACTGCTTATGGAAAATCAGAGAAAAGAGCGTTCCATGAAAAGAATCCGTACAGATATAAGAAGCGTTGGCAATCAAGTTTACAAATTCTCCCGGTCCAGCATCAAAAACCGTTCCTTTACGAAAGCTGTTAGGACCAAATCTTGCATTGATTACTTTCAGCTCTAAGCCGCGACCTTTTGCAATTTTTTGCGCAATCGCAAATTCTTCACGGAACAGTTTCTTATGGAGGAAGTAGCAAATCAGATACGGCTTTCCAGATGGTTGCTCCAACATATTGTTCCAAGTATCTGCCCGCAGCAACATAACAGGGTCGCATACGACGGACAACCGTGCCGCCGTTTCTGCATCAAACTTTCCAAGGTCTTTTTGTTCTCGAATTGAGATTTTTGAAAAGTCATCCAGATAGCATTGAATCTTTTGGATATCATCTGGCGAGGCATTACCAGTACTAGCCGCGTACGCGATTTTTTTTGCTTTAGTTTTGAATGGATACAGAAAAGCTATCTCAAAATCATTGATGTTAGGGTTCAGCACTTGATCACTACCAGAAATAACCACGTCATATCCATTTTCTTCAATATATTGCTCCAACGATTCCACGGTAGAAAAATGCGGAGTCAAATGAAGATTCTTTTGGCAGAAGTCTACAAATCGGGCATGCTTTTTTCGGATACTGTGCGTAAACGGAAGCAGACAGATATTTGCAACCGCAGTTTTGACAGAGGCTCCATGCTTTACAACGTCATTGTTTTTCTGCTGCTTTTCACTGACAAAATCAAAAACCGTGACTGCATATCCTTGCTGGGATAAGTATGTCTGCAACGCATAGCACTGAAGTACCGCACCGTAGTTCTGCGCGAAATGGTATGTAATAATTCCAACTTTTTTCATTTTCTTTTTCCTGTAAAAAGCCGTTTGATATAATATTTCCAACAGCAGAGAATTGTAACTGTTTTGGGTGGAATCCCGCTGCACAACAGCTTGTAGCTCCAGTCTCTGCATTTAGGACGTTTGACGGGATGATGATATGGAATATTGTGTTCCAACGCTGTTTTGAAATTGATTTTTCCAATCAAAAAGACTTTTGTTTCGTCCAAAAAACATTTAGCTTTTGAGGTATTACAGAGCAAAACCGAACACCCACGCTCTATGTCCAGCCCGTTAACATCAGTTTTCCATAAATCGCCTGCTGTAAAATCAGCTGTCCGTGCCTCATTTGCATACTGACAGCTGTAACAGGATTCCCTCAAAAAAATCTGTCGTTGGAAAGACAGCGACAGCGGATCTTCCTCACCAATCAGATACACTACCTTGCCATTCTTGAATTCATAGCGGTTCAGATAATTCCGACCAATATAGCGGTCTTTTGAACGAAAAACATGGTTTTGAACAGGTGAGCCATATTTTGCAGCCATTTCCGAATAAAATTTTTCGATAACGGTTTTACTTGGAACACCTTGACACAAAATCTCAAACGTAAGCAGGTTTTTACGGTTTATTCTCTGCAGATTCCGGATTGCAGCTACCATACACGGCGTACCCGAGACCAATGTGAGTCCTTTTTGTGTACTCTCTATGATTTCACCATACGCTTTTTCTGAAATAGCGCACTGAAAATATTTTGATCCTGTCAGTTCATCAAGTTCTTTAAGCGAGGTAGCTTTTTGATATCGTAATTCTGTTCCAAAATCCACTACACCAAAAATCGCACCATTCTGCTCCAGCACAGTTTGTGCAATTCCATAAAACGCTCCGCCTGCACAATGGCGCGGGTGTGGCTGCACTCGCCGACGGCACAGGCAGCGTCTTCCGCATAGACATGAAAAGACAACATTCTGCCCTCCGCAGCAGTCAGCTCTGCCGTAACGGTCACTTTCATTCCCACCGGACTGGCGGCGGTATGCCGCATATTCATCTCTGTCCCTACGCTGGTCATACCCTCCGCCAGCAGATCGGCACAGCAGCCGCAGGCGGCTTCCTCCATCCACGCGATGAGCACCGGTGTTGCAAGCACCGGCAGACTGCCGCTCCCCACGCAGGCAGCGGTATCCGCTTCGGTGACGGTTTTATGTACAGTAAAGGTTTTGTTTTCCATTATGGGGACTCCTTTTCGTTTGGTTTATCCCTATTATAAGAAAAGATGCAGCCCCTGTAAAGCCGCATCCTTGTAAAAATCGCCAGCCTGCAGGGTGTGCGGGGCTATGCCCCGCCTTGGGCGGTCTGCGACCGCCCTGCCCGCCCCATAAGGGCGGCGCACCCTGCAGGTCACTTCTCCCGCTCTTTTTGCGGGTCTTTTTTGTGTTACAGCGCTGTGGATACCGGCTCATGCAGCCGCAGCTTATTGTCCTGCCAGCCGCAGCTCAAGATGTCTCCTGCATGCAGATCCCCCGCCAGCAGGCATTCCGTTAAAGGATCTTCCACCATGGTGCGCACCAGTCGCCGCAGTGGGCGTGCCCCATAGGGTCCCATCTCTGCTTCCTGCACGATTTGTTCCGCCAGTGTATCCTCAAATTCCATCGTAATCTCCTGCTCTCTCAACCTCTCCTGTACCCGTTTCAAGAGCTGTCCGGTAATCAGCCGCAGTTCCTCCTTCCCCAGTGGCTGAAATAGAATCGTTTCGTCCAGCCTCCCCAAAAGCTCCGGTCTCAGGTGCTCCCGCAGCTTTGCCAGCGCCATCGCTTTTCTATCCTCTTCCCCGCTTCCAAAGCCGATCGCCGGCCGATTCAGCATTGCCTCTGCGCCCAGATTGCTGGTAAGAATCACCAGCGTATTGCTAAACACCGCCAGCCTTCCTTGGCTGTCAGTCAGCCGTCCGTCCTCCATAATCTGCAAAAGAAGATTGTAAATATTCTGGTGTGCTTTTTCAATCTCGTCAAAAACCACCACACTCATTGGGTGCTTCTTTACTGCCTCAGTCAAAACGCCTCCCTCCTCACAGCCGACATAACCGGGAGGCGCGCCGATCAGTCGGGAGATGCTGTGTGGCTCACGGTACTCGCTCATATCCAGCTTAATAATATTTTCCTCGCTGCCGAACAGCGTTTTCCCCAATGCATAGCAAAGCTGCGTTTTTCCCACCCCGCTGGGTCCCAAAAACAGAAAGCACCCAATGGGGCGTTTGGGGTCCCGCAGACCTGCACTGCTGCGCAGAACGGCATGAATGACCGTCTCCACCGCCTCCTGCTGTCCCACTATGCTTTGACGCAAACTGCTTTCCAGCCGCTCTGCCGAAAGTCTCTGTCCTACCGATAACCCCGTCATAGCGCCTGCCGCCTGTTGTATTTCCCGTTGGGTCAGGGTCAGCCTTCGTGCCGTCCGCAGTCCCACAGAAACCGTTCCCCTCCGTTCGATGCGCAGCCTCGCTGCCGCCTCATCAAGCAGGTCTATCGCCTTATCAGGCAGAAAACGGGTGGGAAAATACCGCACCGAAAGCCGAACCGCCGCCTCCAGCGCCTCATCGGTGATGAGCATTTCGTGGTGCTGCTCATATCGGGAACGCAGTCCCTGCATGATTGCCAGCGCCTGCTCCTCGGTCGGTTCCTCTACCAGCACGCTTTGAAAACGTCGTGCCAGTGCGCCGTCCTTTTCAATGGTCTTGCGGTATTCCGCAATGGTGGTAGCACCAATGACCTGCAGTTCTCCGCGCGCCAGCTTCGGCTTCATCATATTAGCGGCGTCCACAGCGCCCTCCGCCGCACCGATCCCCATAATGGTATGGATCTCATCAACAAACAAAATGACATCTCCCGCTGCCGCTACCTCCTCAATGACAGAACGGATCCGTTCTTCAAAGTCACCGCGGTACTTGGTTCCAGCTACCATTGCCGGCAGATCCAGCGTCATAACCCGTTTTTCTGCCAGCGTCATCGGGACTCGTCCCTCCGCAATGCGCTGCGCAAGCCCTTCTACCACCGCTGTTTTACCAACGCCTGCCTCTCCGATCAAGCAGGGATTATTTTTGGAACGACGGGAAAGAATCTGCAGAAGCCGCTCGGTCTCCCGCTCTCGCCCGATGACCGGGTCGAGTCGCCCCTGCCGTGCCTGCTCGGTCAAATCCCGGCCAAAGCGATCCAGCATCACACTGCGGGTCTGACGCCCCGTCTTTCCTACCACCTTGGGCGGCTGGCGGTCGCCGTTCTGTTCGCACTGTTCCAGGCGTATTGTCTCCCGCAGGGCAAGGACCAGGTTCTCTACATCAATCGAGAGCTTTGCCATCAGCCGGCGTGCTCCGGAGTTTTCCTGTAAACACAATGCCAGCAGCAGGTGCTCCGTTCCTGCCTGCAGAAACCCACCGCTCTGTGCCTCTCGCTGCGCCTGCTGCAGCGCCGCGCGGTAATGGTCTGTGGTTTCTTCCGCCTCCAGCAGTGTGGGGTGTCCGCGCCCCACCATCTGCAGCAGGGCGCGCTCCGCTTTGCCTGCCGTCACCCGCCGCTGGGCAAGCAGCGTAAAGGCAGCGCCTGCGCCCTCCCGCATCAGCGCCAGAAAAAGATGCTCGCTGCCGATATAGGTATGTCCCGCCTGCTGCGCCGCCTGCTGCGCACCGCCCAGTACTGCCGCCGCCCGCGGGGTAAAGCCGTTGGATTGATTCATTGGATCTTCCCTCCTTTTTCTCTCCTTAATATGGACGGCATAAGGCGGATTAAACGCTGCACCAAAATCTGCTCATGGCATAAGATAGGGTGATCCCAATGAAAAGGAGGCTTTCCATTATGTTTGGTAACTGCTGCAATAGCGGCTGTCCTGCCGACAGCAATCGCGGTCTTTTCGGTATCTGCCTGAATGATGCCACCCTCATCATCGTTCTTCTCGCCATTTGGCTGCTGACAAGCGGCGGACTGGGCGGGTGCGGCTGCGGCTGCAATACATGCGGCTGCGGACGTAGTGGCTGCGGCGACTGCGGCTGTGGCTGCAATTAACACATCTCAACTCATTCTCTGATAGGAGGGCGTATTATGGGCTGCAATTCTTGCGGGTGCAACAATGGCTGCGGCTACGGCAACAACTGGTGGTGCATCATCATTCTCATTCTGGTCTGGCTGTGGCTGACCGGCGGCAACGCCACCAATATCTCCGCCTACCGCACCTGCGGCTGCGGCTGCGACGGCGGTTCTTCCACCGGCTGCGGCGGCTGTGGCTGCGGCTGCAACTAACCGTTGACCCCACGCAAAGCGCACAAAAAGGGAGCCGTCCGGCTCCCTTTTTGATGCTGATTTATTCTTGAGGCGGCACACCCTTTTCGATCAGATCGGCAATTGCCGACGTCACGCCGTGCGGCAGGGTGCGCTGCGCCGCTGTCATGTGAGTACGCAGCGCATCATTCCCCAGCAGATGCCGCACCGCCTTGATTGCTTCCCGTACATTTTCGCTCCCCAATGCCATACCGTATCGGGTAAAAAATTCCAAATTGCGGCTTTCGCAACCCGGAACGCTCAGCATCAGTACGGTGGGCACCTCTTTCTGCGCCAGCTCGGTACAGGAAAGTCCGCCGGGCTTGCCTATCGCGACATCGGCTGCCGAATAGTAAAGATCCATGCGATCGGTGAAGCCCACCGGATACAAGCGGTCGCGGTAACGGGCAATGCGCCGCAGATCCTTCAGATCTCCTTTGTTTTTACCACAAATAACTACTACAAAAGCGTCTCGCGGCAGACGGCGCAGCAGCTTCATTGCCATCTGGATCATCGGGCCACAGCCGATGGAGCCGCTCATGATAAGCACCATTTTTCCGCTTTGCGGCAAATGCAGCTGCCGACGGGCAAGAGTCGTCTCCACATGGGTCGCCATTACCGGCGCTGTGGGGATCCCCAGCGGCAGCACCCGCTCCTCCGGGATTCCCCGACAAGTAAATTCCGGTATCAGCCGTTTATCCGGAATCACCCAGTAGTCCGGTGTGATCTCATCGACGCACGGGCTGCAGGTGTAGTCGGTGGCAATAAAATAAAACGGCTTTTTATATTCATATTTCCGGCGCAGCCCGGTCAGCATCTCTGCCGGAAACACATGCGGCGTTACAATGGCATCAAAGCCATTCTGCTGCAGGTAACGGTACAGCCGCGGTATGCAGACGGCGTTCATCTTGTACTCGAAAGAGGTCTCGTCCTCCCCCAGCACCCGCTCCTCTTTTTTACGGTAACCCATACCATATATTTTAGGAAAATAGCGGTAGGCAATGGTGTGCAGATGACTGACCGCCTCCGAAAAATGTTTGGGGCCAAAGGAGAGCGCATCTGCCACGGTACAGGTGTGTCCGCGGGCTTCCAGCTCCCGCCGCAGTGCGGCAGCAGCAGCATTGTGTCCGCCGCCGGTATTACAGGTCAAAATCAATACCTTCATGCCGTTTCCGTCCCCTTTCTCTGGCAGCGCCGCAGCAGGGTACACAGACGAGGGCGGTTGTACCGCTGAATGATGATGCAGGGAATATGGGAAAGACCGTACAGCAATACCACCAGCACCGCCATTGCTCCGTGGGCAAAAACAAATACCAGCGGTGTTGCCAGCATCAGCACCCAATGAATAAGCTCCGCCACGCAGGTCTCCTGCAGCAGACGAATCGTATTTTCGGCATCGTTTTTACCGCGAATGGTCTTGGCATATTCATGCCCGCCCCAGCGGCTTTTATCCGGCATCTTATCTTTCCATTTGCGAATCCCCAGCTTTTCATAAACCTTTCCGTTTTGTTCCCATGCACATGTCTTGTAGGGGAAGCGATCCCAATGGAACCACCGGCGGGGCAGCAGCTCCCCGATGATCCCCCCGCTGACGCCCAGTGCGGCAATCACGCCCACCGAAATAGACGCCTGTAACGCCGCCTGCGGTGCAAGCAGCCATAATATCCCCAATATCATCGCTACGGCAAGGCAAATCAGGATCGGTGTCAGCAGCGTCATAATACAGCTCTCCTCTTTTAGCATTTTTCAAAAAAGTTGTAAAAAGTATTATATCATCATCGCCTCCGGTTTGCTATCACAAAGTGTTAACAAAACCCCGGTTTGGACAAAAAACTTATTTTGTCCATCGTTTTGCAAAAAATCTCCGGCTTTTCCCACAATAACGACCATCTTGTCTTGTTTGTTTTCCCAAATTTGTATATACATCTACATAATTCTATTGACTCACCGTTTTGATGGAAGGTAGAATAAACAGGAACACAGTCAAATCTAATACTTAGATCGGCCCATATCAAAAAAGACCGCCTTGATGCGGTCTTTTTTGATATGATATTCTATTAACCAGTGATGTTCTCAGCAGCATCTAGCGCCAGTCGGAAGCTGCCGCTTAGCTGCATCATATCCACCATCAGCGGCATACCATTCCGGTCACAGAAAATATAGTCGATTTTCAAAACCGGAGAGTTAGTGCGCACAGAAAGTGCCGCTGCGAGCTCTGCAGAGGCAGGAACCGCATAGCAGTAGCCGTGCCGATTGGTAAAGGAAAATCCGTACTTTGTCTCCATCATGTCCACCAAAGACATTTCCAAATCCTCTGCCTTTAGCTGCGGTACCACATCTCTGCGGATATATGCCGTGCCCACACCAAAAGGAATCCCATTTGCAAGCCGTACGCGGGAAAGGCGGTAAACCTCTGTCCCTGCTGCTATTTTCAAATACTGCGCTATATCTGCGGTCACCGGCACAATTTCCAGCCGGATATCAGCAATACCGGGGGTCTGCCCCCGCTCCACCAACTGCTGCGTAAAGGTGCGGTTCAAAAAGTAGGAAATATGCACACCGTCATTGCTGCTGCGGAATGTCCCGCTGCCCTGCACCTTTTGCAGCAGTCCCTCCCCTACCAAATCGCTGATCGCCTGACGTATGGTACCGCGGCTCACCCCATAAAATTCGGAAAGCTGCTGTTCCGTCTCTATTTTCGTGCCGGGGTCTAACGGTTCTATCTTTGTCCTTAAGTCCTGTTTGATTTGATGATATAGCGACACACCAGGTATCTTTTGCATAACCATACCTTCTTTTGTCATGTTTATTGTCAAAATGACTGTACAAATTTATTGTATCTTTCTCTGCTCACTTTGTCAAGTTTTGAACAATAATTTATTCTTTTTTGACAAAAAAACGCCTGCTCTTCGTGCATTTACGAAAAGCAGGACGCTTCCTTTCCCTTTTTCTATACTTATTGATTTGCGGAGCCCCTGTATTCTTCTTCCTGCTTTTGGATATAGGCAGACTCCGGCAGAATATATTTCTCGCGAAATTCCACATACATCTGGCGGAATACCTCGCTGTCGCGCTTCATTTCATTCAGATAGCGGTGGGAATCCAACGCATCGTGCTGCAGCTCTATGACCGCCACGGCAATATTGGAGCAATGGTCGGAGATACGCTCGTAGTCGGTCAGAAGATCGCTCAGAATAAATCCCAATTCGATGGAACAGCGCCCTACCTGCAAACGTGCCAAATGGTGTTCCTTGATCTCCTTGGTCAGTCTGTCAATCACCTGCTCCAACGGTTCTACCCGGTGTGCCATTTCATGATCCGTATTGATATAGCAATCGGTAGTCAACTGCAGAATTTCCCGCACAGCGGAAGACAGAACCCCCAGCTCCCGTCTTGCCTCTTCAGAGAAGAACAGCGATTTGATTTCCAGCTCCTTTCCAGCCTTTACAAGGTTTACGGCATGGTCACCCAGTCGCTCAAAATCCCCGATGGCATGCTGCATCTTACCCACGCGGCGGCTGTCCTGCTGGGAAAGCGCCTGTGCAGAAAGATACACCAAATAAGCGTCCAGCCGGTCCTCATACAGGTCCAGCGTGTCCTCCTGCTGCAATACCACTTCAGCCTCCTGCGCATTATAGGCGCTCACCAGGGCGATCGCACGCTCCAGCGAATCCCGTGCGGTCGCCGCCATGCGGAAGGTGTAATGGTCGCACTCCTGCAGCGCTACCGAGGGGGAACGCAGCAGCAACAGATCGGGTGCATACCGCATTGCTTCCTTGGAGGCAGTCTCGTCCTTTGCCTTTACCAGCCACTTGCCCAGTTTCACCAAATATTTAGTAAACGGCATCAGAATTGCAGTAATGGCAAGGTTATAGATGGTATGCACCATGGCTATGTTCCACGGTGTCACTGCGCTTTGAACAAAAGCCGGACGGAATATGGAGGTCATCAGCAGGTACAGCGGCATACAGATAACCGTACCGATAACCTTGATGGAAAAGTGTATAACCGCAACCCGCTTTGCCTTATAGCTGGTACCGATGCTGGAGATAAGCGAAGTTGCGCAGGTGCCGATATTCAGTCCCATCACCATGGGAATGACCATCTCATAGGTTAGGCTGCCAGTCAATGCCAGCGCCTGCAAAATACCCACCGAAGCCGCCGAGCTTTGAATAACTGCGGTAAACAGCGTTGCAACCACCAAACCCAAAAGCGGGTTGCGCAGCCCTGCCAGAATAGCTGAGAATTCCGGCATCTCCGCCAATGGGCTTACTGCATCGCTCATCACCACCATACCGTACATCAATATTGTAAAGCCCACCAGTACGGTGCCGATGCTCTTTTTCTTATCACTGTTGCTTACCATCATCATCACAACACCGATGATGGCAAGAATGGGGGAGAAATTTTCGGGCTTCAGCATCTTCAGCCAGACATTTCCGCTCTGAATTCCCGAAAGAGAAAGGATCCATGCCGTCAAAGTGGTACCAATATTAGCGCCGAAAATCACATATAGCGTCTGACCGAATTTCATGATGCCGGAGTTGACCAAGCCCACCAGCATTACTGTGACTGCCGAGGAGGACTGCACGGCGATGGTGATGGCTGCGCCCAGCAAAAGGCTGACCCACGGACTTGCCGTCATGGTCTTCAAAAGCTGCTCAAGCTTACCTCCTGCCATCTTTTCCAGATTGCTGGACATTACATTCATACCAAACAAGAAAAATGCCAGACCCAACACCAGTCGCAGAAGCGCAAAAATGTCCATGTTTTATTCTCCTTCAGGGGCATTCCTACCCATTTTTCATCTCCGTATACAAATTTATTGTAACTCATTTTGGGGAAAGATGTCCAGTCTATTTCCTGCAAAGACCTCCTTTTTAGAAACTTTGTGCAGTTGCATAAATATAAGGCAGACTCAGCAGTCTGCCCTATCTCTTTTACCGAACTTTCACCTTGCCCTGCCCTGCCGGTTTTGTGCCTGACGACGGCGTCTGGCACGACGGCGACGGCGTGTCATAAAATACGCGCGCAGAACAAGCAGCACAAGAACCAGTGTCCCCAGCACAATACCGACCCACTTCAGCACGGTCAGCACTGCTGTACCCATCGGTGCAGGCGTCTCCTCCCCGGAGGTATCCTCTGCCGGTGCATAGCTTTCCACGGTATATTCCATCGGGAAGGTACCGACCAGCTCGCCTCCGCACCAGATCTCCACCTGCGGATCAATGCGCTCTCCTATCTTGTAGCGGCTGGGCATATTGTATTTCAGCGCAATGCTCTCCACGGCAGTTCCCTTTGGCACCAGAATATCCAGATCTCCCGTTGGAGCAATATGTACCATACCGGCTGTTTTGGTCAGACTGCCCACCGGTATATCATAGTTTGCAATCTCCTCGGTTTTTACCGAAACCATGCTGTACCGCTCAAAGCAGTAATCAAAAAGCGCCGCTGTGTCCTTGTATTTGCCCCATTTGTCGCTGCAATCCAGCACCACGCACAGCAGCGATAGTCCGTCTTTTTCCGCCCATGTCACCGCTGTATGCTGCGCCTCTGTTGTCCAACCCAGTTTTCCGCCCTTGGCATAGGGATAATAGTAGTCGCTCTCCACCAGCATATGATGGTGGGTTCCTATGTGGCGCTCTACCGGTTTTTTATTGTCAATGGGCAGGGTGTATTCCGTTGCACAAAAGTATTCCTCAAAGCCCTCAACGGTCATCGCCCAGCGGGTAATGCGCGCCATATCATAAGCCGTGGTATAGTGGTCTTTATCCGGCAGACCGTGCGCATTGGTAAAATGAGTATCAGAAAGTCCCAGCGCCGATACCTGACGATTCATCAGCTCCGCAAATTCCGCCAGATTTCCGCTTACCGCCTGCGCCACTGCATTGGCACAGTCATTGGCGGATTCCACCATCGCCCCGTACAGGGCGTCCCTCAGTGTAATAATCTCTCCCGGTTCCAGCGCCAGATGGGTGGTATCCCCCCATTTCCATATATCGCTTACTGTCTCCTGCGAGACAGTGATCTTGTCCTCCGGCTTTGCATATGTCAAGCCCAGCGCCGTTGTCAGTATCTTGGTAATACTGGCGGGATACTTCCTTTCATACATATTCTTTTGCAGCAGCACCTGTCCGGTTTTGGCATCCATTACCACATAGGCGTTGCTGCAGGTCTTCGGTACCTCGTCCTCGGCAGCGGCTGCAGGAACCGCCGCCATCATTCCTATCATCACCGCCAATAGCAGCGCTAAAAATCTCCTCATCGTGTTCATGCTCCGTTAAGATATAGTCTGTTCCCTATTATAGAGCCGTCTCCTGCGAAAGTAAATGAACTGTGCGTGAATTTTGATTGATTTTTTTCGCAGGGTATGTTAGAATAGCGAAGGTGTCCTGAAGAACGCCAAAAGCTGCTGGAATAGCTCAGCCGGTAGAGCAGCTGATTCGTAATCAGCAGGTCGCGTGTTCAAGTCACGTTTCCAGCTCCAAGTCCATAAAAACAAGCCTCTTTCCATTGGGAAGGGGTTCGTTTTTTATTTTATGTAATCGCCGGTACCAATCAGCGTCCCAAAAATATCCGCATGAAATCCGGTCTGCCATTCACCATATCCCGCCATCTTTCCCATGCTCTTCCAAAATCCCCCTGCCCGTTCCCTTGCAACTTTCTTTCCTTTGTGCTATCCTTTAATAAATATATCCCTTAAAGAAAAGAAGGTGTCCTTATGTCCCTACAGGAATCCGGCGAAATGTATCTGGAGACGATCCTTGTGCTCAACCAGCGCTCCGGTTTTGTCCGCGCTATAGATATCGGCGAAGAAATGGGCTACTCCAAGCCCAGCGTCAGTCGCGCCGTCGGTATTCTGCGGCAGGGTGGCTATATCCATGTGGCGGAGGACGGCGGGATCACCCTCACCGAGGAGGGCAGAGCCGTCGCCGAAAAGATCTATGAGCGGCACCGTCTGCTTTCCGGCTTTCTTATCAGTTTGGGCGTCGATGAAAAAACCGCCGTCGAAGACGCCTGCAAAATGGAGCATGTCATCAGTGATGCCTCTATGGAGGCAATCAAGCGCCACGCCTTGAGGCGCGGGCAGCAGTAAACGAAGCGGGAGGAAGCACTTATGCATGAGATTAAATGTCCCCGCTGCGGCGAGGTGTTTACCGTCGATGAATCCGGCTACGCCGCCATTGTGGGGCAGGTACGCGATGAGGAATTCCGTCGGGAGCTGACCCTGCGGGAAAAGCAGCTTGCCGCAGAAAAGCAAAAGGATATTGAGCTGGTGCGCACTCAGGCAGCCCGCGCACAGGAGCAGTCCGAAGCAGAGCTTCTCCGGCAGATCGCAGAGCTGAAAGCCGAGCTGACCACCCGTCAGTCCCATCAAGAGCTGGCAATCAAGGAAGCGCTGGAAAAGCAAAACGAAAGCCTTGCGCAAAGGGAACAGCAGATCACCGAGCTGCGTGCCCGACTGGAGAAAGAGGAGCTCTCCCGCCAGCTTGCCATCACTCGGGCGGTAGAGGAGAAAAAAGACGAGCTGACCGACCGTGACCGGCAGATTGCCGAGCTGAACTATAAGCTCAAGGAAGCCGCCACCGAAAGTCTGCAAAAGCAGCAGGCGCTGCGGGAAAACTTCGCCATACAGCTGCGCGCCAAGGAGGAGACTATTGAATATTACAAGGATCTCAAGGCGCGTCTTTCCACCAAGATGGTAGGCGAAACACTGGAGCAGCATTGCGAGACTGAGTTCAACCGCCTGCGTGCCGCAGCATTCCCCTATGCCTATTTTGAAAAGGATAACGACGCCCGTACCGGCAGCAAGGGCGATTATATCTACCGTGAAGCCACCGAGGACGGCATCGAATTTCTCTCCATTATGTTTGAGATGAAAAACGAGATGGATTCCACCGCCACCAAAAAGAAGAATGAGGATTTCTTTAAGGAGTTGGATAAGGATCGTCAGGAAAAAGGCTGTGAGTATGCCATTCTGGTCTCTCTGCTGGAGCCGGACAGTGAATTGTATGGCGGCATCACCGATGTCAGCTACCGTTACCCCAAAATGTATGTCATTCGCCCGCAGTTCTTTATCCCCATCATCACGCTGCTGCGAAGCTCGGCACTGCATACCGTGGAATACCGGCGCCAGCTTGCGGAGATCCGCAGTCAGAATATTGATATCTCCAATTTCGAGGCGGAAATGAATGACTTTAAGTCCCGCTTCGGCCGCAATTATGATATTGCCAGCCGCAAGTTCAAAACCGCCATTGAGGAGATCGACAAAACCATCTCCCATCTGCAAAAGACCAAGGATGCACTGCTCTCCTCTGAGGACAACCTGCGGCTTGCCAATAATAAAGCACAGGAGCTGTCCGTTAAGCGCCTGACCAAAAACAACCCCACCATGCAGGCATTGTTCAAGGAACTGGAGGCCGCCCAAACACCGCCTCTTTTGGAGGAGCCAAAAGAATAAAACTCGGCACAGTCAAGGGACTTCCCCCCGACTGTGCCTTTTCTTTTGCTGTTCAGATATAAAATTACCAGACATTCAGCGCAGTACTTACAGACATTCGGCGCAGTACCGCGCCACATCAAAGGGGTCCAGCCTGCTGTCTTTTTTCAGGTACAACGGATGATGCGGGTGTCCCTTCACCGAGCGCTGCCCAGCCGTCACCCATCGGGCGCCATACTGCTCTCCTGCTGCTATCATATCCTGTACGCAGCTTTTCAGGTAGGGACGCATTTCTATAATATTTCCCCATGCCGCCCATACCGTCGGTGTCTCGGTAAGGCTCAGAACATACCGGAATGCCTCCATGTTGGCACGGTGCAGCCGCTCGTCCCGTTCCTTTTCCATATCCTGCGGGCGGGTGGCACGCTGCGGATAAACATTAAACATAATAAAGCTGTCATAGCCGTTCCCCATTGCAATACGCTCCACCGATTTGAGCGTATTATCCAAATGCTCCGGTTCTGCTGTCGATGGGTTTACTCCAATGCAAATCAACGGCTTTTCGCCCCTTGTGCCTAATACATAACGGTATTCGGTATAAAAATCCGGCACATACAGCCACCGGTCGGTATCATAATCGGCCTCCCGTCCGCTTCGGCGCATCGCCTCGGCAAAGGAAAGCACCTCCATTTCGCTGGTCGCGACGGCAGGAATATGCATGTAGTACCTCCAAGAGATCTTTTCCCCATCATAGCGTATTTTCGCCCTGTCGGCAAGTCCTACTTCGTCATCTCCTCCCTCAGCCGCTCTATGGCATGCTTTTCCAAACGAGAAACATAACTGCGGGAGATATTCAGCTTCCTTGCGATCTCTCTCTGGGTCATCGGCGGACGATTGTTCAGACCATAGCGCAGCCTCAGCACCTTCTGCTCCCGCTGATCCAGCAGCCCGAAAACGCTTCTCAGCTTCTCTGCCTGCAGCATCTTATCCAGCCGGCTGATAATATCCTCCTCATCGCTCACCAGTTCCATCAGCGTCAGACTGTTGCCGTCACGGTCGGTGTCGATCGGGTCGTCCAATGAAAGATCCCCGGCGGTTTTTCGCTTCCCTCGGAAATACATTAGTATTTCATTTTCTATACACCTTGCCGCATAGGTCGCAAACCGGGTTTTCTTATTCATATCGTAGCTTTCCACCGCTTTTATCAGACCTATCGTCCCAATAGAAATCAAGTCGTCCTGCTCCCCGCTTACCGCGTAGTATTTTTTCACAATATGTGCCACCAACCGCAGGTTATGCTCCACCAGTTCTCCCCGCGCCGAGCGGTCGCCCGCCTTCATTCGCTCCAAGCACTCCCGCTCCTGCTTTGCCGTCAGCGGCCGCGGGAACGACCCCGAAGCAGAAACATGTAATGTCAACAGCCATAGTCCGCCCAAAAGCGTCAGTACCATTGCGCCCATCATTGCAAATTCCCCCTCTCCCTTTAGAGAATATGCCCCGACGACAGAATCATGCCAGTCCCACCCAAAACGGACAACGCCCTGCACGTTTGTCTGTCCCTCAGCCAAAAAATCCGCCGATCTCCGTCGGATACTTGATATTTCCGCCGTCTTATAATAAAATGGGCACAGATTATATTTGTCCGTAAGAAAAGAGTGGAGCATATGACTTTGAATGAACTGAAAACCGGTACTTCCGGCATTATTACTGCGGTGGGGGGCGATGGCGCCCTGCGCTGCCGTCTTTTGGATATGGGGCTGATTCCCCGCACCCGCGTCACACTGCAAAAGGTTGCTCCGATGGGCGATCCCATCGAGATAAGGGTAAGAGGATATGAACTGACGCTGCGGGTGGAGGAAGCCCAAAAAATAGAAGTGATGGAGGAGACGGCATGATCTTCGCATTGGTCGGCAACCAAAACTGCGGCAAAACCACGCTGTTCAATGCCCTCACCGGCTCCAACCAGCATGTCGGGAACTTTCCCGGCGTCACCGTTGATCAGAAAACAGGGGATATTCGGGGAGAAAAAAACTGCTCGGTAGTGGATCTGCCGGGCATCTATTCCCTTCGCCCCTATACGCAGGAGGAAATCGTTTCACGGGATTTTATTCTGAATCAAAAGCCGGACGGCATTATCAATATTGTCGACGCCACCAACATTGAGCGCAATCTGTACCTCACCCTTCAGCTTTTGGAGCTTCGGGTCCCGATGGTTCTGGCGCTGAATATGATGGACGAGGTGCGCGCCAACGGCGGCTCCATTGATGTGCAGAAGATGAGTACCGCCTTGGGAATTCCGGTCGTACCCATCTCCGCTGCCAAGGGCGAGGGCGTTTCGGAGCTGGTCGATCAGGCGCTGACCGTAGCGCGGGGTAGAATTCTGCCCAAAGTCACCGATTTTTGTGCTGACGACTCTGCCGTTCATCGCTGCCTACACGCCGTGATCCATCTCATCTCCGACCACGCCGAGCGGCTGGGTATTCCCACCCGCTTTTGCGCCGCCAAGCTCATTGAGGGCGGCGATTCGCTGGAAAGCGAACTGCAGCTCGATGAAAATGAAAAGGAGCTTTTGGAGCACTGCATCGTACAGATGGAATCCGAAACGGGGTTGGATCGCAACGCTGCCCTTGCCGATATGCGCTATACCTTCATCGAAAGTGTGGTGGCGGCTTCGGTCATCAAATGCCGCGAAAGCCGGGAGCACGCCCGCTCAGTTAGGATCGACAGAATTCTAACCGGCAAATATACCGCCATTCCCTCCTTTCTGGCAGTGATGTTTCTCACCTTTTTCCTTACCTTTCATGTCATCGGGCAGCGTCTTTCCGACCTTTTGGCAGTCGGCATTGACGCACTTACCGCCGCTGCGGATCATGCCCTCACCGCCTATGGCATCAATCCGGTGGTGCACAGCCTCATCATCGATGGTATCTTTGCCGGCGTGGGCAGTGTGTTAGTGTTTCTACCCATCATTGTCACATTATTTTTCTTCCTCTCCATTCTGGAGGATACCGGATATATGGCTCGGGTCGCTTTTGTGATGGACAAGCCCCTGCGCCGCATTGGTCTTTCGGGACGCAGTATTGTCCCCATGCTTATCGGCTTCGGCTGCTCGGTGCCTGCTATCATGGCTACCCGCACCGTTTCCTCCGACCGCGACCGAAAAATGACCATTCTGCTCACTCCCTATATGAGCTGCTCCGCCAAAATTTCCATTTATGCCTTCTTTACTGCGGCGTTCTTCCCCCGCTATGGTGCACTGGTGATGATCCTGCTGTATATTCTGGGGATTTTTATTGGCATACTGGCAGCACTCATTATGAATAAAACCGTTTTCAGGGGCAAACCGGTCCCCTTTGTAATGGAGCTTCCTAACTATCGACTGCCGGGGCTGAAAAGCGTCGGGCTGCTATTGTGGGAAAAGGCGAAGGACTTTCTGCAGCGAGCCTTTACCATCATCTTTCTTGCCACCGTCATCATTTGGTTCCTGCAAAGCTTTGATACCCGTCTTAATGTGGTAGCGGATAGTTCCTACAGTCTGTTGGCGCTCATCGGGCAGTGGATCGCACCCGTTTTTGCTCCTCTCGGCTTTGCCGACTGGCGCTGCGCTACTGCTCTCATCTCCGGTTTTGTCGCCAAGGAATCGGTCGTCAGCACGCTGGAGGTGCTGTTGGGCGGCGTTGCCGTTACCGGACTGTTCTCCACCTGTTCCGCTATCAGCTTTTTGGTGTTCACCCTGCTTTATACCCCCTGTGTGGCTGCTGTTGCCACCATTCGCCGGGAGCTTCGCTCCACCGTAAAGACCATTGGCGTGGTGCTGCTGCAGTGCGGAGTAGCATGGCTGGCGGCTTGGGTGGCATTTGCCATTGCGGGGCTCCTGTAATGGGGGCTTTGGATTGGCTGCTGCTGGGGCTGGTTGCAGTCGGTGTGTTTTTTGCTGTTCGTGCATGCCGGCATGGGCACAACGGCGGCTGCAGCGGCGATTGTACCAGCTGTCAACGCAGAGATTGCGGCAAGACGCAAAAGAACGACTAACTTCTCCGCCATGCTTTAGCAAAAAGCGTTATGCTACGGGAAGGTGCTCTTATGGTTCGCAATGAATTAAAAAACTTCATCATGGAAAATTATCACATAAGCGCAGACAAGCCGTGGCTTCAGCATCCGAATTATGAGGTATTTCGTCACGGCAGCAGCCGGAAATGGTTCGCCGTGATGATGGATCTGCCGAAAAGCAGGCTTGGTCTGCAGGGTGAGGAGCGAATTGATGTTGTAAACCTGAAATGCGACCCCATTCTGACCGCCTCTCTGTTAACCGGAAACGGCTTTTTCCCTGCCTACCACATGAGCAAGGGCAGTTGGATCACCGTTGTGCTGGACGGCACTGTGCCAAATGAAGAAATCGAACTGCTTTTGGATATCAGCTATCATGCAACTGCGCCCAAGCCGCGCCGAAAGAAAAGCTGACGCATTCGGTTGGTCTGCCGCTTATCCCCTTGTCCTCCCCTTATCGGGGAGGCTTTTCTTTGGGTGGACAAAAGGGGCACCGATGCGTTATACTGAAAGTAAATAGTCTCGGCGAAGGCGAATTTCCTTCAAGCAGCCATAGCTTTATAAACAAATCTGTAGCTTGTTCCAAATAGAAAGCAGGCATCGGCTCCTGTAATATGACTTTTTGAGGAAAGGGAGAAATAATTAAAGCCACCCCTTTCGAGATGGTTTTAATTGTATGTGATTTTATGATTTACACCGTCACCCTCAATCCTGCCATTGATGAGACGCTGGAGGTACGGCAGCTCCTTGCGGGCGGCACCCACCGCATATTGTCACGCGCCCGCTATGCCGGCGGCAAGGGAATCAATGCTGCACGGGCTTTACGGGTCTTTGCCGAGGACTGTACCGCCCTGACCATTGCCGGCGGTGCCACTGGGCAACAGCTTGCTGAGCTGCTGCGGCAGGAAGGGCTTCCCTGCACCATTTATGCCGCACCGCAGCCCACCCGCGTCAATTTAAAAATTGTCTCCAACGCCGACGGCATCACCACCGAACTGAATGAAACCGGATTTTTAGGGGATACTGCCCCCGCCGGACGGCTGAAGGCAGAGCTTTTGGATCGTCTGAAGCTGGGTGATACCGTGGTGCTGTGCGGCAGCCTGCCCCGTGATCTGCCTGCCGGCTGGTACCGGGACTGCATCACTGCCTGCCGCGCCAAAGGAGCCCGGGTCTATCTGGACAGCGCCGGCGAGCCGCTGATTCTTGGCATTGAGGGGCAGCCAGACTGCATTAAGCCTAACCGTGAGGAATTAGAGCCCTTGTACGGCTATCGTCTGGAAAGCACCGAAGCAGTGGCGGAGGCAGCATGGCAGCTTCTGCACCGCGGAGTAGGGCAGGTGGTCGTTTCTTTGGGCGCTGAGGGCGCCCTACTTGCAACCCGCCGGTCTGTTCTGTATGCCGCTGCGCCGTCTGTCACGGCTCTTAATACCACCGGAGCAGGCGATACCATGACGGCGGCGTTGGTGTATGCGGGTCTGCATGGACTGACCTCTGAGGATACGCTACGATTTGCCGTGGCTGCGGCAAGCGCCAAAGTCGTGCGCTCCGGCAACCAGCCGCCCGTCATGAGCGACATCAGTGCGCTGCTGCCGCGTGTAACGGTACAAGCAATTTAGCCTCTCACAAAAAGAATGCCCCTTTTGAAGAGCCGTTCCAATGAAAAATGGCTTTTCAAGAGGGGCTAATTCATTTTTACCGTGTTCTGAATTTCTACCGTTTTTATGCGATACGGCAGTAGCTTTTATGTGTCGTCCGGCTCTTTTTCTTCTCTTTTCTTGTTTTTGGGGCAGTCCCCCCATTCCTCCTGCAGCCATGATAAACGCTCGGTAAGAAGGGCTTCCAGTGCGGCGGCGTTATCTGCCAGCACAGCTTTCGGATCGGCCCGGCGCAGCTCCTCGGCGCTGCGGCTTCCCCATGTCATCAGGATCGTGGGAACACCCAGATTTTTGCCCAGAGCGATATCTACCTGCGAATCACCGACATAGGCGGCCGGAATGGCATCAAGGCTTTTGATCAGCGCTTTGGCAAGGGTGGGGTCCGGTTTGAGGGGCAGCCCCTCCTGCTGTCCCCAAACGTCGTCCAGCAGTCCTGTAAAGGTACTCTCGCGGAGCGCTTCTGCCTGCAGCTGCGGCTTGTTGGTAATAACAGCGGTAAGCACTCCCTGTTTCTGCAGCTTTTGCAGCAGCTCCGGCACGCCGGCGTACAGGGTTCCCTTTTGGTGACATGCTTCGGTATAAATGCGGTCATAGGCGGCAATAACCCGTGCGATGAGCGCCTCGCTGCTGCCTGCGGGACAAGCTCTCTCGATTAGTTTTTTCATGCCGTTGCCGACCATGCCGTTATAGGCGGAAAGCAGATGCTGCGGCAGATCATTTTCTGCTAACGCACGGTTGCAGCTCTCTCCAATCGTCGGTATGCTGTCCAACAGTGTCCCGTCCATGTCAAATAAAACCAGTGGCTTCATATTGTATTTCCTCCGTCAAATAGAATAACACCAATGCTTTTATTATATCACCAAACTGCTTGACCTTCAATGAAGCAAGGTGTACAATAATGCTGCACAAATCGCGGGAGTGCGCTGCGGCGCTGAGACGGGCTTTGTCCCGAATCCCCATTACCTGATCCGGATCATACCGGCGGAGGGAGCGTTTTTGGACGGAGTTTTTATTGCTCCGCTGCTCTTTTGCCGGATCGTCCATCAGGGACGATTCTTTTTTTTGGAGGAAAAACCGTATGAAAAATCAAAACACACGCCGACTGGTGGAAAGTGCCTTGATGATTGCCATCGGCACAGTCCTTTCGGAACTGAAAATTGGCAGCCTGTGGGCTTTCGGCGGCGGGCTGACCATCGGCAGCATGGTACCGCTGGTACTTATCAGCCACCGCTGGGGGATTAAATGGGGCACCTTTACTGCCTTTGTTTACAGCCTTTTGCAGTTGATTCTCGGCGTGGATAAGGTACAGTACGCCACAAGCGTGGGCATGGCAATTGCTATTATTCTGTTGGACTATGTAATTGCCTACACCGTTATAGGTCTCTCTGCCATGTTCGGTTCCAGCCGCCCTGCCATCATTGGCGGTGTAGTGGTAACGCTGGGGCTACGCTTCCTGTGCCATTTCCTTACCGGGTGGATGATCTGGGACGCACTGTGGCCCAATGAATTCGGTATGGCTCCTGCGGTGTACTCGGTGTGCTATAACGGCTCCTATATGCTGCCGGAAATTGTGATTACAGCAGTGCTCGCCTGTGTACTGGTCCCGTGGGTCAATAAGGCCTTCCCGAAAAAGTAATCTTCTTTATTGCCATAGGAGAATATCCGTATTCTATAAGCATCGCACCGGCGCCGCGCAGGAAAACCCTCGCGGCGCCGCCTTCTTTTCGGAGATTGGGAAAGGTGCAGGAGCCGCCCCGCCCACGGCGCCCCCGAAAGGGGTGCCGTGCCCGTCCGCAGGACGCAGCAAAATGAACAGTTCCATATTCGGCGAGGCAATATTCGGAGTAT
>OHBJ01000393.1_pt1 | contig 27370 bp, 23 predicted proteins | sample 1577241 | NCBI WGS metagenome assembly OHBJ01 (sample SAMEA3541594, study PRJEB24748) | human gut metagenome | biome: human gut; feature: human-associated habitat; material: faeces | place: China | collected 2012 | reverse complement strand
CTGATGAAGGCAGCGATTTTTGATGTAGATGGAACGAGCCTACGGTTTATGGAAAGAACGTGCTGGAGTATGCGAAGCTGATTCTGAGAGCAACGGCTACGATCTCCTCTCTGGCCGTGCCGGATGAGCAGAACGGTCTGCGGCTGTCGGCATATCCCAGCAACATGGTGTCCCGCCTTTTGGTAGACTTTTACAAAACCTGGGGGTCTGGAATCCATATTGAGCACCACGAGGGCACCGTGGAGGAGATCACCGACCATGTCCACCAAGGAATTTCTGAAGTTGGAATCGTATATGTGGCGCAAAAGCAGGTGCCTACATTTCAGCACATTCTTCTCCACAAGAAATTGGAGTTTATTCCGCAGAGTGAAAAGAGCATCTGTGTCTACGTAGGACCTCAGCACCCACTGTATCATGCGGACAGTGTGGACTTTTCAGATCTTCCAAATCTGAAATTCATGCGTGGAGTACGGGATTTCTTTTCTATGGAACATCATCTTGAAACGGTGAGCATGGGGGTCATTGACCAAAGCGTTATGAAGCACGTGATATACAGCGACAGCGACCACTCGATCATCAATTTCCTGCTCCATACGGATGTTTGCAGTCTGGGCCTGAATTTTATGCACCGCCCCTATGAGCAATATGACATCAAACCGCTGGCCATCAACGGATGCGAGCCGTTTCTTCAAATCGGCTATGTGCGGGCCCCGGAGCGTCCGCTCTCGCCGCAGGCCTCCTGGCTGACAGAGCGCTTTGGAGAAATGCTGTAAAAGGCATAACAAATTGTTATGGGGTTCCATGAAAAATTGGCCTCTGGTAAGTCTTGGCTAACTGCTGTAAAATGAAAAACCATAGCGCAAGACTGTAATATTTAGGACTGGATGCTCCTTTGGCGGCGGCTGCGTCAATGACACAATCATCCACCTGGCTACGCCGTACATGGGCTTCGGCGGCTTCGGGGAGAGCGGTATGGGCAGTTATCATGGGAAGGCCGGGTTTGAGACCTTTTCCCACCGTAAGAGTATCGTGGATAAGAAGGAATGGCCGGATCTGCCCATGCGGTATCAGCCGTATACGGAAGGAAAGCGGCGGCTGGTGAAAATGTTTTTGCGATAACATCTATTTCGAAGGAGTATCTGCTTCATTTGCCGATGCTCCTTCTTTTTTATCTGCATCCACCCTCTTCCACAATTCCTGAATAATTAGTACTGATAAAGGCCCCAGCACGATCCCGCCCGCTCCGTAGATCTTCACGCCCACATACACACTGGCCAGCACCACCACCGGCAGCAGCTTCAGATGGGCGCCCACCAGCCTGGGCTCCAGAAGCTCCCGGGTCAGGGTGCAAAGACCATAAGTCACAGCTAACACGACAGCCGCCCGATATCGCTTCTGCCAGATGACCAGAATCAGAATCCATGGCACAAACACCGTCCCCGTGCCGAAGATCGGCAGCGCGTCCAGAAAACCGGTGCCGACTCCGGCCAGCAGCGGGCTTTTTGCCGTTCCCGAGCTCCAGATTCCAACGGTGCAGATCAGCATCACCAGTCCCATGATGATACACTGGGCATGCAGGTAACGACCAATGGCCCGGGAGATTCCCCGGAGCGCTTCGGACACGTTTTCATAGAAGCTCCACCGCTGTCCCATTTCCCGCAGCTTGTCATAATCACCTGCCAGCAGAATCGCGGCAATTCCCGTCACAAAGGCGCCGGTAAGGAAGCCGCCCAAGACGCGTACCGCCTGCCAGGATCCTCCGAACACACCCGGCAGGAGCTGCTCCCAGGTCTTATCTCCGATACGGGCTGTCTGCTCCTCTACAAACTGCATCATCATCCTGCTGTCTATATGAAGCATACCCCCAAACCGTTCACAGCACTGTGCCAGAAGCTCCCCCACCCGTCCCGGGTAGCTGAAATACACGCACAACCGCCGGATCTGAATATGCAGATTTCGACCCGCCAACGCTCCGGCTGACACAAGCCCTCCCGCTGCCCCTATGATCAGCACCGCCATGGAAATTCCCGGGCGGATATGAAGCCGTTTCTTTAACCATGCAAGCAGCGGCCTGCACCAGTACACAATCGCTCCCGCGATCAAAAACGGAATCACCAGTGGCGCTAGGTACTTCATTGCAAGCCCGACCGCCACTGCGATTCCGATTTTCTTCCACAAGTTCTGATATTTCCGCACCCATTCCATAAAGCCGCTCCTTTTGCATCCGCTTGAACTGACAGGCCCCGAAAAAGCGAACGGCTTCTCCCTTTTCTGTCCGTCTTAGTATCTGCAAAAAAGAGCGTTTTACGCTGTGGATAACTGATTTACATAAATTTCTGAAACACCGGATTTTCCGGCTTCCGTTCAAATTCCATCCATTTTCCGGTGGATGGATGGCGGAATTTTATCCGATATGCACACAGGGCCGGGAAGGAGTTATCCACATTATCCACATAGTTTTCAACCTTTCCATATTTGCGGTCGCCCACCAGAGGGGTTCCTCTGCCCGCCATCTGCACCCGAATCTGATGATGACGGCCTGTTTCCAGGCGGATTTCCAGCATTTCCAGGTTATCCACCCGCTTTAAAATCCGGTAGCGGAGCACTGCTTTTTTAGCCCCGGCATGTCCCTCTTGTACCATCTCAGAGCGGTTATTTTTCCCGTCCTTCCACAGGTAATCCACGCACTCGTTCCAGTTTTCCACCAAGTTTTCCACATTATCCACAGGTTTTCCACAGAACTTTTCCTCATTGGGGACAGGATGTGGACACTTATCCACACTGTGCCGAACCGCCAAATAGGTTTTCTGCATCTCTTTTCCGGCTGACTGCTTACTTAAGGCTGCCGCAGCCTTCGGATTTAACGCAAATACCACCAGTCCCTCCACCGGCTGATCCAGCCGATGAATCAGTCCCAGATAGGGCGCGCCGCCCTTTGGATTCTTCTTATATAAGTAATTTTTCAGCAGGCTCTCGCAGTCCTTTGCCCCCACCCGCGCGCTCTGCACCGGTACCCCGGCAGGCTTGCGAATGACCAGCACATCCTTGTCCTCGTAAATGATTTCCAGTTCCTTCATACGCTCTCCGTTTTATCGATAGAAAAAGATTGCCCTCCCGCTTCCGCGCTGAAGGGCAATCTCATTATAACGTTATTTTTCCCCTATCGTCAATGCTTTAAAACCGTCTCCGTGTACTTCATTTGACTCCCAGATAATCATAAAGGATTCCGGATCCAGCCTTTTTACCTGCTGCGTAATCTCAAACATCTGTTTATTATTGCAGACGCAGAGTACCGCATATTTTTTCTCCTGCCGGTATCCGCCCATGACTGGAATAATCGTAGAGCCTCTGTGGCAGCAATCCTCGATTCCATCCGAAATCTTTTTACCATCCTTTGTAATAATCATGGTCATTTTTCCGGCATTTCTTCCGTACATGGTCTTATTGATCACTGCTCCTGCCAGATAATTGATAATCAATCCGTAGATAACGCCTTCTGTATCCCCGAAAATCAGCCAGGTAACGCCAATGACGCTGACTGCGAAAAGGAAGGTAATATTGCCCAAAGGCAGATACGGCTTCTTCGCCTTTAATGCCATAATCAGGAAGTCCGCGCCACCGGTCGAGGAATTCTGCATATAAATCAGCGCGTATCCTACCCCGCCCAAAACGCCGGTGCAAATCGCAGCCAGCATCCGATTTCCCGTAAAAACAGGAAGCAGAGGAGCCACGTAGTCCATCAGCAACGAGGAAATTACCATGCAGCGCACAGACCGCAGAAAAAAACCTTTTCCCAGCATTCGAAAGCAGAGAATCACCACCGGAATATTTAAAAGCACATTGGACAAACCCAGTGGAATCCGGAACAACCGATACAGAATCAATGCGATTCCGGAGAAACCGGTCATGGGAAATTCCGCGGCCGCCGCAAAATTATAAATACTCACGGCGACCAGCAGACTTCCCAGCACCTCCAGAAAAAAGGATTCCCAATTCAGCTTTTTCCCAAACATATCCTTATTTCAGCTCCGGCCAATATCCTTTATTAGCTTCAATCAGTTCATCCAGAATCTGCTTTGCCACAGTAGCGCTGGGTACGGTTTTGGATAAGGTCAGTGCCTGCCACAGCTTATGATAGGAGCCGGTAATCCATGCGTCTACGACCAGTTTTTCCACCGATACCTGCTGCTCCATCAGTCCCTTCTGGAACTGGGGAATCTCACCCATGGCCAGCGGCTCGATACCGTTCTTTCCCACCAGACAGGGCACTTCCACCATGGCTGTCGGATCAAAGTTTGCAATAGCCCCCTTATTTTCCGTAATCAGCAGCATTCTTTCATGGGTATTATTGGCAATTCCGGTTGCCAGATCCACAATGAAGGTTGCGTGATTATCCACATCAAACAAATCATCATGGCAGTGACCGTCCTCCGCCACCTTCCGGCATGCTGTAAATACATCCTTTTCACGGCCATCCATAACCTCGTTCGTACGGGTATAATTCTTATCCGAATGCTTCACTACATAATCCTGGAACAGATAATATTTCAGATAGGTATTCGGCAGATACGCGTCATCCAGTTCCAGAATATCCCGGGCTTTCTGATAAGTTGCGTGCCAGCTGTCACGCTTCGGGTCTGTATACAGAGATTCATCTTCCACGTAGCCGTACTTCCGCACATGCTCTTTCAGACGGGGCATCAGATCGTTTCCTGCTTTATCATGAATCTCCGTCCACCATCCAAAGTGATTCAATCCAAAATACCGCACATCCATCTCTTTTCTGGATTTCAGACCCAGTATAGTCGCCATGTGATTTTCCAGCTCAATAGGCATATCGCAGATATTGATAATTTTGGAATTGGGGCGCAGCCGTCTGGTCGCTTCAGCCACAATCGCCGCCGGGTTAGAGTAGTTCAGCATCCAGGCATTCGGAGAATATTTCTCCATATAGTCCAGATTCTCCAAAATTCCACCAATAGAACGCATGCCGTAAGCGATACCGCCCGGGCCACAAGTTTCCTGTCCAACCACATCGTATTTCAGCGGAATCTTCTCATCCAGCTCGCGCATAGCGTATTTTCCTACACGAATCTGCGCCATGGCAAAGTCGATATCTGTATACGCCTCCTCCGGATTGGTGGATGCCAGGAATTCAATCTCCGGTGCTTTCTCGTGGATAATGATTTCGCATGCTCTGGCAATCACTTCCTGACGCTCCGGATCATTGTCATAAAGCTTGATTTTCCGTAACGGGAAACGATCCAGCTGACTTAACAGCATCAGAACCATACCCGGCGTATACGTACTTCCGCCGCCTACAATCAATACAGAATATTTTTTCATAATATATTTCCTCCTATTTCTTTAATTGCTTTCTGACAGATTCTTTAATAATACCTACGGTCGTTCCGTAAATAATCTGAATGTTCCGATCATCAATGACGCGAATGGCTGTGCAACCCGTTTTATTCAGCATCTCCTTGTCAACAAGGGAACCATCTTTTAATACCACACGCAGACGGGACATACAGGAATCTACCTCCTCAATATTGTCCTTGCCGCCCAGACCCTTGATGATAGTCAGTGCCTTCAGTGTTTTCGGATCCGTCGCTGCATCCACGCTGCTGCCTTCCTCTGAATCATTCGCCTCCTGCAGTGCTTCCAGAGATGCGTCATAATCGCCTCCGCGCCCCGGAGTCTTCACGTTGAATTTCAGGATAAACCAGCGGAAAATTGCATAGTTGGCAATAAATTCGCCAATGGTTACAAAAACACATACCCACCAGTGAGAGTCTGAACGCAAAAGTCCAAATACCACAAATTCAATGATTCCGGAACCGTAACCAATCTGATTTCCGAATAGATACATAAATACCCAGCTTAATCCATAAAGGACTGCATAAATCACATACAGAACCGGAGCCGTAAACAGGAAGATAAATTCCAACGGTTCCGAGATACCTGCAATCATGGCTGTGGTCACACCTGCCAGAATCAGCGGCTTTACCGCTTTTTTCTTATCCGCGTCCGCACACCGGTAAATCGCAAGTCCGATAGCCGGAAGCGCGCCCAGCATCATCGGAATCTGCGGTCCATAGGAGAATTTCACCATTTCACGCAGAGTGGTATTCAACGGAAGTCCCTCTGCCAAATACTGCATGAAGGCCGGTCTCTGACCCTCTACGATACCGGAAGCAAACTCAAATATACCGGACACAGAAGTATCACGTACAACAGAAATCCAGATCTGATGGAGACCGGTGGGAATCAGCAGTCGCTCTACAAAGCCGTACAGCCACAGACCAAAGACGCCCATCTGGTTCAGAATGGTTGCCAGTCCATTGATACCGCGGGAAATAAACACCCATACGAAGGGGAACAGATTTCCCAGAATCATAAAGCTGAACACACTGATAATCGGCACAAACCGTACTCCCTGAAAGAAGGAGAACGCCATCGGGAATTTTACCGTATGGAATTTTTTGTGCAGCACACTGGTCAGAATACCTACCAGAATACCTCCCAGCATACCGGCGTTTACGGTACTGATACCCAGCACCGTGGTCAGACCGTTGCCCGGGAACATGGCTGCGATATTCGGAAAATTATCCACCAGCATTCCCATTCCCGTCAGGAATGACAGATAGCCCACAAAGCCCGCGAAGGCTGCGTATTCCTTATCCTCATCCACCAGCGCAAAGGGCAATGCCACTGCGTACAGCGCCGCGAAATTGCTGACTACGATGCTTCCCATCTGAAGCAGTACCTTAAAGATGTACTGAACCATGGTGTTGCCCAAAAAGGGAGCTGCCGCAATAATATCCCCCGATGTAAAAAACGATGCGACTCCCATTAACAGTGACGCTGACGCAATCAGCGACAGCGGCGTCAGAAATGCTTTTGACAATTTCTGAAAAAATACCATTGTATTTCCTTTCTTCATACCTTTCCCTCCTGATAAACAAAAAGACCTTCTGTCCTGAAACATACAGCCTGAATCCCTGTATTTTCAAGATAGACGGTCTTGCATAAAAAATGGCGATTTTCTTCCACTCTTCAGTGTAAAATCGCCAAATTTGAGAACATCACTCTCTACCATAAACTCAATGAACTCACTCTTGTAACTTTCCATTGTATACTTTCCTCCTGTATCAAAAGGCATTCTGCCCTTGTTATTTCGCAGTTTTCTATTAAATTTTAGCATACTTCCGGTGGGTTTTCAATGCGCGAATCATAAAAAGAAACAGCATCCCCAACCCTGCGAGGCGATCCGCACCATGTAATAACCCATTTGCGAAGCTAATGTCTCTGCCGCGATCCGCGAAGTCGTAACCGTCATCCAGCAGATGATTGACGGAATTAAAGCAGAAAAAGAAAGTACGCAGAATACTGCCGAAAGCTTTTCTGTCATCCAGCGAAATTCTGTTTCCATTCAGAACAGTATCGAGGAACTGACCAGCAATACCACAGATCTGCGTAACTCTAATCAGGCAATTTCAGATTCCGTACAGACAATTTCCGCAGTTTCTGAAGAACTGACCGCCCATGCATCCGAAACAATGGATGCAGAGACCGTAAACACACAGATTCTGGAAAACATTGCTGCCAAAATGAAATCCCTGGTACAATATATTCAAAAACAGTAAGCAGTTACCGTATCTTTATTCCGAAACGGCACCGATTAGTTCTTTGATATCGCTCACATGATATTTTTCCATGTAGCGCTCAATGCCTTCTACAATTTCCATGGTCACTGCCGGATTCCGGAAATTGGCGGTGCCGACAGATACAGCTGTCGCACCCGCCAGTATCATCTCAATCGCATCTGCAGCATTCATAATTCCTCCCATTCCAATGATCGGAACCTTTACTGCCTGTGCCGTCTGATAAACCATACGCACGGCTACCGGATGAATTGCCGGACCGGACATCCCACCGGTCTTGTTTGCAAGAACAAATTTTCTCCGGTTGATATCAATCTTCATTCCCGTGATCGTGTTAATCAAAGACAGGGCATCCGCACCACCTGCTTCCGCTGCACGCGCCATCTCTGTGATGTCTGTGACATTCGGACTCAGTTTCATGATCACCGGCTGTTTTGCATACTTTTTCATTTCCTTTGTGATTGCTTCTACCGCTTTCGGATCCTGTCCAAAAGCAATTCCACCCTCTTTTACATTCGGGCAGGAAATATTGATTTCCAGCATGTCCACCGGCTCTTCTGCCAGCCGTTTTACCACTTCCACATATTCCTCTGTCGAGTGTCCGCATACGTTTACAATAATTTTAGTATCATATTTTTTCAGGAATGGAATATCTCTCTCACAGAACAGATCAATTCCCGGATTCTGCAATCCCACGGCGTTGAGCATCCCGCCATAGACTTCTGCCACACGCGGAGTCGGATTTCCCGGCCACGGTACATTTGCCACACCTTTGGTAACCACCGCACCAAGCCGGTTTAAGTCTGTAAATTCACTGTATTCTGCTCCGGAGCCAAAGGTTCCGGATGCCGTCATTACCGGGTTTTTTAAGGTAACACCACATAATTCCACACTTGTATTCATTACAGATCCACCTCCTCAGCCAGAAATACCGGCCCTTCTTTACAGATTCTCTTGTTTTTCACATTGGAATGTGCATCTTTTTCTTTGGAATTGCACACACATGCCAGACATGCACCGATTCCGCATGCCATCCGTTCTTCCATGGAAATATAACAGGTCATGCCCTGCTCTGCTGCATACGCTTTCAACGCCCGCAGCATCGGTGTCGGTCCGCACGCATATATTACATCTGCATTTAACTTATACTCTTTCATGGCATCCAGCACATTTCCCTTTGCACCGACACTTCCATCTTCCGTTGCCACGTAACAGTCTCCCTGTTCTTTAAATTCATCCAGAAGAAACGTCTGTGCATCCCGGTATCCCATCACACTGACAAATTCACAGGTGCCGGCAGCCTTGATGCTCTTTGCAAGTTCAAGCATCGGAGGAATTCCGATTCCTCCGCCGATCAGGAAAGCTTTCTTTCCCGGCTCCACAGTAAATCCGTTTCCAAGCGGTCCCAGTACCCGGATCTTATCGCCCGCTTTTAACCGGGAGAATTCTTCCGTTCCGGTTCCTTCTCCCGTTACCCGGTATACCAGACGAAGTGTTCCTGCCTCTGCATCAATCCCACACAGGCTGATCGGACGTGGCAGAAGTTTGCTGGCATCATTACTGTACAATGATACAAACTGTCCTGCCTTTGCATGTCCTGCAATATGCTTCGTCTGGATTGTCATGTCATAGATATCTTTTCCGATGCACTGCTGCTTCAGCACCGTAACATTTTCCTGAAATTTTTCGCTCATAAAATCCAACTGTCTCCCTTTTGTAAAATCACAACTTTATTTTTATCTCTGTGCAAGTGCTCCGGATATGTCTGCGATCATATCTTTGACTGCCAGACGGGAGGCATCTGCGAAGTTCTCCGGTGTCATTCCCTGCTCTTTATACTTATCCTGTTTGTAAGCACAGATGATACCACGGGAAGAGTTTACAATTGCTCCTAATCCATCCTCATTAAAGAAATGTACCAGATCCTTGCCCTGTCCTCCCTGTGCACCATAACCCGGTACCAGAATGAACGATTTCGGCATCACTTTACGAAGAATTTCCCCCTGCTCCGGATACGTTGCTCCGACAACTGCTCCAACATAGCTGTAGGAATCTCCCATACATTCGCTTCCCCACTCTGCTACCTTTTCACCAACCAGTTCATACAGCGGACGACCGTCGATCAGACGATCCTGGAACTCTCCGCTGGATGGATTGGAGGTCTTTACGAGAATAAAGATTCCTTTCTTTTCTTCTTTGCATACATCCACAAACGGCTTGATACCATCGGTTCCCAGATATGGATTTACTGTAGCAAAATCCTCATTAAAACCGGTATATGTTTTGCTTCCGATCTGTACTTTTCCGAGATGTCCGGTCGCATAGGCTGCGGATGTGGAACCGATATCCCCACGCTTTACATCTCCGATCACAACCAGATCTTTCTCGTGGCAGTAATCTACCGTCTTCTGGAATGCCGCTACACCGGCCACACCAAACTGCTCATACATCGCGATCTGCGGCTTCACTGCAGGAATCAGGTCGTATGTTGCATCGACAATAGCTTTATTGTACTGCCAGATGGCTTCTGCTGCTCCCTCTAACGTCTCACCGAACTGAGCGAACGCTGCTTTTTGTATGTGCTCCGGCACATAAGAAAGCATCGGATCGAGTCCCACAACGATAGGTGCGTTGGTCTTTTTAATTTTTTCTACTAATTTGTTGATCATGTGATTGATTTCCCTTCTTAATTTATTACTTATTTAATTCATTAAATACAACTTCGCCGTCACAGATCGTGCACTTTACACGTCCCGTAACTTCTTTCCCGTCAAACGGTGTATTTCTTCCCTTGGAAGCAAATGTGTTTTTGTCAATGCGGTAGGTTTCCTCTGGATCAAAGATCACGACATCTGCCGCTTTTCCCGGCTGGATATCTCCCTTATCAATACCGACAATCTGTGCCGGATGGTAACTCATACACGCTGCCATCTGCATCGGCGTCAGATATCCACCGAGTACCAGTTCATTATGTGTAAGACATGCGGCGGTTTCCAGTCCGACAATTCCAAACGGCGCTTCCTGCATCGAACGGTTTTTATCTTCAAATGTGTGTGGCGCATGGTCTGTGGAAATCACTTCCATAATGCCATCCCGCAGTCCCTCACGCAGTGCTTTCACGTCTTCCTTTGTGCGGAGTGGCGGATTCATCTTGTAATTGGTATCCGCTTCTTTCATATCGTCTGTGGACAGCGTAAAGTGATGCGGACACACTTCTGCCGACACCCGGACACCTTCTTCCTTTGCCACTTTTACCATGAGCACGGAATCCTTTGTGGAACAATGACACAGATGAAGCTGCGCCCCGGTATCTTTTGCCAGAATAATATCTCTTGCAACAATTACATCCTCCACGGAATTGGTAATTCCAGGAAGTCCCAGTTCTTTTGCTTTTGCATCGGCATTCATGACACCTCCGCGTACCATATGGATATCTTCGCAATGGGCAAGTACCGGAATGCCCAGACGCGCTGCCTCAAGCATACCGTCCCGATACAAAGCGGCATCCATGACAGATTTTCCGTCCTCGCTGATTGCCGGACTTCCTGCCTTAACCATTCCTTCAATATCCGCAAGCTCTTTTCCCTGCTGTCCCTTTGTCACCGCACCAACCTGCAGGACATGAATACAGTTCCCAGATTTTGCTTTGTTGTGCACATAATTGATAATATCCGGATTGTCTGCTACCGGCTTTGTATTTGGCATGGTCAGCACGGTCGTATATCCACCATGCGCAGCGGCCTGCATCCCGGTATAAATATCCTCTTTCTGCTCCAATCCCGGATCGCGGAAATGTACATGCATATCAATAAATCCCGGCATCACATAACATCCGTCCGCATTGATCACACGTTCGGCTTCTTTTTCCGGAAGTTCTTTTCCAATCTCTTTTATCTTCTGATCTTCGATCAGGACATCTGCCACCTCATCCATCTGTGTTGCCGGATTGATGACATGTCCCCCTTTGATTAAAATGGTCATTCTTTTTCCTTTCTTTTAACGTTTCACAGCGACAGATCCGGAAAATTTTCCGCAGATCCGAACGCCCTGCGTTGTCTTATAAGCGCGTACTTTATAATATACCGACTTCTTTGAAGTTGTCTTAATTTTATAATTTGCGGATGTCGTTGTTGCAATCTTTTTATAGGTTCCGTTCTTGCTGGATGCCTGATAAATTTCATACCCTTTCGCACCTGCCGTTTTGCTCCAGGAAATGCGTACCGCATTTTTTGCACTTCGGACCGCTTTTATATTCTTTACCGCACCGATACTTGTCCCTGCATTGTCCGCATATGCCTTGATACAGATGTTTCCGATTCTGCCACCGTAACTGGTGCTTACATCCGCCACATCTTCCCAGCTGCCGTAACGATAGAGAAAACTCTGATTATAATCACAATATACCCGGCTGGTTAAACTGCTGTCACTGACTGCATATTCCATATCGAGTCCGGCACCGCTTTTCTGCAGTTCTACCACAACCGCATAGTAAGTTCCCTGAGGTACGGATACCGCTTTATTCAGCCTGATGGTATGGGTTCCGGCATACGTTGTTGTACCGGACACCTTTGCTGCAAGTATGCCACTCTTAGGATTATGCAGGTTTGTCAGATTCGTATATACACGGATCGTATATGGAACATTCGCATCTTTGGAAAGGGAAATTGAAACTGCTTTCACCAGTTCATTATCTGCCTTTTTTGCCCTGAAAATATTCGCTGAAGTCGAAATTCCAAGCAGTTTTCCCACATCTGCCCCACCATCATACTGATAATTATAATCATAATTATCCGCAGACTCAAAATCAAAAATCCATGCAGCATCCTCGATGGATTTATCATAATAAGAAAGCCAGAAATAACTGTTGATATTGTTTTCTGTCTTATCCGACCAGCTGTTCCTGCAAAGCCATGCTCCGTCTCCTGCCGGTTTATTTTTAAACGAAGATGCCGGAAAATTATCATCCCAGCCCACAATATTTACTGCATGGTTCGATGTAACACTGCTTGTCGGGCAGTAATAGGTTGCCACATTCTCTCCTGTTTCTGCATAGACTGCAGATCCCACATAGTTGGCCATTCCGTCCATATACAGTCCCAGCCCGGCAGATCCGTGCTGCATAATCTCACGTTTCACCTGGGTAACATTTTTGTGAATATTAATAATATATACATTCTGCAGATGTGCCACATCCTGATCAAAAGCGTAACTTTTTGCCAGTGTCGTGGTGGTCGGTGCCAGAGCGTACGGTACACGGTTCTCGTCCGTCACCCCTTCCCACTGCAGAAGCGTCCGGCTCGCGAAATCCAGATTTCCGCCCATGGTCAGATAATTTTTATGGTTCATAATATTTAAAGAGTCGCCAAATGTTCCACCCAGCGGGTCTTCTACATTATTATAAGTAAAATAGGCAAGCTGCAATTCACTCAGATCAATACTTTTGTCTGCCGTCTGATTGTCTGCAATCAGATCAAACTCCGCAAGTCCGATTGCGGAAAATGCCCAGCACGTATCATATTTTCCCTGATCACGCACGCCAGGATAGCGGATCGTAAGTTCCGACAACTTGTTCATATAGGCGGACGGCACTGCTTCTGCCTTTTTCAGCCTGGATTTTGTTTCTTTTACCACCGGAACATTTTCACTTTTGGGTGACTCTGTGTATCCGCCGGTTTTCTGGGCATAAACCCGTTCCTGCATTCCCGGAACAGCAGTTATGACAACTGCTGCAGAAAGCAAAAATGCTGCAAGCCTTCTGGTTTTATTTTTCATTTTCTACCTCTTTCTTATCGTCAGGTTTCTTCTTTCCATTATAAATATGAACCAGCTGCACTGTCAAACATTTTGCGCAAAAAAGGCACTGATTATCAGTGCCTCTCTTCCCGTTTATTTTGCCGCAATGACATCTGCCATATCATAATGTCCTGCAGGCTTTCCTTTTAAAAATTTTGCTGCTTCCACAGCGCCCTTTGCAAATACCGCCTTGGAGTATGCCGTATGCTTGAATTCAATCACCTCATCCTGTCCGGCGAAAATCACTTCATGCTCTCCGACAATATTGCCGCCACGAACAGAAGAGAGTCCAATTTCGTATTTATCCCTCTTCTTGCGCTTCTGGCTTCTGTCATAGGTATAGGTATATGCCTCATCCAGTGCCTCATTCATGGAATCCGCCAGTGCCAGTGCCGTGCCGCTCGGTGCATCCAGCTTCTGGTTATGATGTTTCTCTACAATCTCCATATCAAATCCTGCCGGCGCAAATACCTGCGCAGCTTTTTTGAGCAGTTCCATCAGAGTATTGATTCCGAGAGACATATTTGCGGATTTTAAAATTGCAACTTTTTCGTATGCTTTTTCCACATCGGCAAGCTGCTGTTCGGAAAGTCCTGTCGTACAAAGCACGATCGGAATCTGTTTTTCCACACCATATGCAAGCAGCGCATCCACTGCTTTTGCATTGGAAAAATCAATGATTACATCCGCATCCACCGTACACTCTTTCAGACTGGCAAATACCGGATAATCATTTTTGATTCCATCATAAGTATCAATTCCTGCAACAATCTCAATGTCCTCATCCTGCGCACAGATTCCTGTGATACACTGTCCCATCTTCCCGTTGCAGCCATTCATGATCGCTCTTGTCATTTTCTTTTGTGCCTCCCTGATCTATGCTAAAATTCCATAATTTTTCATTACTTCTGCAAGTTTCTTTGCATTAGCCTCGCTCATCTCACAGAGTGGGGAACGAAGAGGTCCTACTTCCATACCCATCAGGTTTAATGCCTTCTTAACCGGAATCGGATTTACTTCGGAAAACAGTGCATCTACCAGTGGAAGCGCCTCCAGCTGCAGTTTTCTTGCTGTCTTAATATCACCCTTGAAGAAGCTTTCACACATTGCGTGTACTTTGCCCGGTGCCACATTGCTCCATACCGAAATCACACCGACTGCACCGATTGACATAAGCGGTACAACAAGACCGTCTTCACCGGAATAAAGATCCAGTTTTCCGTCGGTAAGTGCCATCGTCTTGGAAGCCTGTGCCAGATTTCCGGTTGCTTCCTTTAATCCTACGAGATTACTCTTGGTGCGGACCAGCTCGGCAACCGTCTCCGGAAGAAGATTACATCCGGTACGTCCCGGCACATTATACATAATGATCGGACACTTGGTGCTGTCTGCGATCTGTGAATAATGGCTGATCAGGCCTGCCTGTGTTGCCTTGTTATAATATGGTGTAACGATCAGAAGTCCGTCTGCTCCTGCCTCTTCTGCCTCCTGTGAAAGCTGGATGGCTGTACGTGTGCAGTTTGAACCGGTACCTGCCACAACCGGAACACGATGTTTTGTAAACTCGATGGCTGCCTTGATCACATCACGATGTTCTTCCATCGTAAGTGTTGCACTTTCTCCTGTCGTACCTGCAATTACGATGGCATCTGTACCACCATCAATCTGCTGGTTGATCAGTTCCTCAAGTTTATCATAATTAACTTCCTCATTGTTCTTCATTGGTGTCACGATTGCGACTCCGGCTCCCTTAAAAATTGCCACTGTTTTATTCTCCTTTCTAAATAAAAAAAAACCAGCTCAAAACGAGCTGGTCAATCTAACCTTTTTTAGATCTGATAGCTCTCCATCCACGCTCATACGCTTCTGACAGTCATACGATTATTCACCGCATGCCCAAAAACCAGACTGCAGTCATCCGGTTCTTTCGGCGCTTTCCCCTTTTACCTGCATTCGACTGTGTCTGCCACATCCAACAGGCTACTCATGAATTACGCGACCTCTATCCCATGTATTTTCTTAATTCTACCACCACCGGCATAATCTGTCAATCTATTTCTCCGGTGCGATATTATAAACCTCGTCTGCTGCCTCACGGATTTTTTCATCCAGAACACGTCCTGTGCAGACCAGAGTCATTTCTTCCGGCTTTGCGGCAAACAGCTCACAGATTTCTTCAGGGCTTATCACCTTTTCGTCCACAATTCCAAGTACCTCGTCTAAGATTAGCATATCACAGGCACCTGTCGTAACGACTTTCTTTCCGTAATTGAATCCATTGCGCAGATTCATACTTTCTTCCTGTTTTGCCTCCTCGGAAAGTGCCTCAAAACACTCATCCGATTTTGCAAAACGGAATATTTTTATTTCCGGCTCCAGCCGGCTTAAAAATGTCAGTTCGTTTTCATTTTTTCCCTTCAAGAACTGAATGATAATGACGCTTTTTCCCTCGCTGGCAATACGAATTGCATTCCCGATTGCCGCGGTCGATTTACCATGTCCCTCTCCATAATAAACCTGAATCACTCCTCTGTCCATTTCAGCCTCCATGATATCTCTTAACCAAATGAAATCCTATGTAAGATAACACAAAAGCGTCAAATAATCAAGTCTACTCCAGGAATTCAATCTTGCTGACGGATACCTCGTAAGCAACCCTCTGCTCCACCTGTGTCTCACTGACTTTCTTTACATACTCGCGGCTCTGGATTCTTCCCCAGATCTGCACATGTGATCCGACCTCGAATCCGGACGCAAATCTTGCATTTCTGCCCCAGCAGATGCAGGGAATATAGTCCGATTTGCCATATGACCGGTTGACTGCGACCAGAAGATCCGCGATCTCCCTTCCCAGAGGTGTTTTTCGGTATACCGATTCCTTACAGATAAATCCATCCAGAAAAATCTGGTTGGCTGCATTTTCTTCCTCAAACTGCTCGACCAGTTCAAACTCCCTCGCAAAAACCGATAACACCAGACGGTTTTTATGCTCCTCATGCCGGTTGAATGAACGGAACTGTCCTGTAATATAGACGCATTTTCCCTCCGCACTCTCCTGCACATTGACCAGACGCTCCGATACCATCACCGGAATATAATCGACGAAACTGGACAGGCGGTGGACAGATACTTCCACCATATAAAATCCTTCCCCATATACCTCGTGACTATACGAAAAGTCCGATACAATTTCTCCCATAATAGTGACCTGATTGTTTTCACACATTTTATCTGCCATGAATACTCCTTCCTTTTGTGGAAATTTTTGATAGGCTTCTGTTTTACCATTTAATGGTTGGTAGAAATCATCAAACCTTGTCGATAAGGCCGGCGAAAACTATCTAAAACGCTTAAATCGCCGGTGTACGTTGAAAAAAGCTTGCGAAATCAGCTTTTTATGATAAAATAGGATAGGTTATTTATGTAAAGTTAAACAATATTAAAAAGAAGGTTAAATTTATGGTAACAACAAGAGACGACATTCGTAATATCGCAATCATCGCCCATGTCGATCATGGTAAAACCACATTGGTCGATGAGCTGTTAAAACAAAGCGGTGTGTTCCGTGCCAATCAGGAAGTACAGGAACGTGTCATGGATTCAAACGATATCGAGCGTGAGCGTGGTATCACTATCCTGTCCAAAAATACCGCTGTATTTTATAAGGATACAAAAATCAACATTATCGATACGCCTGGCCATGCCGATTTCGGTGGTGAGGTAGAGCGTGTTCTTAAGATGGTAAATGGTGTAGTCCTCGTCGTAGACGCATTCGAGGGAACCATGCCGCAGACCAAATTCGTACTGATGAAAGCACTTGCTTTAAATCTCCCGGTTATTGTCTGCATCAACAAGATCGACCGTCCGGAAGCGCGCCCTGCAGAAGTGATTGATGAGGTGTTAGAGCTTTTCATGGATCTGGATGCTTCCGATGAGCAGCTTGACTGCCCGTTCATCTACGCTTCCGCAAGAGACGGATACGCTATGTACAATCTCGACGATGAAAAGAAGGACATGACTCCTCTTTTCGAGACGATCGTAAACTATATCCCTGCCCCGACCGGAGATCCGGATGCCAACACACAGGTTTTAATCAGTACCATCGATTATAACGAATACGTTGGCCGTATCGGTATCGGTAAAGTCGACAACGGTTCCCTGAAAGTCAACCAGGAAGCAGTCGTTGTCAACCATCACGATCCAGACAAACTTGAGAAAGTCCGCATCAGCAAACTGTATGAGTTCGATGGTTTAAATAAAGTAGATGTCAGTGAAGCAAAGATCGGTTCCATCGTAGCCATCTCCGGTATTGCGGACATTCACATTGGAGATACCATCTGTTCTCCGGAAAATCCGGTAGCTATTCCGTTCCAGAAGATTTCCGAGCCGACGATCTCCATGAATTTCATCGTAAACGACAGTCCTCTCGCCGGTCAGGAAGGAAAATATGTCACTTCCCGTCATATCCGCGACAGACTGTTCCGTGAGTTAAATACCGATGTTTCTCTCCGTGTCGAAGAAACCGACAGCCCGGACAGCTTAAAAGTATCCGGCCGTGGTGAGCTGCATCTGTCCGTCCTGATCGAGAATATGCGCCGTGAAGGATATGAATTTGCAGTCAGCAAAGCCGAAGTTCTCTATCACTATGATGAAAACGGCAAAAAACTTGAGCCGATGGAGCTTGCTTATGTTGACGTTCCGGATGAATTTACCGGAGCTGTTATCTCCAAACTGCAGCAGCGGAAAGGCGAATTGCAGAATATGGGTTCCATCGCCGGTGGCTACACCCGTCTGGAGTTTAAGATTCCTTCCCGCGGATTGATCGGATACCGTGGAGAATTCATGACCGATACGAAAGGAAATGGCATCATCAACACCATGTTCGACGGTTATGAGCCATTCCGTGGAGAGATCGCCTACCGTTCTACCGGTTCCCTGATCGCGTTTGAGACTGGTGAATCCGTAACTTACGGTCTGTTCTCCGCACAGGAGCGTGGTACGCTCTTTATCGGACCTGGCGAAAAAGTATATTCCGGTATGATCATCGGACAGAGTTCCAAAGCCGAAGATATTGAGTTAAATGTCTGCAAGAAAAAGCATCTGACCAATACACGTTCCTCTTCTGCTGATGAGGCACTGACTCTGGTTCCGCCTCGCAAATTAAGCCTAGAGCAGGCTCTTGACTTCATTGATACCGACGAGCTTCTTGAGGTAACTCCGGAAAGCCTGCGTATCCGCAAGAGAATTCTGGATCCTACGATGCGCAAGCGTGCTTCCATCGCCAAGAAAAATGCCATGAAATAAATAACAGGCAAAAACATACACTTACAATTACTCCACCTCCATGGTGGAGTAATTTTTTACAGGGGACGTTCCATGGATTTGAAAAATTTTACAAAACATTTGATTTATCAGAGTGCAAATACACAGATCCCGGATAACTTCAGCCGGTTTCAGATTCTCCATCCGGAATATTCGGCTCATGAAAGCGTTGTCAAAACCTATCCGCTTCCGGAAAATGAACATCTGTTTTCCCTGCTGTGGGATATTCATGACGGACATATGCTTTCTGCAACGATTCTGCCCTCCCAGCCCTCGTTCCTTTATGAAAAAGAGTTTACCCCCGGCATGCGCACGCAGATGCACTCACACGAATATCTGGAATTGTTTTATATCATTGACGGAGAATACCGGCAGAAAATTCTGGGCAATGAATTTACTTTTCACCGGGGTGAAGTCTGCCTGATCGACAAAAACTGTCTGCATCAGGAAATCATGGAAGGAACTTCTGCCACACTTCTGTTTCTTGGCATTACCAATGTGATGTTTCAGGACATTATGAACCGGCAGATTACAACAGAGCGTATCAGCTCGTTCCTGAAGATGGCACTGATGGAACAGAAATCGCTCCAGCAATATCTGCATTTTCGCCCTCAGGCAGAGGAGGCAGTCTCACAGATGGATGAAACCATGACATCACTTCTTTTGGAATTACAGCGTCATGATGAGGCTTCTCCGATCATCTGTCGGGGACTTCTCCTGCGCATTTTTCGTATTTTAAGTACACAATATGAATTTTCGCTGTCAAAAAAACTGCGACAGAAAATGAACTGGATTTTATATGAAGAAATTTCTGATTATATGAAGCAGCATATGAAAAACATTTCCATACGAATGCTCTGTGAAGAATTCCATTTTCAGGAAGATTATTTCAACCGGTTACTGAAAAACCGAACCGGAATGACTTATACGGAATATCTGCAGCATCTGCGTCTGCAGAAAGCCGAAGAACTGTTGCTGCACACCAGACTGACAATCGATGCGATTGCTGCCGAAGTCGGCTACAAAAACAAAGGATATTTCTACAAAATATTTACGAAACGGCACCGGATGACTCCGGCACAGTTCCGCAAAGAATCCTGTTGATATTTTATTTTATAAATCCCATTTCCAGTCACGGATCTCCGGCATATCAACACCATACTCATGAATGTACTGCTTGTGTTCTACAAGCTTGTCATTCATTTTCTGTGTCAGATAAGCGCCACGATTTCCTAACTGTGGAAGATGCTCAATTACGCTCTTTACCAGATGGAAACGGTCAATCTCATTCTGTACACGCATATCGAATGGTGTTGTGATGGTTCCTTCCTCCTGATATCCGTATACATGAATATTTCTGTTGGTACGACGATAGGTCAGCTCGTGGATCAGTGTATGATACCCATGGAATGCAAAGATGATTGGCTTATCTTTGGTGAACAGTGCATCGTACTCTGCATCTGTCAGACCATGCGGATGCTTGGTGCTTGGCTCAAGTTTCATCAGATCGACAACATTGATCACACGAATCTTAATCTCCGGCATTGCCTTTCTTAAAATCGTAACTGCTGCTAATGTCTCCAGTGTCGGAGTATCTCCACAGCATGCCATAACCACATCCGGCTCCTGTCCCTGGTCGTTGCTTGCCCACTCCCAGATGCCGATACCCTGTGTGCAATGCTTTACTGCCTGTTCCATGGTCAGCCACTGCTGTCTCGGATGCTTGGATGTAACAAGCACATTCACATAATCGCGGCTTCTGATGCAGTGATCAAAGCAGGACAGCAGACAGTTGGTATCCGGTGGCAGATAAAGACGTACCACATCTGCCTTCTTATTTGCAATATGATCTAAAAATCCCGGGTCCTGATGGGTAAATCCATTGTGATCCTGCTGCCATACATTGGATGTAAGAATCAGGTTCAGGGAAGCAATGGACTGTCTCCACGGAAGCTGATTACATACCTTTAACCACTTTGCATGCTGTGCACACATAGAATCTACCACACGGATAAATGCTTCATAACTTGCAAAGAATCCATGCCGTCCTGTCAGAAGATATCCCTCTAACCATCCCTCACACATATGCTCACTTAACATAGAATCCATAACACGGCCATCTGTAGCAAGGAATTCATCGGAATCCAGTTTTTCATTGTTCCAGTCACGGTTTGTCTCCTCAAAGACTTTCATCAGACGGTTTGACATTGTCTCGTCCGGTCCGAAAATACGGAAGTTCTTGGAATCCTCATTCAGTTTGAAGATATCACGGACAAATCCGCCAAGTTCTACCATATCCTGTGCCTCAACGCTTCCCGGCGCCGGAACATCAAGTGCATAATCACGGAAATCCGGAAGTCTTAAGTCACGTAAGAGCTTACCACCGTTTGCATGTGGGTTAGAACCGATTCTGCGGTCTCCGGTCGGTGCAAGTGCTTTCAGTTCCGGAATCAGTTTTCCATTCTCATCAAACAATTCTTCCGGATGGTAGCTGAGTAACCACTCTTTTAACATTTCCAGATGCTCCGGTTTGTCCATCATGATCGGAACCTGATGCGCACGGAAAGATCCCTCGATCTGCTTTCCGTCTACAACCTTTGGTCCTGTCCATCCCTTTGGAGTACGAAGTACAATCATTGGCCACTTTGGTCTTGTGGTATCGTGGTTTTCTCTTGCATTCTTCTGGATCGCCTTGATTTCGTCCATAACGGTATCAAGCGTCTCTGCCATCTTGCGGTGCATGGTCATTGGATCATCGCCCTCTACAAAATATGGTTTCCATCCGCATCCATCAAAGAAATGCTCAAGTTCTTCATGAGAAATACGTGCAAGAATGGTTGGATTACTGATCTTATATCCATTCAGATGAAGGATCGGAAGAACCGCTCCATCGCTCTCCGGATTTAAGAACTTATTACACTGCCATGAAGTTGCAAGAGGTCCTGTCTCGGACTCACCGTCTCCCACGATACAGGCAGCAATCAGATCCGGGTTATCAAATACCGCACCAAACGAATGTGCCAGGGAATATCCCAGCTCGCCACCTTCGTTGATGGAGCCCGGAGTTTCCGGAGCTACATGGCTGGAGATTCCTCCCGGGAAAGAGAACTGCTTACACAGTTTCTTCAGTCCATCCAGATCTTCTCCGATATTTGGATATACCTCGCTGTAGGTACCTTCCAGATAAGTATTGGCAACAAAGAAGTTTCCGCCGTGTCCCGGGCCGGAAATTAAAATCATATCCTGATCATACTTTTTGATCACACGGTTTAAATGTACATAGACAAAGTTCTGTCCCGGTACGGTTCCCCAGTGACCAACAATCTTTTTCTTTACCTGATCTCTGGTAAGCGGCTCTCGAAGAAGTGGATTATCCAGCAGATATAACTGTGCGGCACCAAGGTAATTGGCTGCGCGCCAGTAGGCATCCATCTTCTTCAGGTAATCTTCGGTTAACGGCTGTTTTTCAACAACATCTGACATCCTGACTGTCCTCCTGTAAAATCATATTATCATTAGATGCCTATATTTTAGGAAATCCACCCATATTCCACAATTTCCTATTCCCATTAATTTTCCAAAAAGTTACCTGTTCCGACTTGTATTTCCTGTTATTTACTTATTTTTTCATTTATTTCCATTAAAACCATAGCCAAAAGAAAGGATTATAAAATTTCACACACAGCGATTACAGTTTTCCGTATACCTCCATAGGGACATATGCCCGAATGGAAATTCCTTCCGGCACATACTCTTCTGAGACAAGTTCTCCCTTATTTCGTACAAGCTGCAATACACCTGCCTGCGCATAGGGAATCACGCGTTCAATATAAATTTTATCTTCTCTTAACATTTCCTGCAGCACATCTTTTACTGCATCCAGTCCGACATTTTCCGTTGCGGAAATCTGAAGAACATGATCCGCACGAAAATCCTGCAGTGGGTCATCATCGGTTCTGATATCGATCTTATTAAAAAGCGTCAGAATTTTTTTATTTTTAACTCCAAGATGATCAAGTGTCTCATAGACGATATACATCTGCTTGTCGCGCTGCGGATTGGAAGCATCCACTACATGAATAATATAGTCCGCATATTTTGCTTCTTCCAGTGTACTTTTAAATGCCTCAATCAGATGATGCGGCAGTTTCCGTATAAAACCTACCGTATCCGTCAGCAGCACCTGCTGGTGTCCTTCCAGCTCCAGCATCCGTGTCGTCGGGTCCAGCGTTGCAAACAGTTTATCCTCCTCTAAAACCTCTGCGTCCGTCAGATGATTCAGGAGGGTGGATTTTCCGGCATTTGTATATCCGACAATTGCCACAACCGGAACTGCATTGCGCTCTCTTTTTGCTCTGGCAATTTCGCGGTGTTTGACCACTTCTTTTAATTCCCGGTTGAGCTGTGCAATCCGGTCATTGATCAGACGGCGGTCAATCTCAAGCTTTTTTTCTCCCGGTCCACGGGTACCGATTCCACCACCCAGACGGGACATGGATCTGCCAAGTCCAGTTAATCTGCTCAGGCGGTACTTCAGCTGAGCAAGTTCCACCTGAATTTTTCCCTCACTGGTTGTTGCACGGGCTGCAAAAATATCCAGTATGATAAGCGTCCGGTCCATCACCTTGGTATTTAACATCGTCTCCAGATTTTTTAACTGCGCAGGGGACAATTCATCATCACAGACAATTCCCGTTGCCCCCGTGTGCTCTAAAAGTTCTGCAATCTCTGCTACTTTTCCGGTTCCCACATAGGTTCCCGGATGGATCAGCTCCCGTTTCTGGATCAGCGTACCGGCAACCGATGCCCCCGCAGTCTTTACCAGTTCGGCAAGCTCAGCGAGCGAATCCTCTGCATCGTCTCCATCCTGCTCACTTACACCCACCAGAATAACTCTCTCTTTAAAATCTTCTAAAACAATTGGTTCACCCATTATCTAGTCTCCAAAAATGTATTTTCGTGTTTTGCTTCCTCATCATCCGGATAAGCCTTTAAATATTCCTTCATCATCTTTTTCGCGGAATCAAAGTCGCCACTGTACTCATATGCCGCAATGGCACTTTTCATCAGATTCTGCTTATTCGGCACTTTCTCCAGTTCCAGACCGGAATTAAAATACGTCAATGCATTCTTATAATTTCCATCCTGCATCTCCTGCATGCCAAGTTCATACAAATCATAGGATGTAGCCACTCCACTCTTTATATACTCCGCGATACATTTCTTTGCCTTGTCCGAATCTCCATTGGCATCATATGCAAGTCCCAGATAATACGATGCCAGCATCTGCTTATGTTCTTTTGCTTTTTCCAGATAACTGATGGCATCTTTGTTTTCACCGAGCAGATAACTGATTCTTCCTTTATACAGTTCGTCTTCCGGTTTATCCCCTTTGATCTCCATCGCAGCCGACAGATATTTCTGTCCCTCGTCCTTTTTCTCATGCCGGCTCAAAGACTCATAGATTCCAATGTAGATTTCATAATTTTTTTTGCCATGCTGCACAGCACTCTCAAAATCTGCCTTGCCCTTTTTTTCTTCTCCCATATCCATATAAAGATCTCCACGCAGATAGTATGCGCGTGCATCTTTATTATATTTGATAATGGCATCATACGTTGCAAGTGCATCTTTTGTCTTTCCGTTCAGTGCCTGTGCTTTTGCCTTGTAAAAACAGATATCCAGTTCTTTCTCCCCGATATGTCCGATCGACTCTCCAAGCGCATTCTGAAATGCCTTGACCGCATCTTCATACTTGCCACTCTCCATGCAGGTAATTCCATACTGCCGGTAGGCATCCTGTTCCTTTGTATCTTTCGTTCCGCATCCAATCACAGACAGCGCAAACACTGTTGCAAGCAGCACGGAAATGATTCGCTTCTTCATGTTCTATTCTCTCTTTCTGAAAACTACTTTTATTTTACCGCAATCTGTTTCGTTCTTAAAGCATCCTTTTCCAGAATTGCATCTATGATCGCATGCATCTCAGCAGTCAGTGCCTCTAACCTCCAGTCCGTCAGATTATACTTCGGGTGTTTTTCAAACGCAAACTCCCGCAGTTCAATCAACACTTTTCTCGTCTCCGGAGTCAGGCATGCGGTCGCAATATTCACCCAGTCATCTCCAATGCTCGGACCATGTTCTTTGTAATAGGTGCCGCCATAGGTAAACTCCTCCGGTTCCACCGCATAGGGAAGCAATGCCAGATTGTGGTCAAATAACGGTGCCATTCCCTGGATTTCCAGTGTCCGGTTGTCAATTAAAAATCCAAAATTATTTTTGTGCCGGTCTGTATTCATGATGACCGCATCGAGGACAAACATTTTTTTGATTTCTGCTTCCACGCCCAATTCCTGTGATTTTTTCAAGATTCCGGAAATCGTCGTATTCCCAGTATCCACCGCAGCATATGGAAGAAATCCGTATTCCTCTGAAGTAAAAATATCACATACCGAGCAAATCCGACTATTGTGTGTCCGCAGTCCGTAGCGGACAAAACAGTCTGTAAATTTTTCAATGACCTGTCCGGCATAAAACTCCGAATACAGCTCCAACCCTGCATTGCTGGCACCAGAGCTTCCTCTTTTCAGCATTTTAATCGTGCCGCCTTCCCGAATCCAGCACTTGGCAAACGAACCATCCGTACCGTACTCCGGGGAAGTCGTGCTTAAATGACGTCCATGCAAGCCTCCTTCAAATGCTGTCCTTGCAATCACATCATTAAACGGGTGCGTATACAAAGATAAGTCTTCCCATTCCAGTTTACTTTCTACTGGTTTGACCCAGAATGTATCAATCAAAGACAGTGCATGCGAGATATCCAAAAAACCCTGTAGCGTATCACATCCACTCATTTCCAACAGCTTTTCGATATTTTCCCGATGTTTTGGTGCTCTCCGATTGACAATAAACGCAGAGAGATCCCCATACCATGACGGAAGTGTTACATATTGTTCTTCTATTACAGGTTCTCCCAATATCTCATCCACAGAAAACTTTGCGATTTTTTCGTTTTTATTCATTAAATAATACATACCGTTTTCCTTCTTCATTCCTATATCTTACGGTATTTTTCCTGCTTTTGCAACAATCTCAGAAAAAATGGGAACCGGATATCTGGTTCCCATTTTTCCACTATTCTTCTGTCAGAGAAAATCGTTCTACAATCTGACTGATTGCTTTTGCATTTTTCCGGTTTTCATTTACGATCTTTGTCATCTGTTCCGTCATTTCTTCTGTTTTCTTTGTCTTTTCAAGAACCTGGCTGGTATCTACCGTCTGTTTCTCAGGGGTATCTGACACTGCCCTGATCTGTGTCTGGATATTTAAAACCGTCTCCGCAAATATGCCGGATGACTCCGCAATCTCTGCAATAATCTTTTGTACTTCACATATAGACTGATAATACTCTTTTGTTTCCTCGGCATATGCCGCAAATTGTGATTGCACATCTTCCTGCAAAAAGGCAATTACCTGATCAAAACAGCTTCTCACATGTGCGATATTATCCTTTGTCTCATTACAGATTGCCTGGATCTGTGTTGCGGTCTCAGAAGAATTCCCTGCAAGCACGCCAATTTCCCCGGCAACCACAGCAAATCCTTTTCCTGCCTCTCCTGCCCTGGCTGCTTCAATAGATGCATTTAAGGACAATAAATTGGTCTGGCTTGTAATACTTAAAATCTGAGAAGCCATATCGTCAATCCTCGTAAGTGTCTGAAGCTCCCGAATGGCCTGTTCCATAGACTTTTTGTTTTCTTCTACGTGAACATTGGTTTCCTGCATCGTACGATCTGCAAGTTCCTGCATCTGTTGTACCTTTTCAAGCAGATCATTACTTCGCTCATTTCCTTTCTGGATACGTTCTTCCACTTCCGTGACCACATTTGAAATGCTGACAATCTCCTGATCCACCTGTCCCACCGTCTGGTTGATTTCATCTGCATGCTCTGCAAGGCTTGTCGTTGCTGCGGAATTATCCTCCACACAGGAAAGCAGAACTTTTGAGGAATCTTTCATAGATACTGCAGAATCGTTTAACGATGTCGAACAATCCGCCAATGTCACTATACTCTCCTGCAATGATTCATACAACATTTTCAATGCTGTGGCAATTTTTCCCACTTCACTTTTTTTGCCAATCCAAGGGGTAAGTTTTTCGTTGTTTTGCAAATGCAGATGGCTGAATTCCATAATGGATTCTTCGATATATTTCAGTGGTTTGACGCTGTAATATATCATAAGGAAAGCCAGTCCACTAATGATAATTATGCAAAACAGACAAAGTACTCCCAAAATTTTCATATTTTTTGAAATACCGCTGTAAATATCTTTCTCACTGTCATAAGAAATCACTGCCCAACCATGTTCTTCTATATTTTGATAATGAACAATTTGCGTGGAATGGTTTCCTTTATAGGTCATCTCGCCCTGATTTTTTCCACTTTTGATTTGTTTCATTACCTCAAGCAGCATATCATCTTTAATCTCTGTTGCAATCAGTTCTTCCTTTTCTGACAAAATATACATGCCGGTCTCTGCATTAATCATCACATATTTTGTCGTATCGTTTTCGTTTTTTAATGCTG
>OHBJ01000392.1_pt1 | contig 27392 bp, 39 predicted proteins | sample 1577241 | NCBI WGS metagenome assembly OHBJ01 (sample SAMEA3541594, study PRJEB24748) | human gut metagenome | biome: human gut; feature: human-associated habitat; material: faeces | place: China | collected 2012 | reverse complement strand
GGATGGCGGGCACGCCGTAAAAGGCCTCCGCGATGCTCCCGGCGATGCAGGTCAGGGTATCGCAATCGCCGCCGAGGGAAACGGCAGTCCGGATGACATCTTCGAAATCCGTCCCCTCCAGAAAGGCAGTGATCGCTTCCGGCACCGTCTTCTGGCAGCTCTCATTGTGATAATAGCTCGGCCGGATCTGGTCACAGGTGCGGGAGAGGTCATAACCGAACTCCTGCACAATGTAATCCCGGATCTCCTCCTTGCTGCGGCCGGTCCTGGCGAGGAAGATCGCGCCGGAAGTTGCCTCCGCGCCTTTGATCCCCTCGGGATGATCATGCGTGACCTCAGCCGTCAGCCTGGCCTTTTCCCGCGTCTCTTCGAGCGTATCGAACAGCCAGCCTGCCGCAGAAACGCGCATGGCCGAGCCGTTGCCGCAGCTGCCGTAGGGCTTTGGATCTTTCTCCCTGAGCCAACAGAGGAACTTCCTGCCGTAGCCGGCATCAGGATACTTTTTGCCCCATTTCCGCATCGACTTGATCAGCGCAGCCCGGATGCTGTCATCGTCCAAAAACCGGCTGTCCAGCAGGGCCTCCGCCACCGCTATCGTCATGACGGAATCATCCGTGAAACGGGAATTCTCGCAAAAGAGCGGAAACTCCTTGCTCTTGTTCCCCCTGTCAAATTCGTAGGGCGCTCCGATCATGTCGCCCAGAAGTGCTCCGTACATTTCCTCTCCTCCTTCTCATGCAGAAAACACGTCAACAAGCTTTTCGTTTTTGTGACGCGCGCCCCCATATCCGGTTCTATTCAGCCGAGCAAGTTTATTATAGTACTTTTGGCTTTTTCCAGCAAATTATATCAGTAGTAGTGTCCAATAAAACGGACTCCATCTTGAGATGCCTTCTATCAAGTGAAAAAGCTATTCCCCACGACCGGAAAACCTCCGGTGGCGGGGAATAGCAAAAAGTTGGTGGGAGAAGTTGGATTTGAACCAACGCAGCCTTTCGGCAACGGATTTACAGTCCGCCCCATTTGACCAGACTCTGGCATTCTCCCTTATTTGGTGGACTCTCCAGGGATCGAACCTGGGACGCGCAGATCTTCAGTCTGCCGCTCTACCAACTGAGCTAAGAGTCCGTGTGGGGTGTGAGAGCGGACTCGAACCGCCGACATCCGGTGCCACAAACCGGCGCTCTGACCAACTGAGCTACTCACACTATGAATGGTTGCAGGGGCGGGAGTTGAACCCGCTTGGGGCAGCTTATGAAGATCCGCTATTTCCCGGCCTCCGATGTAATACTAACGCACAAGGTGTCCAATAAAACGGACTCTGTTCGATATATCCCCGCATAACGAAGGAGAGCAGGCGAAATGCCTGCTCTCCAAAAGAAGCATAAAAAATCGAGTGTTCATAACATCAAATCCGTTATGAACACTCGATATGGTTGCGGGGAATCGTGCTGTAGATTACCAACAACACTTTCCTGCCTTGTTATTTTGTTATTCTACTTCAAGCAGGAATTGACCACGTACAGTAGCCGCGGCGATAAGAACACTAACAGTCGAGAACCTAAGAGCTGAATCAGTATTTAGTATTTTGTTTTTAGATATATAAACCATAGTTGCGCAACCAGTCGAGAAATGGTATAATTAAATAAAAAGAAGGGAAATAAGGTGGTTCAAATTAGCAATCGAATCCAAAAACCTAAAAAGACTGCGCATGAACTTGTTGAAATGCTACGGGATGAGAAAGGCGTATGTTTTGAACTAATGTCAGAAGAAGAGGCCGAGAGCTACCTTCGCCGTAAAAACAATTACCTTAGAACTGCCTCTTACCGAAAAAATTACGATAAACACCTTACAGGCGACAATAAAGGTAAATATATCAACTTAGATTTTGCGTGCTTGACCGAGCTATCTTCTTTAGACATGTATTTTCGCTCTTATATTCTTCCCATGTGTATTGATATAGAGCATGCCATAAAAGTAAAAGTCGTTTCTGCAATTGAGGAAAATCCTAATGAAGATGGGTATTCTATATGTGAAGAATTTCTTGAAGAAAACGCTTATATTAAAACAAGCATTGAGGAAAAGGCAGATTCAATTTTCACCGGTGAGTTAATTGACAAGTATTTCAATCTATGCTATGTCTTTACGCGCACGAAAGATGGTAGGGATTATATCAGGACTCACATTCTCTCTTGCGACTGCCCTGTGTGGGTTCTAGTAGAAATCGTTGGCTTCAACAGTCTAATCAAATTTATTGATTTTTATAATCGTAAGTACCCTAACAGTATAAGCATAGATCCAAAGATTCTAAATCCTGTCCGTAGTCTACGAAACGCTTGTGCTCATAATAATTGTTTGTTGAATAATATGCGGTTTCGAAACACGCACCCCTCTCCCGCAATATCCAGCTATGTCAAAAGCATCCCGACAATTGCAAAAGAAGAGCGAAAAAAGAAACTTACATGTAGACCTTTGTTTGAATTTACCTGCCTTATGTATCTCTATAAGACCGTTGTTACAGAAAATGTACGAAACCGCCGCCTTAAAGAGCTAAGAAATTTTGTTGACACTCGCCTTGTTGAACACATAGGCTATTTTGCAAGCAATCAAGTAATTTCTACTTCGTTTGATTATATAAAAAAAGTTGTTGACAATTTGGTGTGATGGGGCATATACTAGACTAGTAATCAGAAAGCATTTGCTTTCGTGAAGGTAGCGTTATTGACGTTGCCTTCATTTTCTTTTAACGTTACTATTATGAATTAAAAAAGATATGAGATAAGGCAAGGGGAACTACCCCTTGCCTTTTTAACGTCTAACGTCAAAAAAATGTGTTCTCTTTAGTGGCGGCTTTGTCTAAGTGGCATCCGTTCTCTTCCTGTAGTTTGCGCTTATTTCACTCGTTCCAATTCCAGCAACGATGAATAGTCGCGCTCTGGATCGGCGTCTACCATCCACTCCGCAAGGCTTTGCGAATAATCCAGATACTTAACCAGCAAAGCGATTTTTCCATCGCGGCTAAGCCTTTTGTTTGCTGCTTTATACCGGCGTTCAAACCGTTCCTTACGCAGCAGCTCCCGTTCTGGTGAGCTGGCGCCGGTTTGCCGGTATGCTGTGCGGCCTGTGCCTTTGTAGTAGTTCCTCGATCCGTAATAGATTTCTGAAAGATCAGGCATATACCGCCCTTCACGGATACGGCGCAAGCCTTGCCGCTCTATCTGCTGGACGCGCTGCCCAGAGATATTCAATAGCTCGCTGATCTCCTTCTGCGTCTTGCCCTGAAAGTATCGCATATTAACACAAAGCCGCTGCCGGTCTTCCAGACTGTCAACGGCTTTATGTACGGTTTCGGAAACGTAGTCGCCATATATAGTTTCTTCCGCTTCCTCAATGCCGTTGTGCTGATCCGCTATCGTGTCGCCCAATTCCCGCCCGTCAGCGTCGCCGGAAATGGGGCTTTCAAGGCGCAGAGGGCTTTTTATCGGGTCTTTCTGCTGCGTCCGTGTGCGGACATTGCAAGCGTCTGCAAAGGCTCCTTTCAACATCCAATAAAGAAGACTGATGAACGTTCCGCGCTCTGGATCGGGCTTGAAGCTGTGTGCGGCATTCACAAGCGCAAAATATCCGCTTTGAATAAGATCATCAACGTCAATCTCCGGACGGCTATCAAAGGCTCTCGCCCATCGGTACGCTTCTTTGCAGATTAAGCCCTTACATTGCTCCCAGAGCGGCAGCATCAAGGAATTATCCCCGGCCTGAATCGCAAGCGCCATTTCTTCGTTGCTCATTTATCCCTCTCCTGCTGCTCCATCAGCAGCGCTTCCAGCTCTTCAACCTTGCGCCGGTATTCGTCAGTACGGACGGCAGTCAACGCCGAATTACACGCATAGATCATTGCCTTTGCGGTTAAGGGGTCGATCTCTTCATTCAGGATCATGTTTGCTATCCGGGAGATCGAGCGCCGAATCTCTTCTGGTGTGGATAGCTTCAGCGTCTTTCTCCGCGGCATAGTCACACCCCCACGTCATCAATCAGAATAACCGTCCTGTCTGGCTCGGAAATATTCAAAGACGCAAATAATTTGTCTACGGCCTCGTAAGCCTCATCTGCTGTGTTGTACTCACTTACCCAACCTTTCGGGATAGCGTCATCCATAAACCCGGAGCCGGGAATACCGTCCCAAAGCTGCGGCGCAGCTTTCCATTTCCCTGTTATATCGTCATGGTCGATAATGCAAAGTGCGCTGTAAACGGGCGGATGAAACGCTTTCCGCGCCTGTATAAGCAATCTGTCAATATGGTTCATGGGTATATCCCTCATTTCATCGCGTCTCTTATAGACTGCGCTATGAGCTTTATTACAGCGTCGCGCTTTTGCTGAAATGCCTTTTGCAAAGTACGGATTGGGCGCTTTCCTTTCGTATGATGCCACTTGCCGGTATCATCCTGATATGACCAGCCGCCTTTTCTGCCGTCTCCGTGGGCGGCATATTCGCCTGTGCCGAACTCTTCCCAGATGGCATTTTCCAACGGGCTTCCGATGGTTGCTTCGTATGCGCCTTCGTCTACAGTATAGTCCCACGATTTGCGCAGCTGGCCGGTTGCTACTCTGGAATTATCTGCCGCCTGTTTTTTGATTTCAGCAGCCGCCTTACGTAGCCCCTGAAGTGCGCCCTCATTTAGGGCTTCTGTCACCCGTATGCTGTAGTCTTCAAATTCAACCGCCATTTTTCGCCACCTGCAAAAGCTCATCAAGAAAGCGTTCCTTCATTTCGAGCGTAGGCAGCAGCGCATATACCCGGCCATACCGGGCACAGCTCTTCTTCAGAAAATACATAGTACAGGGCGTTAAACAGCTTGTGAATCTTGCGTTTTAACCGCATTTCCGTAATGTACTTCATTCAGCTTTCCTTCCTTCCCCACAGGGGGCTTGCGGTTTCCAATTTATGGAAGTGTTCATATTCCCGATCTGTCATTTGTTCAAGTAGCCTGTTGAAATTCTTGGTATTATACCGCTTTTCCAATGTGTCCAAATATCGCATATAGGCAAGGTTTTCCTTTGACCAATACGATTCCTTGAATGTTTCATAATCCGCAGGAGCGCGAAATTCACGGATTTCCTTTGTGAAGTTATCCATTTTGGAAAAGCCGTCGTTGAGAACATGGCGGACACGGGTCAGCGCCACACAGCGGCAGTTGATGACCTCAGCGGCGGCCTGACCGGCTTCACAAGGATACAGAAGGCCGTTAGAAAAGCGTTCTTCGATCTCCCGGCTCTCTCCGTCTACCTGCCGGTGAGAATCGCGTGTGCGCCCGTCCAGCGTGGCGTCCCATTGCTTCACAATATCCACCCCGCGAGCCTTCGCAGCAAGCTGCACTTGGTATTCCGCCTCGCTCTTGATCCGTCCACCCTCTGTGCGGACGATCGTCATTGCCTTGCTGAAGGCTTTGGAAAACGGTGTTACATTCATGTTGCTTGCCATATCACGGGCGATCTTGTTATATGGCACGCCGTTTGCAATGTGCCGGGAAATATCCGCAACCGTCCGCACCTGTAAATCACGGTAGGCGTTGCGGATATATTTATAGCTCTCGGCCACCTGAACGCCCGAAAATGTAACCTTGATCCCGCTCGTATATTCTGCCGCGTCTATGTTCTGCGCAGGTGACGGAACTGGGAACAGCAACGGCGTTTTCTGCCGGTGGAGCAGATACATCGTAGCAAGCGCACCGAGTGCGAAGTATTCCCAAAAGCTTCTTTTGACGATCTCCTGCGTCTCGGTTTCCAGCGTCTGTATAGGCTCTTGTACGTACTCTGTGATCTCCTGCTGATACTGTGCCTGATATACCTGCCCGCGCTGCTGCGGGGGGTCTATTGGCTCTCCGGACGTATCCGGGATGGAAAACACAGCGGCTTCCGGCAGCCTTTCCATGATTTCCGACAGCTGCAATTCTTTGACTTTCCGCGCCGTCTTGTTCATCGCGCTTTTAATAGCGGCTTTCAGCTCACGGCCTATCTTTTCTTCAAGCTTGATCTGTTCCTGAAGAATTTCCTTTTCATACCTTGTCATATCATTCTGTCATGGCGTCAAGTTCTTCTTCCAGCTGGCTGATGTAAAGCTCGGCCAGCTGCTCTTCCTTCTTCAGCCCGGCAATGCTCCGAAAGGCTGAGATTGATATATTCTGTATGACTTCCCGCTGCTGATCCCGCAGCGATTTCCACATAGTAAGCTCATTCTCTACTTGCTGAATGGTTCGCATATCGTTTCTGCCCTTTCTAACAGAACAGAGGGCGGGGCATGTGCCCTGCCCTCGTTCTTGAAGAGATGTATTATATTTAGCCGTTCATTCTGGCAATGGCAGCAGCCACAGCTTCGCTGTCGCCGCTGATAACAAAGTTGCCGTCAACGAAGGACTGAACCGCCGCGCCGACCTTCAAAATCGGTGAGTGCGTTTTGTCCGTCAGAAGCGCGGTCATATACTCGCCGCCCGTATAATTCTGCGTCCAATTCAGGACCATCCGTTCAATCTGGGAAATTTCTTCTTCCATTTCATCCGGCTTCACAGGCAGAACGTCAACTGCCTTGTGTACGCTGTGCAGCACATCCGCAAGCGTGGTGAACGCAAGATAGTTCCCCTTGTACTTGTCAAGGAAAGCGCGGCTTTCGTAGTCAGAAATGCGCTCGCCCTTCGCCTGAAGCGCTGCCAGCGTTGCGGCAAAGTCTGCCGGGGGCGCGACGGAAACAAATTCGTTCACCTTGCGGCGCGTGTCGGACATGTCGGCGGCTACAGCTTCCCGCACCTTCTGGCGCTGATCCGCAACCGTCGATTCGTATACCGCTTTTACTTCGGCGATCTTGGTTTCGACTGTCGGGCTTTTGAAGGTTGCGTTGATTTCATTCTTTGCGCTCTGGAAGGTCTCCCGCGCCGCGGTCATAGCGGCGTCAAATTCGCTCGCTGCGATGTAAGTCTTTTCAAGAATCATGTTCATTTTCCTTTCTGCTTTCAGTAGTAGAGTGTTTTTCCGGTTCTTTCGTTTTTCAAAGCTCTGATCTCATCGGCATAAAATGGGCTGTTGAGTATTTTTGAAATGCTCGCCGCCATTTCCCGCCTTGTGTTTATGGCCGCTCTGCCCGCTGGCGTCTGCTGCCATTCATACAGCGCTTTCTTTTCTTCTTGGCTCATATTCTTGCGATCCATAAGGCCGTTCTCCCCGTTTAGAAAAATAAAAAAGTGGGAAACCAGCTATCTAAGCCGATTTCCCACGATCTCACGAATCTTGCACCGTCGCCGGTGCGGTACTTTGTATAAATATTATAGCATATGCGGGGTAGGGCGTCAAGCGAAAGCCCTGATTTATCAATGCTTTCCGCTGTTCTTAGGGTTGAAAAATAGGTGCTTATACGGCGGTGTACCTTCGCTTTTCTTGATCTTGAAGCGGTCTAAAATCGGCCGCAGAAGCGCCAGAATGGCTTCTGCTTCCTCTTCCCGCTCATAACTGACCTTGATCTTCACGCGCTCACCTCCTTGCTCAGAATCTGGTATATCAAGTCAAGAAGGGACTTGTCCTCGCAGCGCTCTGCGAGCTGCATGATCTGCTGTATATATTGCTGCTTACTCATACTTGCATCCTCTCCGAATTTCTGTTATCTTGGTAGCGGGAATCTGGGTGGATGATCCAACTCCCTTGCCGCTGCCGGTGCTGTGAACGCCGGTGGCGGCTTCTTTTTTGCAATGGCCATGAAAGCCGCAGACGTAGCACGTCGGCGCGGTGCTGAACGTGATGGGGGAATAGCTGTCACACCACATCATTTCGGCGCTCCTTTCCCGCTCTCTGGGCGCGTTCGCCGCGGACGCCGTTTATGTATCCCCAAATGAAAACATCCTGCAACAGCATCGGAATGTCATAGCCGCGCCCGGCTATATTGGCTTCAAAGATTTCTTGGAGCTGCTGTATGATCTCCGGCGTGATGTAATCGCCGGTGTACTGCTCGCCGAGAATGAACATCGTCTTGCTGCCGTTGTTATACATGATTGATTCCTCCATCAATAAAGTGTTTCGTAGTATCGGTTTTCGCGGATGTCGCCGGAGAAGAAATGATAAATCCTGTGGTCACAGTCTTGGAAGCTAGTGACCAGAAAGTAAGCCGGGATCAGAACTTCGTAGTCTTCCGGTTCCAATGGGATCGTACGGGCTTTGTCGGCAAACGGCATCTTCTCCATGATAGCCGCGATCTGCTTTCCGGCGGGGACGGGATGTGCCGTCCCCGTGAAATCCCTGTAGGCGTCAAAGTACAAGCAGAAAACCATCATGCAGTCATTAAAGGAAAAGTGGCCGGTATCAACAGTCTTATGAATCCACGCGCAAATCTTGCTGAATTGATCGTAGGTCATTGCTATTCCTCTCTTTCATTGCTGCATCGAAGTATTCAAGTTTGCTTCGCTTTAATGCATCAAAATCAGGATCAGGCTCACTTGGCTCTGCTAAGAAGCTCTGCGGCGGACTTGTAAAAGTCTGTCCCTTATCCATTTCTGCATTATCCATTTCCCTTATTTCTGAACTATCCTTTTCTAATCTTGCCTTGCCTAAACTATACTGACCTATACTATCCTGCGTCACCCGCTGGTTGTCGAATGGTGTACCCTCGGTCAACCGTTGGTTGTCATTTGGATAACCCTCTATCAAATAGGCGTATTGGCTTGGCGTATATCGGTCTTTGCGGATGTGATTATTCTTAGTCCAATCAGTAATAAGCGAAACAAGATCATCATTGAGAACAACAATAAATCCTTTTGCTGCCAGCAGCCGAAGATCATCCTCTGCTGCACCGGTTGTCCGGATAACGGTGAACGCTTCAACGATTCCGTCATCATCGGCGGCTATGCCGAGATCGTAGTATAAAAGCCTTGAAGTGGGCGGCATACGAAGGAATCGTGCCGATAAAACCACAGCTTTGGAGAACATCCTTCTTTCTGCCATCAGCTCGCCCCCTCTCCGATGTCAAGGCCGAATTTCTCAATCAGAAACCGGGCGATCATATCAGCCGGTATATCTGCCCATTCGGCGCTTATCATTGTCATTTCGCCGTTAACGCGCTTCATTGTCGCCCTGACCGGAATGCGGCACATTCCGTTACTTTCATCCATCGTGCTGTCCTCTCAATCCTCGATGATATCTGCAACAGACTCACCCAGCGCCCTCGCGATCTTTCCGAGTGTGTTTAACGAAGGTGTGCAATAGCCTGTCAGATAAGAGCATGTCCGTTGATAAGAAATCTTCGCTGCCTCTGCAAGGTCTGCTCGTCTCATGTTTTTATCAAGCATAATGTGCTTGATCCGCAAAGTATTTAATTTCATTTTGTCCCTCCTGTCGGTTTAAACGTTTTACGCTTATATAATAAACGTAAAACATTTAATTGTCAAGCGAAATTTGTTTAATAATCGCTTCTTTTGATTGTATTTCGTTTATTCCTGTGCTAAAATATGAATAGAATGGAGGACAAGTCATGACTATATGTGAACGTATTGATAGTATCTTAAAAGAAAAAGGAATGAGCAGACGAAAGCTTGCCATAAAAGCTGGTATTTCACCATCTTCTTTTCAGACCGCCATGCAGAGGAATACTTCTCTTTCCCTCGATATGATTCTTCCGATTGCAGATGTATTGGGCGTTAGCGTAGGTTATCTATATTCGGGAGATGATAAAATTGAAATGAACAATCCATTTTGGAAATACGCAATCGGATCAGAAGTCTGGAACAATGGCTTTATTGAAACCTCGTTTGACGATGTCTACCGCAAACAGCAGGCATATCTTGCTGAGCGAATGCGACAAGCATTTAATGAGTTGAACGAGGAAGGTCAATTGGAAGCGTGCAAGAGGGTTGAACAAATGTCGGATACCAAAGAGTATAGGCGTATAGCTGTTGATACTCCACTCGACGAATCGTCCCCCGAATCGTCAGACAAATAGCGTGATGTCACGCGACGGTTACGGTCGTGTCACGTGACAGCCGTATAATACTAAGTTCAACTTAGCCTTGTAGAATCTACCGTAGAATCTACGTAAACATCTACATAAGGCTTACAGTAAATCTTACTGTAATACTAACAGGCTGCCGGTAACGTTACCGTAGCGTTACAGATAAACAAAAAACGCCCCGGCATTGAGCCGAGGCGCAGAGAATAGAGAACAGGAGGATATACAGTATGACCTATAACGATACCCTAACTACATATAGCGATCAGACATTTGAAAGCATCAAGCACTATACCGATGACGGACAGGAGTTCTGGTATGCGCGAGATTTGCAGCGCGTTCTGGAATATACGGAGTGGAGAAACTTTACGACAGTTATAGAAAAAGCGAAAGTCGCCTGCCAAAACAGCGGAATAGACCCCGACGGCGATTTTGTTGACGTCAACAAAATCGTAGAGGCTGGTGCAGCGCACAAAGACATTGGCGACATTATGCTTTCTCGATATGCCTGCTATTTAATCGTGCAGAATGGCGATCCGCGAAAGGAAATTATTGCACTTGGCCAGACTTACTTTGCTGTAAAGACACGACAGCAAGAGTTGATTGATGGCTACGATCAGCTTTCTGAGGATCAAAAGCGGCTAGCAATCCGTAACGAGATGGTCGAACACAACAAGTCTCTTGCTGAAGCAGCGCAGATGGCTGGCGTCATTGACCCGCGTGATTATGCTATTTTTCAAAACAAAGGCTATCAGGGACTATATGGCGGGCTGGGAGCAAAGGAAATTCACGCACGCAAACGACTGAAACCCAGTCAAAAGATACTTGACCACATGGGAAGTACCGAGCTTGCGGCCAATCTATTCCGCGCCACACAGACCGATGAAAAGCTTCGCCGGGAGAATATTCAGGGGAAAGAAGCCGCAAATAAGACGCATTATGAAGTCGGAAAAAAGGTGCGTCAGACTATCGCTGAACTCGGCGGCACTATGCCGGAGGATTTGCCGACGCCGAAAAAGAGCATATCACAGATTGAGCGGGATTTGAAAAAGAAAGAGCTTGACAAAAAGTAAGCGCCTATCGGGAGGTGAACACCAACGAATGCCGTAATATACGCCCGGTTTTCCTCTGACCGGCAGAACGAAGCCAGCATAGACGCGCAGGTCAGAGCTTGCACAGAATACGCAGATCGGCACGGCCTGACCGTGACCGGCATATACGCAGATGAGGCCATAAGCGGCAAAGAATCAAAGACGGCAGCCAGAGCGCAGTATCAGAAGATGCTCAGAGACGCGCACAAGGGGCTTTTCGGCGTCATTCTGATCCACAAATATGACCGGGTAGCCCGCAGCCTGTCCGAGCATGTGAGCCTTGAGAAGCGCCTTAGAGACGATAAGGTTGAGCTTGTAGCCGTGGCGCAGGACTTCGGCAATACCGCCGAAGCAAAGATCATGCGGGCGCTTATGTGGTCGATGTCCGAATACTATCTAGACAACCTGTCGGCAGAAGTGCAGAAGGGACATCGGGAAACCGCCCTGAAGGGCTTACACAACGGCGGCTGTGCGCCGTTTGGTTATGACGTGGTAAACCAGCAGTATGTCATCAACGAGCTGGAAGCGGCGTATGTGCGCCGGATTTTCGCAGCAGCACAGGACGGCACAGGATTTAAGAATATAATCGCTGAGCTGGACGCAGCCGGGATCACCGGCAAGCGGGGAAAGCCCATAAAATACACGCAGATTTATGAAATGCTGCGGAATGAGAAATATACCGGCGTATACCTGTACGCGCCGCAGGAGGCCGCAGAGCGCACAGAGCGCCGCCATAAGGCGGATGCCATACGCATTGAAAACGCGCTTCCTGCCATTATTACAAAGGCACAATTTGAGGAGGTGCAGCGGATCATGGACAGCCGAAAACACGTTGGACGCAAGGCGGATTATATGTGCAGCGGCCTTGTATACTGCTCCTGCGGGGCAAAGATGCATGTTTACAAAGCGACCAGCAAGGGACACACCTATTACCGGTACGTCTGCTCCGAACACTGCGGACGGCCTACGGTGCTGGTATCCGAGATCGACGGCGCTGCCGTCCGGTATCTCCGGGAGCTGCTTTCAGAGCCGAATCAGCTTCTTATCACCGCAGCCATGCGCCAATACCAGAGCGACAGTAAAAACCGCCTGACGGCGTTTTATGACGTCCTGAGCGCAAGAATCGGAGAGAAGCAAGGAGAATATGACACGCTGCTGAAAAACCTCTCTTCCGGCGTTCTGCCGCCTGACGTTGTAGCGGATATTGGCAAGCGCATGGGAGAGATAAAGGCCGAGATTAAGGCTCTGGAAGAAACCAAACCGCCCGAAGACTATACGGTTGATACGATTCGGCAATGGCTGAACGCCTTGAAAAACAGCCCGGACGAAAAGGCTGTGCGTTTGCTCATAGAGCGGATCGATGTAGCCGGAGAAAAAAGCAACAACGTGTTCAACATACAGAGTACATTAAACACGTTGTTAGAAAAAATGGCACGTTGCACCAAAAAAGATATTAATACTTGGGGGGATCTGTTTGCGACAAGGCTTTTGGGGGAATATGCAGCGCCTCTCACTTACGGGTTGTGATATTCTTTGCTCTTTCGAATGCGAACCGAAAAAGATATCGACCCTTTATGTCTGTTAATATATTCCGACGCAGAACCAAACAATGTATAAATGCGATGTGTTTGCATTTGTGATGTGTTTGCATTTACAAATCATTTGGCTTTCAAGAGCGATTGACATATTGCCCACAGCAATGTTTTTTCTTTTACTAATACTTCAGATACTTCAGAAGACGTTTATAACAAAATCTTTGCTACGCGCGACGCATATTCCTCGTTTAATTACAAAACACTGCACAGCATGAGTACCTGTATATAACGTTGACTCCTCTCTTCCGTTTACACCTTCATTGGAGTCATAAAAATCACCACGGAGGCATCCCGCACGGGTGGCCTCGTCGCCAGTATTTGTTATTTGCCACTTGACTGTATACGGGGCTTTAACTCCGGTTAGAGCTTTAAAGTGCAAAGAACAGTGTTTACTTAATGGTTGTCCATTGCTCTCATAAGCGACATAACTACCATCTGCGCCTTCAACCCTAAGTGTCACTATTACTGCGCTCCCTCGGGCCATTGGCCAAGCGGACTTTTGGCGATGGGAAGCAGTTTTGCAAGCAAGAAGATTATAAAGAGATTTACTCTCTTGGTTCTTCGGAAACTCTGTTCCTAGAATAGTCCGCCAAGTTTCACTTTCTGAACCATTATCATTTAACAGCTTTATATGCTCATCAAGCTTTAAAATGAAACCCTTAAAGTCATCAGTTGTATAACCAGCCAACAAATCGTTAGAATCAATTTTGCCTGATGGGTCGTCTATGTATGGGTTAATCCCAGCATCTACATATGCTTTTTTGTATGCAGAAACTATATTCTGCATTGTCTCAATCAGGAAGTCTTCCGTCGAGGCTGAAGAGTCTCCCAAATTGTCTGCAATTAGCTTTTCTAGTGTTATTCCTTTAGGATACTTGACTCCGCCGGGGCAGTGTTTACGTCTCCACCATTTGAAGATTTTGACCAGGGGCTTGTAGTTGTTATTATTATTCTGATTAGTTTCTGTTGACCATTTTTTGTGCCCTTTGGGATCAGAGTTAGTCCAGGTACCATCTTCGGAGTCAGCTATCCAATATAACGAATCATCATCTTTATCAACGATAACAGGCACAACATCGATACTCAGTTGACTCAATTCAATCCCGACTGAATGATGTTGAATGGTGGCGGATCTGTAGGTGCTTGAGGCAACCAACACATCATATAATTCTTGTAGTACCTTTGAAGAATCGTCGTCTTGGGAATGTGTTGTGACGACGATAATATCGACATCTCTTTTGTTGTCTTCTTTGGTGGGCCTAATTGACGTGTGTTTTGCGTACGAGCCAGAAAGAAATGTCTCCTTGTGCACATTGCTATATGTTTTATGCTGACGTAAATAATCGCGCAGACTGTTTTGAACACTACTGACGTACTGCACGGTAGTTTTGCTAGGCTCTATGTTGCGCAAAAAAGTATCAAAATCTTTTTGCTTAGCCATTCAGTTCCTCCGAAACGGTTAAGGCTTTCATATATTCGTTCAAGTCGATCGCCGGTACAGTGCCTATCTCTTGAAGCAGCACTAGCAACTGCAGAAAGAAAAAGACAAGGGACTCATTCGAGGTGCTTGTTTTCAGCTTTTTTTCTGCATAATCATAATAAAATGAGCCTGCTAATAATATACAACCGCAATCAATCTGCTGATCGTCGGTAAACGATGAAAGGCAATTCTTAAAAGCGGTCTCAAAAGGTTTCGCCCACCCAGATTTAGTCGTTAGAATTCCAGAGAGTATCCTGTGAAGACGCTTAGGGGGATAGATGCCAGCAGCATATGGAATAGAAGCTGACGTGCGATAAAGGCGGCGAACACTTGCAATCTTCTTACCCGCATATTCCATGTGTTCTTTTGTTAGATCTTGCTTAATCTCAAAAACTGCATATACGCTTTCGGCAGGGAGATAAAGTATTTCGTTTTGATTAAAGGCCAGATAAGAGTATTGTGCGTCATACAGAACCAGATCAATCTGGTCACTTATATCCCCTTGTGAATCAATGATGGTTGCTTTTGCTGCCTTGTATCGTTTAGGCAGATACTTAGCGAACCATTCAATCCAGTTTGCTTCAGAATTGTCTCCTTTATCTGTTGGGTGGCTCAAAGCACCACTAAACTCTGCATCAGTGATCATGTGACGTTGCAAGGCAGAAAAAAGATCTTTTAAAGTTGGAGCAACACTCATATTGATAACCTCTCTGTCAATTATTGTTGCTTACATCCTCACCAAATAATCTGTTTCCAGTATTGCTCGGTCAGACTCTTCTGTGCCTGAGTAGAGAGAATCCTCTTTTCTCCCGCAGTAAGGTCATCGGAAAGAATATTGTTTGAATTGGCTGGGTCAACTACTCTTAAAGAGCCGATATTGTCTCCGATATACCGCAAAAGATATAAGAAATTACTTGCTGTATCGGAGGAATGCCTACCACTAAGCGCATCAATTGCAAGAGTTTCCAAATAGATGGACGGGAATTCTAATCTATGGTTCTCACGCCAGACTTTTAAGGCAATTATTTCATTCCGCCGTCCAGAATTGTTCACCCGACTAATATGAGTATCGATATTTGTTTTTGTCCAGGTATCAGCTTTACTGCGGTAAAGACTATGATCGTTTCCGTACTGCCCTTGCCTTTTGGCGGGCACAAGGTCGATCTTTTGGCCTCCATACGTGATGCCAATTGAGACATTCTGCTTTCTAGCCGTTATTCCCTTTCTCGTAACCCAGTTATAAAGGGAATCATAAATCTCTTTCAATGAGTTTGTAGTGTTAGATGTAAGCGAAATAAACAAATCAAGATCCGTCGACAAATCAATAGCGGTTCCTTTGGCTCTTGAGCCTGACAATTTCGTCTCGCAAAGGCAACTGCCAGCCCATTCTGCAATAACCCTTTTCAGGGGATTTACGACATAATATACGGTGTTCGTATCTAATTGCGCTGGAAGCGCATGATTTCTGACTACATTCATCACATACTCATTTGATGTCATCTGAACTCCATTCTCCTCTCGAATCAATCAAAAAAATTCTTTACTGAAGCTGCCGTTCGTCAAACGCTGTATACCCGAACACTGTATTTACTTCATTCTATAAGCTCTCTTGCCACAGTCATGCTCGGCAGAGTATCATTTTAATTCAGAATTCTTTGAAGCGATGCGCCCTCCGGGGGATCTATCTTTATCTACAGTCCCTTATTTTGTGACAACCTAACCACTATGGCTGTATTATACGGAGCCCGAATACATCTTGTCAACCTAGCCTTTTCGATTCCAGAATGATAGTAATGATCCTTTCTCTTATTCGAAATCGTTTCCTGTCAATCTTTAGGGGAACGTCGTTCCTCCTGCCGGATGTGGTTTCTGTCATAGGCTTTCCTGCTTTGGACAATGCGCGTGACCGGGGAAAGCCCATTCCATGAGCCGCGCTTTGCGGCGTAGTATTTACGTTGTGCGTTCTTGCTTTGCTTCTTAAGCGGTGTCAGCTTCATTTTGATCTGCCGCTCCTTTCTTTTTTTCCGCAGCATCCATAAATGCGCTGACTTCGGACACATAGTCGAGATGCCCGCAGAGCAGCATCGTCTTTTTAAGTTCCTCCAAGGCCGCCAAGAACTCTGGCACATCCCGTTTTCGGACGCGGCAAAGAATAACGCGATAGGGTGAACCTTCTTTGGCATATTCCGACTCAAACTGCACCCGGACCTTGTGCCGGATGAACAGCTGGTCAGCAAGGTACGATGTCGTGTCAAAAAACAGGAAATACGCGTACCGCAGGGAGAATCTCTCTATCGTCCAATATAATTTTTCTCTCAAATTACCCTCCGTTCTGAATTTTTCGCTTGCTTTTTCAAAACAAATCTGTTACTTTGTAGCATCACTCTCTTGAAGGAGGTAATAGACATGGGCACGAAGGCCTATCCTGTGATCGACCTTATCGCCACGGGCAATAACATCCGTCGCCTGCGTTTGGAACGCGGTCTGACGGTTCGGGATCTGCAGAACTACTTCGGTTTTGAGGAGCCGAGGGCGATCTACAAGTGGCAGAAAGGCGAAAGCCTTCCCACGGTAGATAATTTGTACGCACTAGGATCTCTCTTTGAGGTTCCAATTGATCAGATCCTGATTCCCACTACGGTACAACTTCATATCGTTGGTGAGCAGCAGGCTGAGGCCTGCTGCTCAAATCGTTTTATGACCGGCTGTTTTGGATACGGCAAGAGTTCAATGCAACTTCAACCATTTGTTCCGTTTGCATTGCCGGCGGCATGACGAGTCACACTTTCGGCGCAGTTCCCGGAGAAAAAGATCAGCATTTTGATCGTTATAATCTCGTAACCAGCGAGTTAGGCTTGTATGCCCTACAATGGAGATGTCAGTATGAAAGGAGAAGTGAGAGTAGTGAAAAGAGTGATCCAGATGTAAGAATGCAGGACGGCGATGGAGAAGCTGAGAGCTTTTTTCATATTATGAAGGCTCGTAGGGTGAGCCGAACCGAAATATCCTTACGGATGTATGCAGCCTTATAGTTCATCTGCACCTGAACCGGTATCCGTATTCTCTTATCTTGCCGCACCCAAAACAGCCGGTCTGCGCCGGAGGCTTAAGCCTTGGCGTTTTCCGTATATGCCTCAAACGCCTCGGCAAAGCTGGCGTTCACATCAAAAGGCGGCTCATATTCCACCCTGGAGGTCACAAGGCACAGGTCGATTTTCGCGGAGGTTTCGTCGGTCTGCCTGTTCAGCTTGGCAAGCTCTGCGCGGACAACTTTACGATCATAGTTGATAGTGGTCACACGCTTCACATCGCAGCGGTAGGATATCTGATTGCCCTCGGCGTTGAAGCGATAGCCGGTGCCGCCGCCCGTAATCGTCTGCTCGGAGCTGCGCAGATCGTTCATCCGCTTAAAGGTACGGGCAACACTCTGTCGGCTCGCATTGAGACTAACCTCACTGTCCATGTCGATGTCCAGCCCATCCTTCGACCGACGGATGGCGGCGCACAGCGCGGCCTTTTCATTCAACAGATACAGCAGAAATTGGGCGATGCCTGTGATCTGCTCGTAATACTCCGTTTCCGGCACAGAAAGAACCGTTTCATCCTCCACTTCGGTCATAACCTTGTGGCGCAGGTAGGTATTCTCGACTTTTGTAACATTGGAGTCACGGTCAAGAATGCTCTGCGCCTCGTCCATAAAGGACTGAAGCTTATTCTGATAGCGGAATGCTTCTTTCAAATTCATGTTTATCCCCCTGCTATAAAAATTCTTTTCTGTTCCCATTGTAGTTCTTACCCGCGGCAAAGTCATTGAACTTGTGGTTCATTACATTCGGCCAATTCACAGCCGATTTGAGCAAGCGCCACGTTTTTTCCCTCATACCAAGTACAATACGGCAGAAACTTTTCCCTATCCTCGTCGGGCAAATTCATATAGTCGATAATATTCTTGCCAGGAAACAAACTCTCGCAGTATGATGGAAAGACACCCTCCGGCACGATCCCGATTTTCTCCTTTTCCGCCAATCTGTCTGCCAGAAGATACGCCTTTGCCAGGTAAACCGGGATATTTGCTCTTGTCAGAGCAAGATAGAACTTCACGGTTTCGATCGTCCTGTTCCATGCATCGCCGGCTAAGAACAGGAAATAACCACGCGCATCTTCCACCACCTGAAGGTCGATATGAGTGGAATTCCCGCCGCGGCATACCTCCCACGGATGGCCGCCCTGTTCTCTGTCATGGAGCCACGAATGAAACGCCTCGGGGCTGTCTGCATTGATATCCCGCAATCCTTCGTCTCGCCCATCGGCATGGAGATAGTACTGTTCCTTCGGGGAGTTATCGCAGCCGTTGTAACTGTTTTCTGCGTAGCCCATAGCACAAAATTGGAAAAAGTCATTTGCCGTCATGGATGGCAGACGTCCGCTTATCGCCTTATAATCCTCCGGTTGCAAGGACGCCTTTTCTATGAACTCGGCAACATCCGTGGATGAGATGTTTTTGAAGAAGTCGGCTCTTGCTTCGGGCCAGACATTCCAAAAATCCTTTCGGCAGATCGTGCCGGTACGATGCTGTGGCGGCAGATTTTCTCTGACAAAATCGTTATAGGTTCCCGCTTTCAGCATATCGATGCAATCCTTAACTCCATCGATCAACCAGTGTACAAACTCTGAAATTTCCATAGGGAATCCTGCCGGTTCTCTGCGTTTGTTCTGAACGATAACATAGCTGTGTCGGAGCATGATGGCCCGGTATCCTGCTGCTTCATCCTCCACCGCTTGAAGTTGATACCACTTGATTTCATCCGGAAACCAGCTTTTCCATTCTGTGATGAATTCGTCTTCCGTCTCGTAATTACCCTCGGCGATCTCGTCTTCTATACTACCAAAATCCTCAATCGGCCCGCGTTCCGCTCGAAGCCAAAGGATCTTTGCGCCGTTTTGAGAAACCGGAGCAATTTGTCTAAGCAGGGCGAAAAACTCGTCAAGCAGCTTGCGGCTTTCCGCATCATAGCATTGGCCTGTCATTCCGAATGGATCGTTTCGCCGCATCCATTGGATGTACCCATCTACTTTGGGCTGCGTTAATCTACCATCCAAACTCTTCTGCCTCCTTTGGAATGTCTTCTTTTTTATAGCCGAATGGAAACGAATGGCTTTGCCGTGAACATCAGACATCATATAGGCCATCGTCCATCATCTTCTCCCATCTTTGGACTTCTGCAAGATCCTCCTCCGTATAATCGAACGGAATGCGCTCGAGTCTGACTGTTTCTTCAAGAAACATGATCAATGCGTCTTCCATCGTCAATCCCAGCACAGAAAGTATATCCGAAGATTTGTCATAAATCTCCTTGGGGAGCCTCACCGTGATTGGCACTAGTCCCATCTGAATCTCCTTTTTCGTCAAAGAGCAGTCGATACATCGATATGAAGTCCACGACAAGCTGCGGATATTCGTAATAGAGGTGACGGCAGAGTCGTTTAAACAGGTTAAGGAAGCGTGGGTCATCTCCAAAGTCCAAAATACCGTCGAGGATATGCTCAATTTGATTTTTATCCGTAATCCGTCCTGCAAGCACCTCATCTACTGCTGGCAAATACTGGGCATACGCCAGATCACGGAGGTCGTTGATTCTTTCAACGACCTCCCGGACATTTTTCAAGAGTTCCTCATTGTGTCCCATTTAGGCTTTCTCCTATGCTGCCAACGGCGACCATTCCGTCTTTTTCAACTCTATTGATAACGGGAATGGGATTGGCATTCAGTAATTCTTTTAATGTCCTTGGCGTATATCCCATATAGTCCATCATGCAGCCCACGTTGATCAGTCGGCTGGGAATACCCATATCCCATTGCTCGAGCTTCCATTTCTCAACAAGCCGCCATTCTCTGGTGTTGTGGACATGACCGTAGAGCATAACGGCACCGCAATGCTGGTTCTTATAGAACATGATGGGATAGTGGCTCATGATGACCATTGTATTCACATCGTTGATTTCAGCATACTGCTCGATGCTCTCCCAATGAAATCGCAGCCGACCGTGGACTCGGTCATGATTGCCTCGGATCAGATGCTTATGGCCGTTGAGCCGCTGAATAATCCTTATACTGTTCTCTTCGTTTTTCCAGAACGCATCGCCAAGAACATAGACTGTATCTTCGTCCGTGACTCGCTCATTCCAGTTATGAATCAGCACTTCATCCATCTGATCCGCATCCACAAAGGGGCGGTTGTCAAAGTGCAGCACATTTCTATGTCCGAAATGCATGTCCGCGATGTAATAAATCATAGTGTTTCTTCATCTCTTCTTTCTTTTCTGCTGTTAGCAGTATTGCTTCTAAAGCATGTCACAGCTCATTCCATTTGCTGTTGCATCCCACAGTCTTTTTACTCCTTGGATGTAATCTGCTCCATTCGGTCAGTAAGGGCAGTTTTCTCACAGCTCAGTCCTCCGTTGATTTATTGAACTGTTCATCAGACTCGAAGGAATGGAACAGAAAGTGCATCTTGTCAATTCGTTTATCCGTGTGCCAATGCCCGCAGAACCAGGCCTTGTACTTGCCGGCGTCCTCAATGGTATCAAGCCAACGCTCCGTGCTGTCATCTACTGTGCGCCGATCAATCACGCCAAGGAACATCTCGGTTGGTTCATATTTGAACGGGCAGGTGTGAGACAGGATGATGTCGAAAGATTTGCTCTGAATCTGCTGCTCCACATATGCCTTGATTTCTTTCGACGGCTGTTCATCAGGCCACCAGCCCCATCCCCGGCTTAATCGGTAGTACTTATCCACACTATAGGCGCCGCCTATCACAAGGTAGCGGAGTCCGTTCAGCGTGTATATCTCGCCGTCCTTGGCAAAGATCAGATTAGGATACTCGGGCTGAACCCATGCTCTCCCGCCGTGCCATTCTGTTTCAACATATCCCGGTATGGTGGTCGGACGCCTTTCATGGTTTCCGTGGATGCAGAGGAATACCGTCCCTAGATCATTGAGAAGCGCTTTCAGCAGGTTGTCCCGTTGGTCTCTATAGTAGTTCGCTCCAACGTCCCCCAAGAGGACAATCACATCGTCCGTGGAGGGATGTACCTTATTTACAAAGTTAACGACACCATCGACCACACCGTGGATATCGCCCGTGAAATAAATCATCACGCATCCTCCTTCTGCACATCATTATACGGATGAGTCCGTGAAAAATCTTGATTTTCCCGAAAATGTAATAGGATTCGGTGAAAATATGATTCCGTCAGCAGGACACGATACTAGCAGCGTTTGCACAAGTCCAGAGAGAATAGAAACAAATAGACCCAGAACCATCTTTGAATCCATAGACTGTGTCCGTTCGTTCAGCTCGCATTCAAAAACTTTTCGTTACACAAAACGGGAGTACAGCTTTTCAGTTCATCCGATTGGCTGTACTCCCGCTTTTTTATTTATTTTCATCATTATCAGGCGTTTCCGTTTCCGCTACACTTTCTATCATGTCAACGACTACGGCATTAAGCTGTGCGGCGTTCTGTGATGTTATGACCGGCCGCCCGGTATCCTTTTCGATATCCTGTCGAACCTGACCGGCATAGTTGCCGCCCCGACGGGCAATCTTTTGACTTTCAGAAAACCCTTCCGGCTGATGTGCTTTTGACAGTTCTGTGGTTGTTGCCTCTGCCAACATATTCAGTACAATTTCCATCGTACTCATATTATCACGAAGGTTTTCTTTTTTCAGACCTTTCAGCTTCTTATATTGCCGAGTAGTCATGCCGGACCATGCTTTCGTGATCTCATCGGTGAGAATGGCGTATTCTTTGCCTTGCTGTATGCCTCGCTCCTGCCATTCAGCGGTAAGCTCATTACGAACGCGGATGGAAAGGAGTCGCTGATGAATCCAGTCTGTGTCATAGCCTTTTTTCTGATAAGTTTCTAATGCGCGGTCGATTGCTTGTTCCGGGTCGATAGTCTCCTCGATACGCTCGCGGCCAACTTGGGCCAGCCAGAGCTTGAAGGGTTCAGCTTTGGGCGATGGGATGGACTGGATGATGCGCAAGAGCTGTTCAGTCTTTGCCGCTAGTACTTTACGATTTTTGCCTGTTGCACCTATCATTGCTACCTGGGGACAATTTGTCCCCAGGTAGCGCGCAAGCTGTTCATCACGCTTACGCATCTTTTTGAGGTAGTCTGTCGGATTGGAGCTATCTGTCAGGACAGCGATAACATCCACAACAGAGAAATACCATTCTTCCTGTTCTTCATCCCATACGGTACGTATTTTTCTATCTTCAAAAAGCTGGATGGAATTATTTTCGTCCATGAGCTTCAACCTCCTTAGAGTGTGTATTTTTATTTTAACATGAAAGGAGTTCTATTTCTATTATAAGAGAAACAAATTTCGCCACAGGAGGTGCGATGTGGGCATGTGCGTAAATTGCCCAAATGGCGAGACTGTGGGAAAGCTGTTTGGGGACTTCGAGAAAAGGCTTATCCTTTTCCATCAAGCTATCCACATAATCTATTAGCGCCGAGATATCAAAAGGTGCCTGTTCTCTCGCATGGCAGCCTTCGCTGTATTCAAGATCGACAGGAGGATACGCTTCTCATATTCGCTGCAGTCTGCAATCAAGGAAGCAAATTCGTGGTTTGCCACCTTAATGGTGTTCTCAATGTTATCTTTGAGAAGTTCATCTGCAGATACATGAAGAGCATTTGCGATGGAAACAAAGGTGTCAAGACTCATACACTTCAGTCCACTTTCTATGTAACTGACATAAGTTGGAGATTTGTCGATGATTTCCGAGAGCTTCTGCTGTGAAAGACCTCGACGCTTTCTGATCTCTCCAATGTGTTTGCCGATTTGTACGAAGTTGAGAGCCATAATAAAACCTCCTAAAAATAAAGTTGGTTTTATTGTATGGTTGACTCAATGACGCAGCGCTATCGCTTATAGAGGCTTAGTGTGATTCCGATATAGTTTGACCGACAGCTGAAGCGTGACATTTTGGCGACAGATAGCGGCATCAGACGTGTGGCTGCCAGTCGGACACCTTTATGAAAAGTCAAACGGTCTGCCGGAGCAGACCGTTTGAAGTGTATGATGTGTAATGTAAGAGGTAAGATGAATTTTTAATACTGCTTATTTTATCAGTTCATGAATGGCTTTCACAATCGTAAGTCCATAGTCAACAAGGAAGGTCTTTTGCTCTTCGGAATATGTCTTCCTTTCTGCTATTGCTTCGTCTGTGCAATGCCTGAAACACTGCATTTGCTTTCTGTATTTTTTTACTATCGCATCGTCAATGAATCCACAACACACTTTTTCATATTCTGGCGTAATAAATTTCCCGTCTAGTTTCAGCATGTTTTCAATAAGATTTGCAATCTCAGCAATTTTCTCATCTGTATGCATACAGTTGAAAGATGCCTGTCTGGTAGAGATTTCAATGAATTTCTGGTTTATAGAATCGCTCACCTCAATGTTGCAAGACTTTTGCATAAATGTCAGCTCCGCAACAAAGGCTCTTCTGGTTGCATAGCGGACGGTTCCATTATCATCTCCACCCAGAGCGATAATTCGGTTCCTAATTTCTCCGTATGTGAAATCGGCCGGTTCAACAGGGGGTCTTGCTAATATTCTGGGAAAGTCTTTTATCTCATAGCCGAGTGTATGCAGATAATATGTTGTTAGATAAAACCAACATCGGTTTTCCACTGAAAAATAAACCTCAGGCTGGCACAGCTCTTTGAATTTGGTGATTGCTTCTTCGGCATCATAAATCTCAAATTGGTAATTCTGAGTTTCTTCTTCACCCGTGAAAATATTGTATGTATAGTTCACTTTTTTTACAGAATCCAAAAAGCGATAATGATATTCAGATTCCTTTATATTTTGAAAATAAAATTCTTTTAAGTCCATCAAAGCATCCCCTTACCTTCAGAGATTTCAATTCGCTGAACGTTTACTATTGCACCATCCTATAAAGGCTGCGAATGGAATCCATGACTGTATGCCACGACAGATCGGCGGCATAGGAGAACTTTTTCTGATAAGCCCGCCACAGCTTTTCTATGTTCGGGTCGGTCTCGACTTCATCAAAGGCCGCAGACGCATTGGCAAGGTGTTTCTCTGTGCCGCGTTTCTTGGCCGTTGCAATGAGTGCTGCGCGGAGATCGGCGGGGACGTGATTCTGATGGGCTCGCTCGGCTTCATGAAGCTGATGCGCGTCCGGATGTCCGAGGGAACGCGGCTGCGGCAGGCGGTCTATATGGCCATCAATGGGGAGCTTGCGGTCGTGTTTGCGCTCAACTACGCGCCTGCGCCGCGGGTAAAGGCCGACCTTCTGTGCATTTCGCGCCTGAAGGGCCTTCTGCCGGTCCTTGCAACGCGCGACTTCATGATCACGCCGCAGTTCCTCAAGCAGCGCTATAAGCTCTCTCCCGACCGGATCGAATTCCCGACCGTGGAGGAACGCGCGCGGCTCTCCGCGCCGGAAGCGCTTCGGAAGCCGAAGCAGGGGGCACTGATGGTCAGAAGCAGCTTCTCCTGCTTCGTGACGGCGGTTTCCGGCGCGCGCTCGATGCGCAGCGCGACACGGACGGCGGCCGGTATCTCCATCGCTGGAAGCGTGATCGGGACAGCGGTCCTGTTCTTCCTGACTTTTATCGGTTCCTCGCAGGCGGTCTCGGCATGGAATCTGGCGCTCTATACGCTTTTGTGGCTGCTTCCGCCGCTGCTTGTGACGAGTCTGAGCGGCAGAGTATGAGCGTTTTGACGGCCACGGCAAAAGAAATTCGCATTTTTGTGGTGAAACTGTAAGATTGTGTTTGCAATCTTCGTGATATTCGTTTATAATGAAATTTAAGAGTCGGCTAAAATGTGTATGCCGAGAGGCATTCTGCGCGCCCGGCGCAGTGTGTCTGGAGAAAGGAGAACGTAAACTATGGGCTATACTGCCAATGAGATTCGCAACATTTGTCTGCTGGGCCATGGCGGCGACGGTAAATCCGCGCTGTGTGAAAGCATGCTCTTCACGACCAAGTCGATCACCCGTCTGGGCAAGCGCGCCGACGGCACGACCGTTTCTGACTTTGATGACGAAGAGAAGAAGAGACAGTACTCTATCAAGACGTCTGTCATCCCCGTCGAATTCGGCGGCTGCAAGCTCAACGTGCTGGACAACCCCGGCTACTTTGACTTTGCTGCAGAGATCGTACAGTCCCTGCGCGTTGCGGATGCCGGCCTGATCTGCCTGACCGCGAAGTCCGGCATCGCCGTCGGCACCGAGAAGGGCTGGAAATCCCTGGCCGACGCCGGTCTGCCCGCAATGTTCTATGTTTCGAAGCTCGACGAGGAGCATGCGAACTTCTTCAATACGTTCGACTCCCTGCGCGATATCTTCGGTGCCTCCGTCATCCCCTTCACGTTCCCGATCCTGCACGGCGAAGAGGCCGTCGGCGTTGTCGATCTCGTCTCCAAGAAGGCCTACGACGTCTCCGGCAAGGAGATCGCCCTGCCCGCCGAGGCGGAAGAGAAGATCGAAGAGTACATGGCCGAGCTGAATGAGCAGGTCGCCGAGACCGACGAAGCCCTCATGGAGAAGTTCTTCATGGAGGAGCCGTTCACCGAAGAAGAGCTGCTCAAGGGCATCAAGGAAGGCATCCGTCAGCGCTCCGTCACGCCGGTCTTCTGCGGCTGCGCGATGAACGGCCTCGGCACCGCCGCCCTGCTGGACAACCTCGTCCGCTTTGCTCCGTCCCCGCTGGAGGGCAAGCCCGCCGTCCGCGTCGACGAGGAAGGCAAGGAGTCCGAGTTCCCGCTGAATCCCGACGGCCCCGCAACCGCGTTCGTGTTCAACACCGTCGCCGACCAGTACGGCAAGAACTCCTACTTCAAGGTCCTCTCCGGCAACATCGAAGACACCATGACCGTTGTTAACGCCCGCACCGGCGACAATGAAAAGCTCGGCAACACGTTCTTCCCGAAGGGCAAGGACAACGCCAAGACCGCGAAGGTCTGCTGCGGCGACATCGGCGTGTTCACGAAGCTCGCCTCCGTCCGCACCGGCGACACGCTCTGCCAGCCCGGCAAGCTCGTCACCATCAAGCCCATGACCTACGCAGAGCCCTGCTACCGCATGGCCATCTACGCCAAGACGAAGGGTCAGGAAGACAAGGTCGCCGCCGGTCTCGTCAAGCTGAACGAGGAAGACGCCTCCTTCACCTACGGCAACGATCCGGAGACGAAGGAAATGATCATCGCCGGTGTCTGCGACATCCACCTGAGCGTCATCATTGCCAAGCTCCTGAGCAAGTATAAGGTCGAGGCCGAGCTCCGCCCGGCAAAGATCGCCTACCGCGAGACCATCAAGAAAAAGGTCGAGATCCACGGCCGTCACAAGAAGCAGTCCGGCGGCCACGGCCAGTTCGGCGACGTTTATATCCGCTTCGAGCCGCAGAGCGAGTCCGAGGACATGATCTTCGCTGATGAGACTGTCGGCGGCTGCGTGCCGAAGAACTTCATCCCGTCCGTCGAAAAGGGCCTGCGCAACTGCATCGGCAAGGGCGTTCTGGCCGGTTATCCGGTCGTGTTCCTGAAGTCCACGCTGTACTTCGGCTCCTATCACCCCGTCGACTCCTCCGATATGGCGTTCCAGACCGCTGCCGGCATCGCCTACAAGGAAGGCCTGCCCACCGCCGGTCCGACCCTGCTCGAGCCGATCGGCGAGCTGAAGGTCTTCATCCCGGACGCCAACATGGGCGATATCATCGGCGACCTCAACAAGCGCCGCGGCCGCGTGATGGGCATGAACCCCGATCCCGACAACCGCGGTTGGCAGATCGTCGAGGCCGAGGTACCCATGGGCGAAATGAGCAGCTACGCCATCGACCTGCGCTCCATGTCGCAGGGCCGCGGCTCCTACAGCCTCAAGTTCGTCCGCTACGAGGAGGTCCCGCAGATCAATCAGGCGAAGATCATCGAGGACGCCAAGAAGGCAGACGAGGAATAATCCAGAAATCACAATGGCCGGTGCGAGAATTCGCACCGGCCATTTATTATCGTTTCTTTTCACATTCCTGCAGCATGGCGCGGAAGCCGCACTGCAGCAGCGGCAGGTCCTCCTGCGCTTCGTAATAGGCGTGCCCGGAGTGCAGGAGCATCGTGACGACGGCCTGCGGGACATCCGCAAACTCCCGCGCGCTTCGCACGGAGACAAGCTCGTCCCGTTCCGAAAAATACGCCCGGCAG
>OHBJ01000388.1_pt1 | contig 27561 bp, 20 predicted proteins | sample 1577241 | NCBI WGS metagenome assembly OHBJ01 (sample SAMEA3541594, study PRJEB24748) | human gut metagenome | biome: human gut; feature: human-associated habitat; material: faeces | place: China | collected 2012 | reverse complement strand
TGTCATGGCTGCCAAAAACTTGATTTCTCAGAGTATCGGTCGTGTAGTCCCTGTAGTAGAGACTTACAGAGCAGTAAATGGCAATAACCGGGAAGTACTTGTACGCATTGCTTATAGTCAAGAAATGGCAAAAGCGGCAGCCAAGAAGGCTGTGAAAAAAGAATTGGAAGAACGCGGCGACTCCCTGCATGGAAAACTTGATGAACTTCTCGGCTGGTAAATGATGCATAGGTTCATACTCTTTTTCATATTTGTTTCTACTTTCGTAGTGGGTTATTCTCAGAGGACGGCTAAAGTCTCTGCGACATATACTTATTATGCTCCGGAAACAATGTCCATTGAGGAGGCTAAGAGAGTTGCACTTGACCGTGCAAAAATCCAAGCGATTGCAGATGAGTTTGGGACTATCGTGTCGCAAAGTACATCAACTGTGATAACTAATAAAAATGGAGAATCCGACACTCAGTTCTTTGCTCTTAGCGGAAGTGATGTGAAAGGAGAATGGATTGAAACCATCGGTAATCCGGATTACCAACTTAAATTTGAAAGCCACTTTCTTGTAGTCGTATGCTCAGTAAAAGGCAAAGCGCGTGAAATAAATCAGAATCAAATAGATATCCTTGCCAAACCACTTAGAAATGGTAATAGCCTTAAATACGAATCCACGGATTTCCGTAATGGAGATGATTTATTTCTCTACTTTAATTCTCCTGTTGACGGTTTTCTATCAGTTTACCTTTTAGATGAGATGGCACAAATCGTATATGGAATACTCCCCTATAAATCTGAGGTAGCCCCATCAATAGCTATAGAAGCAAACAAGGAATATGTATTTTTTTCTGTTCGGGATGCTGAAAAAAAAGACCGAGGGAAGGTGGATGAATACAATCTCAGTTGCGAGTCTGAAAAAGAATTCAATACTCTTTATATTATTTTTTCTCCGAATCAGTTCGGAAAAAGAAATGGGTTTGATTCAGATTCTGATGATATTCCGGATAACATCCCGTATAAAGATTTTAAGCAGTGGCTATCTAAAATACTTATAAAAGATAAAACCATACAGGTAGAACAAATATCAATAACTATAAGCAAATGAAAAAAATAATCTTCATATTTACTTTTCTGTTGGGGTGTGTCCTGACAGTGTCTGCTGAAACTAATGCGGAGAAAATCGTACGCATCTATAATACTGCCAATGAATTGGAAAAATTAGGCAGATACAGTGAAGCTATCCGTTATTATCTTCAGGCATATGAACTTGGTGAAAAGAATTTTGCTCCTATGAAGTTAGCTGAGTTCCATGCTTTAGGAAAGGGTACTCAGGAAAATTTTGTAGAAAGTGATAAATGGCTTAGGATTGCTGCAAACAATGGTAATGCACAAGCTCAAAATATGGTTGGAGATGTGTATTACTATGGTATGGGGGTTAATAAAAATCTCCAAGAATCCGCAAAGTGGTATCTAAAATCCGCAGAACAAGGATATTCCGATGCCCAATTCAAGATTGCTCTAGCTTATCTTGATGGTGAGGGTGTGCCTCAAAATAATACTCAAGGCTTATTGTGGTTAAGGAAAGCAGCAGATAATAATCATCCGGATGCCCAAGACGCATTGGCCATCATCTATGGGTTTGGTAAGAATGGAGTTCAAAAAGATGAAAAAGAATTTGTAAAATGGGCTTTCAAAGCTGCAAACAATGGGTGTGCGCCGTCTCAATTCCGGGTAGGCAACATTTACCTACATGGTATCGGTGGGGTCAAACCTGACAAAAATGAGGCAATTAAATGGTTTAAAAAGGCTGCTGAGCAAGGTGAGCCAAATGCTATTCAAAAATTATCAGAATTAGGGTATTAATTTATGAAGAGAATTATTGCCTCATTATTTATTGTAGTTTTGTCCGTAAATCTCTATGGACAAAACTACAAAGATTTGCTTATCTCACGAGCTGAAGCGGGAGATTTAAATTCGCAAAAATATTTAGCACAAGCATATTTTGAAGGGAAAGGTACATATTCTAAGAATGTATCGGAGTCATTTAGATGGATAAGTAGAGCAGCCGAGCAAGGAGATCCCGAATCTCAATTCATTCTATACAATTACTATGCTCATGGAATAGGGTGTGAGAAAGCGTTTAAATTAGATCTTCTGTTGGAATCTGCAAAAAAACATTATCCTAAGGCGCTTGGGGAAGCAGGACGCATACTTTCTCAGATGATAGGAAAAGAGCATGAAGGACAGGACTTGCTTTTAGAAGCATATAACTTGGGAGAGTATGGTGTACTACCTTTGATTGCGGCCAATTATATGCAAAAAGGAGACTATCAAACAGGTATATCATTCTTTAATAAAGGAATTGACTTATGTAAGGAACTTGATTTAGCGAATTCTTATCGAGGATTAAGTATAGTATATAGCCACGGATTAGGTGTAAATATAAATCTTAAGGAAGCTCATAAGTTGATAGACAAGGCAATTGAGATTTATCCTTATGACGCAAGTTTCTACGAAGACAAAGGCATTCTATATCTTGAAGAAGGGAAAATGAGAGAGGCTTCTATGATGTGGAATAAAGTAGTTGATACATCTTTGTCATATGCGCAAGAATCTACATCAGACTTGGCACGCGCAATGAATCATAGTGTAGACTATGGTATTCCAGTTGCCAACTGCCGACAATCAAATACTTATGCCATAGTAATAGCCAATGAGAATTATAAGAGAGTCCCAAATGTGCCATTTGCGCATAATGATGGTAATATATTTAGGAAATATTTAATATCTTCATTCGGCGTTCCGGAAGAAAATATAGAATATCTTGAAGATGCATTGCTTAATGATATAAAGTATGCTCTTGCGAATGTGTCTCAAAGATGCAACGCTTTTAGAGAGCAAGTTACAGTTATTGTATATTATGCAGGACATGGTGTCCCGGATGATAAGACTGCAGAGGCATTCCTTTTACCAGTTGATGGTTTTGGAACAGATCCATCTTCTGGTCTAAATCTTGATGATTTTTATGCTTCCCTATCTGAAATGCCTGCCAAATCTATTATCGTGCTACTGGACGCTTGCTTTAGTGGTGCAAAACGCGATGGCGGTATGCTTATGGCTACCCGAGGAATCACCATAAAACCCAAAATGCAAGTACCCGATGGAAAATTGATTGTTCTATCTGCTACATCAAACGATGAAACGGCGTTCCCTATTGAACAGCAGAAACATGGATTATTCACCTATACATTATTGCGTAAGATTCAGGAAACTGGAGGAGATATTACATGGGGCGAACTTGCGGATCATGTTACAGCAACTGTAAAGAATCGGTCCATTGATATAAATGGTAAGCTTCAAACCCCAACGGTTTCTGTTTCATCCTCAATGAAGGATATTTGGCGAAATCTAAAACTAAGATAGATATGAGCAAAGATAACCATATTTATCCGTCTAAATATGCAGTATTCAAAATGTACAAGTATTTGACTACTTATGAGAATACTATTGCTACACATCCTGGCGAATTTGAGTTAGAATCGAAAGAACTACAGCAATTTCTTGTAAAACAAGGTATTATAATTAAGCCTGTTTCAAAATCAAAATTCGTCAAGGATTTGGCACGAAATAACTATATTGTCTACATTTGTGGTGATCACAAGACAGAATATGATGATAAGGCTCATGATTTGTTAAGACACATTAGAAATGCTATTGGTCACGCACTTATAACGAAAACTGCCGCTAATCGAGCATGTTTCAATATAACTGATAAAAATAAGAATCAGTCAATAACAATGCGTGGGAACATAGAAGAATCATTATTCTTCGCATTATTAGAACAATTGATAAAGACAAAGAAATAGTGGGAATACGCTCATTCTTTTTATACGCATTATTGCTTTTTGCTTATGGTGTGTGTCAAGCACAATCATTAGAAGAAACTTATCGAAACTTCAAACAACAAGCAAATAACGATTATCTTTCTTTTAGGGCAGAATGTAATCAAAAATATGCTGAATTTCTTAGAAATTCATGGAGTTGGTATGAGGGTAAGGCGCCAATGCCTATACCAAAAGAAAAATCACCGGTTCCTCCGAGGCCATATAATGGAGAGAATGGCTTGCCTGATATTGACACTAAACCTGTGGAGATAACGCCTGTTGACAATAATCCGCAACCTAAGCCAATAGAACCTATACGCGAAAAGCCTAATCCAAATCAAGATTCTTTCATACTTAGCTTCTATGGCCAAAAATGTAGCGTGAGGCTTCCGGAGTTTGCAAATCTAAGTTTACAAGATTGTCAGCCGAACTCAATTGCCGCAGGATGGGAAAAGCTTTGTAATGAAGATATGAATAATGCTATCCGTGATTGTTTGGAAACAAGAATACGCTATAATCTATGCGATTGGGCTTACCTTACGTTTCTTAATCAACTAGCTCGTCAATTTTGTAATAATTCTAATGGGGCAACCTTGCTCACAGCATTCTTATATTGTCAATCGGGTTATCAAATGCGACTCGCTGTAGATGGCTCAAAACTAATGTTGCTCTATGGAAGCAGGCATCAAATTTTCGACAAGGGATATTTCAATATCGATGGGTTGTGCTTTTACCCATTAGGTGAACCTTCTAATTCTATCAGCATTTGTAGTGCCGGGTTTGAGGGTGAAACGCCTATGTCGTTGATTATTGATAAAGAGCAACTGCTGGGAGTGGATATGTCTGCCGAAAGGGCAATAATGGCAGAGAGAAACAAGGATATGAGCATCGTTAGTCATGTGCCAGAAAAACTTATTGAGTTTTATAACACATGTCCGACATCAGCCCTTGACGGCAATCCCATGACGAGATGGGCAATGTACGCTAATACACCTTTAGCGCAGAAAACAAAAGACAAATTGTATCCTTCCCTTCGCAAACATATAGCTGAGAAAAATAAAATACAGGCAGCAGACCTGTTATTGAACTGGGTCCAAACAGGTTTCGTCTACGAATACGACGACAAGGTGTGGGGGCATGATAGAGCCTTCTTTGCAGAAGAGACCTTATATTACCCTTATGCCGATTGCGAAGACAGGTCTATCTTATTTTCTCGTTTAATAAGAGATTTACTTGACCTTGATGTGGCCTTGATTTACTATCCTGGTCATCTTGCAACGGCTGTGTGCTTTGAACAAGAAGTGGCAGGAGATGCAATGATAATAGGAGGCCGTAAATTTATAGTTTGCGATCCGACATACATTGGAGCACCGGTCGGAGCTCAGATGCCAGATCTCGAATATGACAAAGCACAAGCAATAGTTTTAAACAAATGATTATGGAAGATAAAAAAGTTAATCCTGCTCCCGTTGGAAACAACAATACTGACGCTGAACCTACTTTATTAGAGTTTGCAAAGTCCTTATTTGAAGGACAAGGTAAAATACTTTCTAACGGAGACTTCAGCATTGAAATGGAAGGAACACTTCGTTTTCTAGTTGTTCATCTTTATGACAACAAAGATAAGAAATCTGTGGAAATTTATATAAATCGCATCCTTATGGGTGAATTTACCAACTACACAGGTCAAGGCTATAAATATAAATTCCAGCAACGTTACCGAGAACATATCAGAAATGGCCGTACCGTAGCAGAGCAATATATGGAAGACACATGTTCTTTCTATAAAGATAAGGTATTGCTTGAAAAAGCATATCATTAATGTCTCTAGCTTCAAATATTTAACATAATTGTAGATTTAAGTGTGGTGACCCGGCGGTATTTGGGCTGAGGTCACCACATTTTTATCGCCGGGATATGGTTGAAGTCTGTTAAAGTTTGGGGCGTGGGTGGTGGTGTGGGGTTGAATGATGCTGAATGATTTTGAATAGAGATGATTTGTATGCTGATTATCAGTGTATTAAATAGCCACAAGAAAAGATATGCACCTGTCGTGACACGCATAACGCGCAATATTACAGCGCGTTAGCGTGGTCGTGGTGACTTTTGTGGTGACTTGGTGGGGCGTACTTAAACAAAAGACCGCTAACTCATTGAGAATTAGCGGTCTTGGGTGGTGCCACCAGGAATCGAACCGGGGACACAAGGATTTTCAGTCCTTTGCTCTACCAACTGAGCTATGGCACCGTTGTTTTTGCGAGTGCAAAGATATGACACATTTTTAGTTTCTGCAAATATTTTCGCAACTTTTTTTCATTTTTCTTGAAAATAGTTCTGAAAAGCTAATTTATGCTCTAAAGGTGTGCTATTTTTTGTTGCTAATTTTATGCTTTTTGAAGATCTTTTTTTGTTGGTTCCAATATTTTGGATTGCTGCAATTTTCAGTGTTAGAATGGAAACTTGCACACTTTTGGTTTAAGTGTGTTGCACATAAGTAGTGCAAGTGTGTAATTTATAGCAGTTTAGGCAATTTTTTGCCTAAAAAATTGGATAAGGATATAATTAATATATAACTTTGTAATATAATAAAAAGAAACGTTATGAGTCATATTGAAGAAGTTGCAACACGGCTAAAAGGATTGCGAGATGCTTTAGGCGTAAGTGTGGAAGAAATTTCCAAGGTTTGTGGAGTTGATGTTGCCACATACGAGAAATATGAAACGGCAGAAATAGACATTCCTATAAGTACTATTCAGAAGATAGCAAATACATACGGAGTAGAGATAATGGCTTTGCTTTTTGGAGAAGAGCCCAAGATGAAAAGTTATTTTGTAACGCGTAAGAATACCGGAGTTAGTGTAGAGCGCCGCAGTTGGTATAAGTACCAGTCGCTTGCGGCGGGTTTTTCAGGACGTGTTTTTGAGCCGTTTTTGGTAACAGTAGAGCCGACAGGTGCTGAAGCAGATGTGCATTTCAGTTCACATGATGGGCAAGAGTTCAATTATGTAGAGTCAGGCATTATGGAGTTGCATATTGACGGCAAGCAGATTGTTCTCAATGAAGGCGACACTATTGTTTTTGATGCTCGCCGTCCGCATGGAATGAGGGCTTTGGGTAATACTCCGCTTAGGTTTTTAGCGATTATTTGCTAATGTGATTTTTTCTTTTGGGTATATCCGATGTGAATAAGTAAATTAGGTGTTCTTAGCATATATAAGAACTCGCTTTAATATTGACGACTAAACAACAAGTATATAATGTTAGAAAAATTTCTTGATAAGACGAGTTTTGATTCGTATGAGGATTTTATGAAAAATTTCCATATCAACGTTCCGGAGAATTTCAATTTCGGCTATGACGTTGTTGATGAATGGGCTCGTACGAATCCAGACAAGAAAGCCCTTCTATGGACAAATGAGGAAGGGGAGAAGATTCAGTTCACCTTTGCAGACATCAAGCGTGAGAGCGACAAGACAGCCTCTTATTTCCAGTCTTTGGGCATTGGCAAGGGAGATATGGTAATGCTGATATTAAAGAGAAGGTACCAATTCTGGTTTTCTATTATAGCATTGCACAAATTGGGTGCTGTAACTATCCCTGCAACTCACCTGCTTACGGAAAAGGATATTGTTTACCGCTGTAAGGCTGCAGACATAAAGGCTATAGTTGCAGTAGGAGATGATATCGTTGTCAATCATATAAACAAGGCATATCCAGACTGCCCAACGGTTAGGCACCGCATATCTATCGGTCCTATAATCCCAGAGGGCTGGGACGATTTCACTAAGGGGTGTGAGGAGGTGGCTCCTTTTGTCAAGCCTGAGCATCCTAATAGTAATGACGATATTTCGTTGATGTACTTTACTTCGGGTACAACAGGCGAGCCTAAGATGGTTGCTCATTCGTTTACATATCCGCTTGGCCACATAATTACTGGTTCTTTCTGGCACAATCTCCATGAGGATAGTCTTCACCTTACACTTGCTGATACCGGTTGGGGTAAAGCCGTATGGGGCAAGTTGTACGGACAGTGGCTTGCTGGTGCAAATGTATTTGTATATGATTTTGAGAAATTCAAGCCTGTTGATGTGCTGCACATGATTCATGATTATCGCATAACATCTTTCTGTGCGCCTCCAACGGTTTTCCGCTTCCTTATCCGCGAGGATTTGACAAAATTCGATATATCTTGCCTTAAATATTGTACTATTGCAGGCGAGGCTCTAAACCCGAGCGTTTACGATGAGTGGTACAAACTTACCGGCATCAAACTTATGGAAGGTTTTGGTCAGACTGAAACGACTTTGACAGTTGCAACTTATCCGTGGCTTGAGCCAAAACCAGGGTCAATGGGTAAGAAAGGTCCGGAATATGATATAGATTTGCTAACGTCTGACGGCAGATGGGCGGAAGACGGGGAGCAAGGAGAAATTGTTGTCAGGACCCATAATGGCAAGCGCCCTTTGGGTCTGTTCAAGGAGTACTATCGCGACCCACAGATGACAGCGAAAGCATACCATGACGGAATCTACCATACGGGTGATATTGCATGGCGTGATGAGGATGGCTATATGTGGTTTATAGGCAGAAAAGATGATGTTATAAAGTCATCTGGTTACCGCATCGGTCCGTTTGAGGTAGAGAGTGCTTTGATGACTCACCCGGCAGTAGTTGAATGTGCGATAACAGGCGTTCCAGATGAAATCAGAGGACAGGTTGTTAAGGCAACTATCGTACTTTCAGAGGCGTATAAGGATAAGGCGGGAGAGGAACTCATTAAGGAGATTCAAGACCACGTCAAAAGGACCACGGCGCCGTACAAATATCCGCGTGTAGTGGAATTTGTTGAGGAGTTGCCAAAGACTATCAGTGGAAAAATCCGTCGTGTAGAAATCCGTAACAAGAAGTAATAAATAAAACCAATGCGGCTAACGTTTTTGGTTTAGCACAAGGGTGATCTAAAAGTCATGAGGCTTTGAGGTCACCTTTTTGTGTGTAATTTTCTTTTAGCGGGAACGGTGGTTATGACAATTGTTTTTGTTCCCGCGTGGGCGGTCGATTTCGAGAAACGCTTCTGCAATTCATTGATGCATAATTGGTTATATGTATTTTATTCTCGGTGTGGCTGAATTGATGCCTTTTCATACCGAATGGAGGACAAAATACATTTCGTTCCTGCAGTTAGTTGATTATCAGTAATATACAGTTACGTTGCTGTAGGGGCGCTTTGAATAAGCGTCCGCGGTTCGTGCCGTAGAGTTTATGTCGTTCACGGGCTGAAAGCCCAGCGGTTCATCAGCCTGAGGGCAGCACGCATCATCCCATAAATGGCGCTCTGTAGGAGCAAGATGCCTTTACAGCAGCGGAGTCATGTAAAGAGGCAAATAAAGGATTCCTTCCTTTTCTGACAAATCTTTGTCATGTAACACATAAGGAATGCTTATCTGATTAGCATACTTTGAAATACACTTTTTCAAAGATGTCAAAGAATAATGACGCCCTGATTTTACCTCAATAGGCGATATGTTATGTCTGCTTGTTATCTTATCCTTTGCTATAAGAAAATCAATCTCCATCCTATCCTCACTTGAAATTCTTGAACTGTTACTATAAAAGTATAATTTGTGCCCAGCGGCCCTCAACATTTGCGCAACAACATTTTCTACAATCATACCTTCATTAACTTCCAATTTTCCAAGTAGCAATTTTTTATATAACTCCTGCCCTTCTCCTCTTTCATCGAAAGCCAAACTAACCAGCAATCCCGTATCTCCCATATAGCATTTTAACGTTGTGCGCTCCTCATTAAGTCGCAAACCGATGCTCGGCTCAGTAGAGTTGTAGCAACAGTTTATTATTTTTGCATCACTTAACCAGAAAAAGGCGTCTTCATAATCACGCATACGAGCGCCATCGCTTAACGCCGAAAGTCTGAACTTCTTTTCGTGCTTTTGCAATTGTGACGGAATCTCGTCAAAAATAGCAGACACCTTTAACTCTTGACTTTCTGCATATTTCTTTATATCATTTCTATATAGAGCCAATATATCGCGCTTTATTTCATCTACTTTTTCTAAGTCACGAGTCTTTACAAATTTGTCAACAGCCTGCGGCATCCCCCCAACAATTAAATATTGGCGGAAATAATCCAAAGCTTTTCTATGAAAAGACCCTAGCGGTATACGCTTTTCAAAATGCTGTTTAATAAACGGCATCATTAATTCATCATCCATTGCCCAAAGGAACTCTTCAAAATCCATCGGATGCATTTCTATGGCGTGCTCCTCGGATGGTATCATAATATTTTTTACATTATTTTTTATCGAAATCAAGGATCCCGTTTCAATGTAATCAAACCTACCATCAGCAACTAAATGCTTTATAGCACCTCTTGCTCGCGGACAAAACTGGACTTCGTCAAAAACGATCAACGACTTAGCCTCATCTCCTTTCTTTACCCGAGGAATCAATTTAGTCTTGAAGTAGACTTGTAGATTCATGAATAACGTGTCCAAATCATCTAAGTACAGGTCGAAAAAGTCATAAATGGCAGGACTTACCTTGCTGAAATCTATAAGCAAAAAGGAGTCATACTCATTCTTAGCGAACTGTTCCACAATATAACTTTTCCCTATGCGTCGCGCCCCTTCTATTAGCAAGGCAACTTCACCCTTTCTATTCCTTTTCCAATCAAGAAGTTGATGATATATTTTCCTTTTCATAGCCAGTTCTTTCTCACGTTTTCAAGGTTTTTTATATTGCAAATTTACACCTTTTCGAGATTTTTGCAAAGCTTTTTTTCTATATTTGCACGTTTTCAAGGTTTTTAAAGAGCAGATTTTACACCTTTTCAAGGGTTTTAATCTGATTATTGTACAAACTTGAAAAAGTAGACACTGTTCCCCCAAGACGGTCGATTTCGAGAATCGCCTCTACAAAGTATTGATGCATAATTGGTTATATGTATTTTGCTCTCGGTGCGGCTGAATTGATGCCTTTTCATACCGAATGGCGGACGAAATACATTTCGTCCCTGCAGTTGATTATCAGTGTGCTAAATGCGCTGCCACAATGAGTCCATACGGTTGGCGTATGTAATTCTTTCTATGCGAATGACATTGCGAGGAAGAGCAGTGCGTAAATAAGCATATTGCGGGCTGTTGCGCCAAGAAGAGGGTTCAGGGCTGCTCCGTTGCTGAAGATGATTTTCCTCCAGGTATTGTAATGCATAGCGAGGTAAAGCAGTGGTGCGACGATAAAAGCGTCGTACTTCATCCACATTGGCATTGTAAGTATAGCGGCGAGGAATCCGAAAATAAGGTATGCAATAGCGGCTACGCGTCTGCCGAAGATAACGACTGTTGTATGCTTGCCTGCTTCCTTGTCTTCTTCCATATCTCGATAGTTGTTGACTATCAAAACGTTTACCCCCATAAGCCCGATGCCGAAAGAGCCGGCGAGTACAGCTTTGCTAAATTCGCCAGCCATAAGAAAGTAGGTGAAATTTACGGGAACTAGTCCGAAGAATATAAGTACAGCCAAGTCTCCCAGTCCTATTCTCGAGAGAGGAAATGGACCGGCGCTATATGCGAGTGCGAAAATTGCAATAAATATTCCCACAGGAATCATCTCCCAACCACCATATGGGATTAGAGCGCAGCCGATAAGGCATGCAAGGGCAAGAGTTCCGAACGTTGCCGTTTTCATTGCTTTAGGCGAAATATCGCCTTCAGTTACGCCACGGCGGAAGCCTTCTCGTCCCTTTTTGTCGCTGCCGTTAACGTAGTCAAAGTATTCGTTTGCAAAATTTGATGTTATCTGCGCGAGAACGGCGAATAGGAAGCACAGCACAGCCGGCAACCATTGAAAAACGCCATCGCTAATGGCATATCCGCACGCCATAACAACTCCCGCCGTTGAAACGGGAAGGGTGTGCAGACGCATCGCCTCTATCCAACAACGCACCTTCATCTTCTAATATTTATTGTGAGATACTATATCTTTTAAATCTTTTCTAACTTTCTCGCGGTGCTGCTGGGTTGAATAACCGATGGCAACGTCGAGCAATATTCTTTTTGAAGAGGGGATGCCGAGAAGTTTTCGTAATTTTTTCTCGTCAAACCACCCCATAATGCAAGAGCCAAGTCCTTCTTGCGTAGCGGCAAGGGTTAGGTGAGAGGCTGCTATACCACAGTCAATCAGCGGGTAATGCTTGTTTTTTATCCAACCGCCGATTCTTGCCGTAAAGTTTGGCGATTCCTGAACGATAAGAATATGGCAAGGCGCTTCTGCGGCAAACTTGTTAAGCCCCATTGAGTTCATTGCTTCGGCAACAACCTTTACCTTTTCCGGGTCATCAACAACAATGAGGTGCCACGGCTGCGAATTGCAAGCCGACGGCGCAAGTCTTACGGCGGAAACGATTCGCTCAATCTTTTCCGGCTCAACAGTGCGGCTGCTATCGTATGCCCTGTCGCTCTGCCTTTTTTCTATCAGTTCATAGATGTCCATAACTATCTTGTAAATTCCATCAAGCGGCTAAGGTATTTGCCGATTATGTCGAATTCGATGTTTACAACCGAGCCGACCTCAAACCTCTTGAAATTAGTGTGCTCAAAAGTATAAGGGATAATTGCAACTTGGAAACTGTCCTTTTGAGAGTTGCAAACGGTGAGGCTAACGCCGTTGACAGTTACAGAGCCTTTTTCGACTGTAACATATCCCTTGCCCGCCATTTCCGGTTTAACGTCGTAGTGGAAAGTGAAATACTTGCTTCCGTCAACGTCTTCAATGGCAGAGCAAACCGCAGTTTGGTCAACGTGTCCCTGAACGATGTGCCCGTCAAGTCTGCCGTTCATAAGCATACTTCTCTCAAGGTTCACCAAGTCACCAACTTTTAAACCGCCGAGGTTACTCCTGTCGAGGGTTTCCTGAATAGCCGTTACTGTAAAAGTGCCGTCACCCGGTAGGTCAACGACAGTCAGGCAAACGCCATTATGAGCAACGGATTGGTCTATTTTCAACTCATCAGCAAATTCGCACTTCATTGTTATGTGCAAATTGCTTTTATCTTTTTTCAAGGCAACAACAGTTGCCGCTGTTTCTACGATTCCCGAAAACATATCTTTTAGTTTTATGCAAAAATACATCAAAAGTTATCGATTGTCAACACTGCTAACTTTTTTTAGGCAATAAAAATGCTGCATCTAAAAGGGGTTGTATCAAAATTACCAATTTTGATACAACCCCAGTAAGTTATGATTTAGTTTTTATGCGAACAGGCACCATGAAACTGTCAAGCCTGCCATAACGATAGCAACCATGCTCATCAGTTTGATGAGGATATTCAAACTTGGGCCGGATGTATCTTTAAATGGGTCACCAACAGTGTCACCAACAACGGTAGCCTTGTGAACTTCTCCTCCTTTGCCACCGAAATTACCTTCTTCAACGTATTTTTTAGCGTTATCCCAAGCGCCGCCTGCATTAGCCATAAACACAGCAAGAACGAAGCCTGAAGCAAGACCGCCGATAAGCAAACCGATAACACCGGAAACGCCGAAAATCAAACCAGTCACGATAGGAGCGGCGATAGCGAGTAAAGAAGGAAGAATCATTTCCTTTTGAGCACCGCGAGTGGAGATTTGAACGCAGCGTGCGTAATCCGGTTCGGCCTGGCCAGTAAGTATTCCTTTTATTTCACGGAACTGGCGGCGTACCTCTTCCACCATGTGAGCGGCAGCACGGCCAACAGCGTTCATCGTTAAACCGCAGAAAAGGAACGCCATCATACTACCAATAAAGATACCTGAAAGAACTTTTGGGTTCATCAAAGTAACGTCGTAGTATGTCATGAAATCTGTAAACGTTGCCTTGGCAAGCGGAATTTCTTCGCCAGAAGGCATTGTCAGGATTGTTGTTCCAAGTCTGTCTAAGCCGATACGAACCTCTTCAACGTATGAAGCAAGAAGAGCAAGACCAGTCAAAGCGGCAGACCCGATAGCAAAACCTTTACCAGTAGCGGCAGTTGTATTGCCGAGAGAGTCAAGAGCGTCAGTGCGTTTTCTAACGTCTTCACCAAGCCCGCTCATTTCAGCATTACCGCCGGCATTGTCTGCAATAGGTCCGTATGCGTCAGTAGCAAGAGTGATACCGAGTGTTGAAAGCATACCAACGGCAGCGATACTGATACCGTAAAGACCCATGCTAACGTTAGCCATATCGAAACCAGAGGCAAACCAGTAAGATAGGATAATACCGGCAACAACGGAAATAACAGGGATAGTTGTTGAAATCATACCCAAACCGATACCTGAGATGATAACTGTTGCAGGACCAGTCTTACCGCTTTCTGACAATTTCTGAGTAGGGCGGTAGGATTGAGATGTATAGTATTCAGTAGATCTGCCGATGACAACGCCGACAATAAGACCAACAACGACAGAGCAAGAAATCAATGCCCAGTTTGTAATGCCGAGAAGCCACATAATAAGGAATGTTGCTCCAACGATAAGGACAGAACTAACGTTGGTTCCGAACGAAAGAGATTTCAAAAGGTCTTTCATTCCCGCATCTTCTTTTGTCCTGACAGTGAATATGCCTATAATAGAAAGGAAAATACCAACAGCCGCAATCAGCATAGGCGCGATAACGGCTTTTATCTGCATGTCAACATCGCCGGTAGCCATAAATGCAGCCGCACCGAGGGCAGAAGTAGCGAGGATAGACCCGCAGTATGATTCGTAAAGGTCAGCACCCATACCAGCCACGTCGCCAACGTTATCACCAACGTTATCGGCAATAGTTGCCGGGTTTCGAGGGTCATCTTCAGGGATTCCTGCTTCTACTTTACCAACGAGGTCAGCGCCAACGTCGGCAGCCTTTGTATAGATACCACCACCAACGCGGGCGAATAGTGCTTGCGTTGAGGCTCCCATGCCGAAAGTAAGCATTGTTGTTGTTATGACGCAAAGTTTTGCTGTTGGGTTAAGAGCGTCGGCAGGTATGCAGTATTGCAGCAGTACGTACCAGAAAGAGATGTCGAGCAAGCCGAGACCAACAACAACAAGCCCCATAACGGCACCGCTTCGGAAAGCAACTCTCAAACCGCTGTTTAGTGATTTGCGGGCAGCGTTGGCAGTTCTGCCAGATGCGTAGGTTGCTGTCTTCATTCCCAAGAATCCGGAAAGACCTGAGAAGAAACCTCCTGTTAGAAATGCAACAGGCACCCAGTGGTTCTGAAGGTCAAAGCCATAGGCCATGATTGAAAATAAGATTACCAAGGCGAGGAATACCAAGCCAACGATTTTGTACTGCTGTTTTAGGTACGACATAGCACCTTGACGCACATAAAGAGCGATTTTCCGCATTGTAGGTGTTCCTTCGTCTTCTTTCTTCATCTGGTTATAGAAAAACCAGGCAAGGAGAAGAGCCAAAATTGCACTTGCCGGAACAAGCCAAAACAAAATAGTTTCCATTAGATTTTAAGTTTTTTGTTAGGTTTATGTTGAAGTTAATTAAATTTCCTTCGTGAATGCCCTGCGGCGCTTGTGCTGGCGTGATTCAAAATATTGCCATTGCAACTGTACGTTGGCATTAAGTTCTAGTTCCGGATTACTCTCAGCGTACTTAAATCCATACTTGTTAAATAGAGGAATCAAGTCGGTGAATAGTAGTGCGTTAACGCCTTTGTTTTGGTATTCCGGCTTGACGGCTACCAATAGCAGGTCAACTGTGTCTGTAATGTTGAAGTACATTGCCCTCATGAGGTGATACCATCCGAAAGGAAGCATCTTGCCGTGCGATTTCTGCAAAGCGCGGGAAAGTGATGGGATTGCAACACCGATACCAACTAATTCGTCATTGCTGTTCTTGATAATTGTAAGCAGGTCAAGACGCAGCAGTCGGATGTAGATTTTAACATAGTGGTCAATCTGTCGGTCTGACAGTTTTGTAAATTCAAACAGGTCAGCGTATGACTCGTTGATTAGTTCAAACAGCGGGCGACCGATTTCTTCAACAGCCTTTTTGCGGCTTGTATATTTAACGATTTTCAATCCGAATTTTTGCTTGACGATTTCGCCGATGCGTTTATGCTTTTCCGGCACTTCCGGTGGCACAGTAAGGCTGAACTCTACCCAGTCGGCGGCTTTCTTAAAGCCTAACTTTTCGAGATGCTTAGGGTAATATGGGTAGTTATATAGCGTTGCCATTGTAGAGACCTCGTCGAAGCCTTCAATAAGCATACCCTCATAGTCCATATCGGAAAATCCCAAAGGACCGATGATAGATGTCATTCCGCGACTTTGACCCCATGCAATAGCGGCATCAAAAAGTGCTTTGCTGACTTCTTCATCATCAATAAAGTCAACGAAGCCGAATCGAAGTTCGTTCTTTCCATGCTCTTTATTGCTTTTTTTGTGGATGATTGCTGCAATTCTTCCCACGGCTTTACCGTCACGGTATGCCATAAAATACTCAGCCTCGCAGAAGTCAAAGGCTGGGTTTTTAAGGGGGTTAAGGGTGTCAACGTCATCGGTAATCAATGGTGGCACATAGTAGTCGTTGCCTTTATAAAGGTCTATTTCAAATTTAACAAATTTGGTTAGTTCTTTCGGCGTTTTAGCAATCGCTTTGACTTCTATCATAACTTAAAAACGGTTTTTAAATTTTAAGTTTCAAAGGTACAAAGAAAATCCCAAAATAATTCTTTTTTTTACCATAATTTCGCCGAATACGCAATAAATAGTGATTGCAGGAGCAAGATATTATAGATAGTACAAATAGTGTTTATAGTATGAATAGGCAGGGTATAACGATTAAATCAGGATTTCCTTTCGCCCCCCCCCTGTGGCGGGCGATTGCATAATCGGAACCAATCTTTCTGCACTCACCTTGCACTGCCTTTTAATAAGATAAACTGCCCCTCGGAATAAAAAACAAGAAAACGTGTTTTTTCTCCTCTCGGTTTGTATTTTCTTTTGCTTCGCCCAAGATAGGCTTCGCTTCGGCATAAAAAAATAAAAAACTTCGTTTTTCCTTTTTTCTGCACTCACCTTGCACTATCTTTGTACTCTAAAACGAAAGTAAATTATTAGTTATGTATAGAACAAAGACTTGTGGAGAGTTACGACTTTCAAATGTCGGCGAAGTTGTTACTTTAGCCGGTTGGGTTCAACGTACCCGCAAGATGGGAGGCATGACCTTCGTTGACCTCCGTGACCGCTATGGTATCACACAGTTAGTTTTCAACAATGAGCAGGATGAAGCGCTTTGCGAAGCGGCTAACCACCTTGGTAGGGAATTTGTTATCCAAGTGACTGGTAAGGTATCGGAACGCTCGAGCAAAAATGCAAATATCCCTACCGGAGATATTGAAATTATTGTTGATGCTCTTACCGTACTTACAAAGAGTGACGTTCCTCCATTCACTATCGAAGATAATACAGACGGTGGTGATGATTTGAGAATGAAATACCGCTATCTTGACTTGCGTCGCAACTGCGTTCGCAAAAACCTTGAGTTGCGTCACAAAATGACTATGGAAGTGCGTCGCTATCTTGATGAAAAGGGCTTCCTTGAGGTGGAAACGCCGATGCTTATCGGCTCTACTCCTGAAGGTGCGCGCGACTTCGTTGTTCCTTCTCGCATGAACCCTGGTCAGTTCTATGCACTGCCACAGTCACCGCAAACTTTGAAACAGTTGTTGATGGTTTCTGGCTTTGACAGATATTTCCAAATTGTGAAGTGCTTCCGTGATGAGGACCTTCGCGCTGACCGTCAGCCGGAATTTACTCAAATCGACTGCGAAATGAGTTTCGTTGAGCAGGAAGACGTTATCAATATCTTCGAAGGTATGGCTAAGCACCTCTTTAAGGAGTTGCGTGGCGTTGAACTTAATGAGCCGTTCTTGAGAATGACTTGGGCAGACGCTATGAAATACTATGGTAGCGATAAGCCAGACCTCCGCTTCGGTATGAAGTTCGTTGAGTTGATGGATATTATGAAGGGTCACGGTTTCTCTGTTTTTGATAATGCTGAATATGTCGGCGGTATCTGTGCAGAGGGTGCTGCTACATATACAAGAAAGCAACTTGACCAATTGACTGATTTTGTTAAGCGTCCGCAAGTTGGTGCGAAAGGTATGGTTTACGCACGCGTTGAAGCAGACGGTAACGTTAAGTCAAGTGTTGACAAATTCTACAGCCAAGAGGTATTGCAGCAAATGAAGGATGCGTTCGGTGCTAAACCGGGAGATCTTATCCTTATCCTCAGTGGCGATGACGCTATGAAGACTCGTAAGCAACTTTGCGAACTACGTCTTGAAATGGGCCGTCAGCTTGGACTACGTGACAAAAATAAATTCGCATGTCTTTGGGTTGTTGACTTCCCAATGTTTGAGTGGAGCGAAGAGGAAGGCCGCCTAATGGCTATGCACCACCCATTCACTCACCCGAAGGAAGAGGATATCCCAATGCTTGATACAGATCCGGCAGCAGTGCGTGCTGATGCTTATGATATGGTTATCAATGGTGTTGAGGTTGGTGGCGGCTCTATTCGTATTCACAATCCGGAATTGCAGGCTAAGATGTTTGAAATCCTCGGCTTCACTCCTGAAAAGGCACAAGAGCAGTTCGGATTCCTTATGAATGCGTTCAAATTCGGTGCACCTCCTCACGGTGGCCTTGCATACGGTCTTGACCGTTGGGTATCATTGTTCGCTGGTCTTGACTCTATTCGTGACTGCATTGCATTCCCGAAAAACAACAGTGGCCGCGATGTTATGCTTGATGCTCCGGCTCCTCTTGATAAGTCTCAATTAGACGAGTTGAACCTCGTTATCGACATTAAAGAGTAATCACATTAAATACAAACATAGACGGGTGGTGCGAAATTTTATTTTGCTCCACCCGTTTTTATATATAACCATAACTGTTCATTTCCTACAGAATTTACATAGTCTTGCTATTGCACGATCTCTTGATAAAATAGGCTTTACCCCGCAATAAAATCAAAAATAAATTCGTTTTTTCTTTGTTCTTCTCTTACCTTGCACTATCTTTGTTTTCTGAAATCTAAACCCGGGTGGCGAAATTGGTAGACGCGCTAGTTTCAGGTTCTAGTGGTGTAACAACCTTGTCGGTTCGAGTCCGATCTCGGGTACAAAAAAACTGCTAATCGATTGATTGGCAGTTTTTATTTTTATATAATTAATATGATTTTTACAATCAGTCGATTCGCTCTTCCTAAAGAAATAACACGGCGATATACGATAGCCAGAGAATTAGTAATAGAGTATATGCTATTTCCTTTCGTAGAGGGTAACTTCTGTAAGAGAGGTACGCTGTTACGACAACATAAATAGGAAAGGCATACAGAAGCATCAGGTTTTGAGGTGTTGGGTCAAGGCTGAAATCATAGTTCGCCATGAAAATCGGCCACCCGAGAACAGGCAGAACGCTTAGCAAAACGGCAACAATAAACCACCTCGGATATTTTCGACGGTTTTTCTCTTTTTCAAGTCTGTTGTTTTCCATAAATATTGTTTTTGTGGGTTTTGTACGTTCTAAAATTTCTGCATATCAACGAGATGCTTGTAGTAACCGTCAAGTTTGAGCAATTCTTCATGAGTGCCTTTTTCCACGATGCGTCCCTCGTGCATAACGCAAATAAGGTCTGCATTGCATATTGTTGACAATCGGTGAGCAATAACGAGTGTCGTTCTGTTCTTCATCAGTCGGTCTAACGCTTCTTGAACGAGTCTTTCGCTTTCTGTATCAAGTGCAGAAGTTGCCTCATCGAGGATTAGCATTGGCGGGTTCTTCAGGATGGCGCGGGCAATGCTTAGTCGCTGGCGTTGGCCGCCAGACAGTTTGCAGCCTCGGTCGCCGATATTAGTATCATAACCATTCTCTGATGCCATAATGAATTCATGGGCGTTGGCAATCTTTGCAGCCTCTATAACCTGCTCCTTTGTAGCGTTTTCCACTCCGAAAGTGATGTTGTTATAGAAGGAGTCGTTGAATAGGATAGCCTCCTGGTTTACGTTACCCATCATTCCGCGAAGTTCCTTAACACGGATATCGCGAATATCCACGCCGTCGATAGAGATAGAGCCTTCGTTGACGTCATAGAAGCGTGGAAGAAGGTCAGCAAGGGTTGATTTTCCTGAACCGGACTGGCCAACAAGAGCAACTGTTTTGCCAAAAGGTATCTCAAGTGAAACATCGTTGATTACCCAGTCTGTCAGATATTTAAACTTAACGTGGTCATACTTGATGCAACCTTCTTTTGTTGAAACGCTTTTCGGATTTTCTGGGTCCTTAATAGGGTTGTTTGCACTCAAAATCTTGTCAACTCGCTCCATTGATGCAAGTCCCTTCTGAATTTGGTAAGCCGCCTTGGAAAGGTCCTTTGCGGGATTGATAATGCTATAGAAAATCACCATATAATAGATGAAAGTCGGTGCATCGATAATATTATTTCCTGACAAAATCAGCGTGCCTCCAAACCAAAGTACGATTGCTATTGTTGCCGTTCCGAGGAATTCACTCATTGGGTGGGCAAGAGCTTGGCGGCGGGAGATTTTGTTTGTAGTTTTATAAAAACGCTGGTTCTCGCTGTGGAAGCGCTCTTGGATTTTCTGCTCTGCATTGAAAGCCTTAATGATACGCAAACCGCCAAGGGTTTCTTCTATTGTTGCCATCAATGAGCCCCATTGCTGCTGGCCTTCAAGGGAAGTTCGCTTTAGCCGCTTGCCAATCTTGCCCATTATGTATCCTGCAATAGGTAGCAGAATAAAAACGAAAAGAGTTAATTGCCAACTTACTGTAATCATCATTGCAAGACACACAATAATCATTATAGGATTTTTGAAAAGCATATCAAGCGATGACATAATGGAATTTTCAATTTCTGCAACGTCGCCCGACATTCTTGCCATAACGTCACCCTTTCGCTCAGAAGTAAAGAATCCTATTGGCAGGCTTACAATCTTGTCGTAAACAAAATTGCGAATATCTCTAACGATTCCCGAGCGGATAGGGATAAGGAAATGTGAACTGAGGTATGTTGCTCCTGTCTTGAAAAGCGTCATAACAACCAATGCAACGGCAAGCATTGCCAATGTTGTTGATGCTCCGTAGGTTTCCTTGCAGTAGTATGCGGTATAATAGAAGTTGTTGATGGCAACATCTTTTAAATTGCCACTGCCCCATTCCATAAAATGGTATTCTGTTCCTCCTCCATTGAAAAGCATATCAAGGATTGGAATTATCAACGCAAAGGAGAACAGGGTTAGAAATGCAGCAAGAATATTGAAAATAATATTCAGTATAAGGTAGGTCTTATACGGCGGAACGAAACGCCTTAAGATTACGATAAATTCTTTCATAAATTAAGCAATTAGATTGCAAATTTACAAAAAAATATCATAAATTTGTGTATCACTTAAAAATCCTATCGCTATGAAACGTTTCTTTTCTTTATTGGTTATTTTGTCAGTATGGTTTTTGTCATTTGGAGAAGCACCTGTTAAATTGTTCAACGTTGATGAGCCTATTAAATTTTGCGGAGAAAAATATCACTTTGCCTGGAGTCAGAATGACGGTAAGATGTTTTATGTTCAGGAATATCTTCCAAAAGGTGACTCATTCGACAATCTTAAAACAATGTTTACCGTTACCTTACTATTTGTCGATGTTCACCCCATTGATGCTGTTAGGCTAAAGGTTGCCGAATTAGATGAAAGAAAGAAGAATGATCCTATCATCAATTATCAGGTCGCAGAAAACGGCGATATGTACCTGCTTGATTTTATTGTTAGCGACTATAATGGAAAAGAAATGAATTGTGTTGAACTGGATATCCACAGGTACAGTTCTGTAAAAGTTAACGGAAAAGACGCAATTTTACTCTGCTTTTATACTGAAAGAGCCTATGGAGATGACATTGAATCATTCATAAAATCAATTCCTGAAAAAAGAAACAAACTATATGATGAAATAGGGAAGATAAACCTTGATATTAAGTTTGTTAAATAGCAAACGGCAGAGCATCAGCGGTTTGTAGGGACGAAATGCATTTCGTCCGCCCATGCAAAAACGTTCGCAAGACGGCACTAATCGCGGACACTCTGCAGAGTGTCCCTACAGGTTGCGTGTATTTTGTTGTGTGTCAATTGATTGTAGGGACGAAATGCATTTCGTCCGCCCATGCACGAATAAAAACAAATTTTTCCCTGAAGGGGAAATTGATTTCCAGCCTTGGGCAACGCCCCAGGCTGTTGATTCGTTGGGCTTTCAGCCCGCAACGGCACGTTTTGCGGACACTCTGCAGAGTGTCCCTACAGGTTATGTGTATATTTTATTGTGTGTCAATTGTTTGTAGGGACGAAATGTATTTCGTCCGCCGAGAGTGGTGATGGCGTTTTAATTGTGTAACAACGTTAATTAAATTGTATTATTAATAAAAAATTTCAAAAACGGAACCTTCTCATTAACTTTACGCTTCCAAATGTGTCATAAGCAAGAATGCTTAACTGTAATAAATAGATAAACGCTAAATGAGAAAATACATCACACTTATAATATTGTCTGTAATAGGTTATGTAGAAGCCTTTTGTGGAACGGTTTTTGGAACTGTTGCCGACTCTGCTGACGGTAGTCCTCTTGTTAATGCCTCGCTGAAGATTCTTAACAGTAGAGACAGTTCTTTTGTAAATGGTGGTATCACTGATGTTAATGGAAAGTTCACTTTCCGAGGATTGCGAAAGGGCAGGTATATCCTTGAAGTGTCGTACCTTGGCTATAAGACTAATTTTCATAATTTCAGGCTTGCCGACGGTTCACAACGGCTGTCATTAGATACCTTGAAGATGGCTTCCAATACTATTGTTCTGAAGGAAGCAGAAGTTGTTGGTGTTAAGACGGAAGTGAAGGTGATGCAGGATACCGTTGAGTATAATGCTGATTCCTATAAGGTTCAACCTAATGCCGTTGTAGAGGATCTGCTCAAGCGATTGCCAGGAGTAGAGGTAGATGCTGACGGAAAAATCACTGCGCAAGGTAAGGAAATTACAAAAATCCTTGTTGACGGTGAAGAGTTTTTCACCGACGATGCTAAAGTTGCATCCAAAAACATCCCTGTTGACATGGTGGATAAATTACAGGTTATTGACCGCAAGAGTGATTTGGCACGACTTACCGGCGTTGACGACGGCGAAGAAGAAACCGTTATTAACCTTTCTGTAAAGAAAGGCATGAAAAAAGGCTGGTTCGGCAATGCTGTTGCCGGATATGGCACTGACGACAGGTATATGGGTAACTTTATGGTTAACCGCTTTCAAGGGAAGAACCAGTTCAGCATTCTGGGTAATTTTAATAATATAAATGACCCTGGTTTTACTAACCAGGGGGGCAGGTTTCACCGTTTTGGTGGAGGTGGGGGTATTAACTCCGCACAAAGTATTGGATTTAACTTTAATATTGGCAATAGCGAGACTTTCCGTGTTGGCGGTGACTTGATGTATTCCCACTCCAATAAAAAATCGAATACAGTATCAAGCAAGCAGTACCTTTTTACCGACTCCACTTCTTACGAAAATTCTAAGAATGTGTCACGCGACAATACGCACAATATTTTTGGCAACTTTCGAATGAAGTGGGAGGCTGACTCTTCAAATACTTTCGACTTCCGCCCAAGATTCAATGTTTCATTCAATGACTCTCATCTCAATGAATTGTCACAACTCTTTGCTGGCGATGCCAACAGGACGGCGGTTAATAAAGGTCAGAGCAATGTTGTCAGCAGTGGTACTTCCTACGAGTTAAGCGGCGAATTGGTATATAACCATAAGTTCCGCAAACCGGGCCGCTCGTTGAGTACTCAAATGACTTACAGATACAGTAATACCGAAGAAGATGAAACAAGTTATGCACTTAACGAGTTCTTCCTTGCTCCTGAGGAAAACGAGGAAAGAAACCAGATTGGCGACAACAGGCAGTGGACCAGTCGTGCAGGACTTAGGCTGACGTGGAAAGAGCCGTTGGGCGATATTAAAAAGGCCCGTTTCCTCACTTTGGCATATAATATGAACTACTACTTCAACAATGCGGACAAACTTGTTTATAATATTGGCAACAAATATAGTACACTGGAGGCTCTAAACGCACTTGAAAAGCACGGAATCAAGACAAATCCGGCTGTTGCTAATGCCATTGCCGAGGAGTCGGGCGTTCTCGATGAGGAGCAGAGCAACCGATTCCGAAATGACCAGTTCGACCAGAGAATAAGAATCGGTTATCAGCAGAATACAAAGACAATCCGTTTAAATGCAGGTTTTTCTGTTGAGCCAACGATGATGCAGAGCGAGAATCTGGTTAATTCCGCTAAAGATATTCCGCAAAACTGGGTATGGAATTACGCTCCGTTTATCCGTTTCAGATATATGTTCTCCAAAAAGAGCAGTCTTGCAGTCAACTATCGAGGCAGTTCATCCGCTCCGTCAATGAAGCAGTTGCAACCCGTTGCCGACGTTTCAGACCCTATGAAGGTCATTCAGGGTAATCCGAACCTTGTGCCGTCGTTCACTCACCGCATAATGTTGAGGTACAATAATTTCAATCAGGATAAGCAGCGCAGCATTATGGCGATGGGTAATATATCATTTACCCAAAACAGTATTGTTACCAAAACAACATACGAAGAAACAGGTAAGCAACTGACTACTTACGAAAACGTAAACGGCGTTTGGTCGGCTCACGCAATGGCTATGTTTACAACGCCCTTCAAAAACAAGAACTGGCATTTCTCAAACCACCTCTTTTTCAGATATTCAAAGGCGGCGGGATTTAATAACGGACTTATTAACAGGAGCGGGTCAGTCATGGTCAGCGAAACGCCGAGCCTCGCTTTCAGAAATGGACTCGTTGACATTGAGTTAAGACCATATTACAACCTTCAGTTAACAAGGAACTCGCTACAGAACAACTCCGACAGAAACGTTCATTCTTACGGTGCAACCTTCAATGCGAACTACTACGCTCCTTTTGGCTTGGTGCTCTCCACAGACCTCTCTTACGGCGACTCTAAAGGTTACTCCGATGGTTTTGACAATGAGCAATGGCTGTGGAACGCCTCTATATCATATCAATTCCTTAAAGGGAAAAACGCAACGGTATCGGTTAAGGCATACGACTTGCTGCAAGAGAAGAAAAACATCTCCCGTACTGTGACTGCAAACTACATTACCGACAGTGAGTTTAATACAATTACCCGTTACTTTATGGTGACGTTTGCTTATAAGTTCTCCGTTTTCGGAAATGGAGCAACCGAGCGAGATTTTGATTATGGTGGTTATGGCCGTCGCCCCGGACCACCGCACAGAATTGGAGGACCGCATTAGGCATTATTTACGGTGTGCGAAATGTATTTCGTCCGCCCATGCAGAAACAAAAACAAATTTTTCCCTGAAGGGGAAATCTATTTCCAGCCTGGGGCAACGCCCCAGGCTGATGAACCGTTGGGCTTTCAGCCCGCAAACGGCACGGTTGCGGACACCTTGCAGAGTGTCCATACAGTAGCATGATTGTAATGTTTAGATAATCAATTAAATGTATGGACGAAATGTATTTCGTCCGACAAGTGAAATGAATTGTGAATAAATGTTCGGAATTCGAAAATTGCACAATTCAAGAAAAATGAGTAATTTTGCACGCGTAATTTATTTAAAAATCTCAGTAATAATTATTAAGATTATGAAAACAAAAAAATTAGCGTTGTCGTTTATGCTTATTGCTTCAGCAGCAATTACTTCTAACGCACAACAACTTCCTAACAGCAGTTTTGAAGAAGCATGGGTTGATTGCGTGCCTTGGACATCTACAAACGATCCTAATAAGCCTGTTATTTCTGGAAAAACTCCAACTTCTTGGACTATTTCTCATGTTATAGGTATGGGTGGAACAGGTGCTACTCAAGTTGGAGAATCAGTGATTGGTTTTAATGAGGGCAATGGTGTGAAAGTTGTTAATAAAGTTAACCCTTGGATGAAGAGTCAGAAAGTTCCAGGGTTCATTACTTTGGGTACTTCTTGGGCGACTGCAAAAGTTAAAATTTCGTATGGAATTAAGGTTGAAAATGCTGATGGAGGGACATTTGGCGGTATTAAATTTACGTATCGCCCAGATGCTGTTTCTTTCTGGTATAAGGATATAAGAGTTGATAATAAAGAGAAACCAACCGTTGTTGCTTATCTTTGGAACGGAACTGTTCAGCAAGCAGATGTTCCTGGTGAAGTTAAGATGGGAGAACCTCAAACTACAATTATGACAGACCGAGATAAGAATATACTTGGCATGCCAACAGCACAGGGAGGTGCGGTTTCTGGTGAATATAAACTTATCGCAAAAATTGACCAATATCTTACAGGTAATATAGCAGACTGGACTGAGCAAGTTATCGACTTCAACTATGTTGACCAAAATGCTGTTCCTGAGAAATTCAACATTATCTTTGCAGCAGGTGATTATTGGAGCACTTCTCCTGTAGAAGGCAACGAACTTTACATTGATGACGTTAATTTGCTTTACTATTCACGTCTTTCTGACTTGAAGGTTAACGGTGCAACTGTTGCGGGATTCGATAGCAAGAAATTCGAATACAACTTCCTTGAAAAGGTTCCTGCATTGAGCAGTGTTTCTGCTACTAAAATGGGTAACGCACCTAAGACTGTAAGCACAGAACTTGCTGCTAACGGTAGCGATATCCTTGTAACTGTTGCTAACCAAGCAGGTGCTAATGACTTCGACGGTAAGAACACGCATACATATACTCTTAGTTATATGAACGAAGAACTTGACGGTATCTTCACTGTTAATACACAAAATCCAAACGGCAGTCTTAGCATTGAGGGACAGCAACAAGGAATGAAACTCTTCTTTAAGAAGAATGCAGACGGCAAATATACTGTAATTATCCCTAATACATCAAAATACGGTACAATCACAGTTGGCGGCGTTGTCAGCGAAGATGGCAAGAACTTTAGCAAGCAGACTTTCGAAGTTGAGTTGGCTGGAGGCAAGGCTACAGTAGCAATTCAAGGTATTGCAAACGAAAATGATTTCCTTTATTCATACAGCGTTACTCTCAACGGCGAAACAAGAATCCTTACTTTCACAAACAATAGAGCATTGTCAGGCGTAGAGAGTGTTGAAGGCTTGAGCGAGAAGGTAGTAGCAAAGGCTGGTTCAATTGAGGTATGTGGCGTTAACGGTAGCGTGAATGTTTATGCCGTTGACGGTCGTCTCGTTAAGTCAGTGGCGGTTAATGGTGAAGCAACAATTGAATTGGCAAACGGTCTTTACATCGTTCGCACACCAAAGACAGCAACAAAAGTATTAGTGAAGTAATAAGAACATAACGACAATTTGATATATAAAGCCACGGTTTGCGCGATGCAAAACCGTGGTTTTTTTTATTTAGTCCGGTATGTGGGAAATGTACTGTAGGGACGAAATGTATTTCGTCCGCTGTGTGAATGAACGGCACGGTTACGGACACTCTGCAGAGTGTCCCTACAGGTTGTGTATATTTTGTTGTGTGTCAATTATTTGTAGGGACGAAATGTATTTTGTCCGCTGTGTGAATGAACGGCACGGTTACGGACACTCTGCAGAGTGTCCCTACA
>OHBJ01000386.1_pt1 | contig 27671 bp, 32 predicted proteins | sample 1577241 | NCBI WGS metagenome assembly OHBJ01 (sample SAMEA3541594, study PRJEB24748) | human gut metagenome | biome: human gut; feature: human-associated habitat; material: faeces | place: China | collected 2012 | reverse complement strand
GCGAGATTGATGGAAATGTATTTAAGTTTAATCACGCCGCATCGACAACCAGCTGCGCGGCCGTGCCGGCCGTCAGGGTGACCCGGGTGCATCGCGCTTCTATCTGTCACTCGAAGACGACCTGCTGCGCCTCTTCGCCTCGGACCGCATCTCGGGCATCATGGACAAGCTCGGCATGGACGAGGACGAGCCAATCGAACACAAGCTCATCACGAATTCCATCGAGCACGCGCAGAAGAAGGTCGAGGCGCGCAACTTCGACATCCGCAAGCACGTCCTCGAGTATGACGATGTCATGAACCAGCAACGTGAAGTCATGTACGGCGAGCGCCGCAAGATCCTCTTCGGCGAGAACCTGCGTGAGAATATCATGGGCATGGTCAAGCACATCATCCGCGCGGAGATGGACCAGTACGCCAACGCGCAGCTCTACCCGGAGGAGTGGCAGCTCGACGGCCTCATCGAGGATGCCGAGAAGATTTACGCGCCGCAGGGCCGCCTCAAGAAGGAAGAGCTCGCTGCGATGAGCCGCGACGAGCTGCAGGAATGCCTCGAGAAACTCGCGGAGGAAGGCTATCACAACCGCGAGCTGCTCTTTGGCGAGGACAACATGCGCGAGCTCGAGAAGGTCGTCATGCTGCGCGTCGTCGACAAGAAGTGGATGGAGCATCTCGACCACATGGATATGCTGCGCGACGGCATCAACCTGCGCGCCTATGGCCAGCGCAACCCGCTCGTCGAGTACAAGATCGAAGCGCTCGACATGTTCGAAGAGATGGAGGCCGACATCCAGGACCAGATTGCCTCGCTGATGTACCACGTGAGCATCATCACGCCGGAACAGCAGCAGGAAGCCGCGGCAAAGCAGGCGGCTGCCCAGCAGTCGGCTGCACCGGAAGCCGTTTCGGAGCAGGACAAGGCCAAGATGGAAGAGATCATCAAGAAGCAGAAGTCGCAGCTGCAGGATCACCTGCAGAACGCCCAGGCTTCGCATGGTGACGAGGTCAGCGCGGCCGAGGTCAAGAAGAAGCCCGTGACGAAGGACGGCAAGAAGGTCGGGCGCAACGATCCGTGCCCGTGCGGCAGCGGCAAGAAGTACAAGAACTGCTGCGGCAAGAACGAATAAATCATCAATCACAAAGAGGAAAGGATATTATGCTCGAAGATATCAAACCGCAGCTTGGCGAACTCAAGACGAAGCTGGACCAGATGGGCGAATCGCTCGAGGTCCCGGCGAAAGAGGAGAAGATCGCCGAGCTCGAATACAAGATGGGTGAGCCGACGTTCTGGGATGACGCAGAGAAGGCCCAGAAGATCAATCAGGAACTCAACGACGTCAAGATCAGCGTCGACAAGTACAAGAATCTCGTCGCGAAGTTCGAGGATGCGCAGACCCTTTGGGAGATGGGCATGGAAGAGCAGGACGAGAGCATGGAAGAAGACGTCAAGTCGGAACTCGCTGCTGTCGCAGAGGGCCTTGAGTCTCTGCAGCTCGAAGTTCTCCTGTCGGGCCCGTACGATGCCAACAACGCCATCCTGACGCTGCACGCCGGTGCGGGCGGAACGGAGGCGCAGGACTGGACTCAGATGCTGCTGCGCATGTACGGCCGCTGGGCAGAGCGCCACGGCTTCACGGTCGAGACGGCCGACCTGCTGCCGGGCGATGAGGCCGGTGTCAAGAGCGCGACGCTCTTCATCAAGGGCCATAACGCCTACGGCTTCCTGCGCTCCGAGAAGGGTATTCACCGCCTCGTGCGCATCTCGCCGTTTGACGCGCAGGCGCGTCGCCACACGTCGTTCGCGGCCTGCGACATCATGCCGGAGATCGACGACAACGTCGAGGTCAACATCAACATGTCGGACGTCCGCGTCGACACGTACCGCGCTTCGGGCGCCGGCGGCCAGCACATCAACAAGACGTCATCCGCCGTGCGCATGACGCACATGCCGACGGGCATCGTCGTGCAGTGCCAGAACGAGCGTTCCCAGCTCCAGAACCGCGAGCAGTGCCTCAAGATGTTGCGCGCCAAGCTCTTCGAGCTCGAGATGGAGAAGAAGGAAGCAGAGCTCGCGAAGCTCGAGGGCGACCAGCAGAAGATCGAATGGGGCAGCCAGATCCGCTCCTATGTCTTCCAGCCGTACACGATGGTCAAGGACCACCGCACGAATGTCGAGACGGGCAATGTCCAGGCTGTCATGGATGGCGACATCGATATGTTTATCCGCGCCTTCCTCGCGGCGAAAGCAAATCATGAAATCTGAGTCTTGTTTTCAGAGGAGTCAGGAGCAGTGCTTCTGGCTCCTTGTTCCATTGGCAGGTGATGAAATTGCGAAAAGCCTTGACTATTACGGGCTTGTTCTTCATAATATTAATCGTGCTCGGAGAGCTCTTGCTGCCTCCCGTCGTCGAGAGCGCGCTTGAAAGCCGTCTTTCTCAGAAGTTCTCGACGCCGCATGTGGAGGTAGAGCTCTCTGCTTCGCCGCGGCTCAAGCTGCTGCTCGGGCGGACGGACAGCCTCAAGGTCACGGTCCAGGATGGACAGGTCGGCCAGCTGCGCGTCCACGAGATGGCGCTTTCCGGCCGCAATACGGTCTTTGACTTCGGAGCCTTCTCGGAGGGCCGCCTGGCACTCTCGCAGGCAGAGGCGCTCTCCTTGACGGCCATGTTTGACGAGAACGGCCTGCGCGAGGCGCTGGCCCGCAAGATCAGCAAGGCGGACAATGTCGAGGTGCACATCACGGATGACAATGTCCTCGTGACGGCCGATACAAATCTCCTCGGGCACAAGGCACAGCTTTCGCTCGTCGGCCACATCGTGGCGGATGACGGGACGCTGTACTTCGACACGGATCAGTTCGACATCCAGAACTCGCCCTTCGGCACGGCGCGCCTTGGCGATACACTCGGGCGCATCGCCCTCGTGAAGCCGGAGCAGCTGCCGCTCAAGATGCGCATCGTCTCGGTGGATCAGCAGGAGGGCAGTGTCCTCGTCCGTGCGGGTGAAGAATAATGGTTTTTGAGATAAGGTGGATTAGATGAAGGTATTCAAATACAATCGCTGGCTCGTGCTGGTCATCGTCATTGGCCTGCTGGCGGCTCTGGCCATCAGCTTCCAGCGCAATGCGGTAGAGCGCGCCAACCGTCAGGTCGACCTCGCCATCGATTACGAGGGACTGCAGGAACTCGCGCAGCGCGAGGGCCTGCCGGAGAGCGTCGTGCTCGAGAAAGCAAAGGAAGCGGGCATCTCCTCCCTGGCTGTCTATGAGACGACCTTCAAGAAGCTCAACGACAACGGCAAGGCTGCGGCAATCGACGGCAGCAAAATCCTGGAGAGCTACCATGCGGGAACGCTCGAGGACCCTTCCTGGCGCCAGCTCGTTGCCTCCGGCAAGATCAACGGCAAGGAAGTCTACGTCGTCGGTCACGATCCACAGACCTATAAGGAAGTGAAGGAAGACCTGCTGCGCCGTCTCGGCAGTGACCGCGTGACGGTCCTGCAGGTCGGGAATGAAGAAGTCCTTGCGGTCAAGGCGCATTATGACTCCTTCCTCAAGATGAACCTCGGCATGCCGACGGATGAGATGAAGGCCGTCAACGATGCGGGCTTCCACGTCCTCGCGCGCCCGAGCAACTACGAGAACTGCACACCGGATGACGTCAAGGCCGTCTTTGCGCGCCTCGACGGCTTCGACGTGTCGGAGATCGTCTTCTCCGGCCAGCAGTCGCTCGGTGCGCCGAAGGCCCTGCAGACGACGATTGACGAGATGAAGGAGCGCCAGATCAATCTCGGCCTCATCGAGGCGGTCACGCAGCTGCAGTTCTACAAGCAGGACGGCATGGAGGAGATCGCGAAGGGACTCGGCTACGACCACGTCGCACGCCTTTATTCCATCCCGAAGGATGAGCAGCCGAAGCTCAAGATCGATACGGCCGTCGAGCGCTGGTCCAACACGGACGAGGAGCGCAACATCCGCATCGACCTGCTGCGCATCTACGACAAGCCCTCGCCGAACATGAGCCTCATGGAAACGAACATGAAGTACTTCCAGGAGACGCACGACAAGCTCGTGGCGCATGGCTACACGATCGGCAAGGCTGGCACCTTTGAATCTTACAATGCCTCGAAGGTCCTGCGCGCCATCGTCATGCTCGGCGTCGCGGCAGCAGGCGTCCTCTATCTCTCGCTCGTGATTCCGCGCCTCAATGCGCGCACGCGTTATCAGTACATCTTGTTCGTCGTCTTCGGCCTCTTGGCAGCAGTGCCGGTCCTCATGGGCAATGGCTCGAAGATCCGCGTCGTCGCGGCGCTCGCCAGCGCGAATGTCTTCCCAGCCATCGCGGTCATCTTCCAGCTCGACCGCGTGCGCGCCTACAAGGAGAAGGCCCGCATCGCGCTGCCGCGCCTCATCGTGACGGCGGCCATCGCGCTCTTCGTCACGGGTGCGCTCTCCTACATCGGTGCGGCGTACCTCTCGGCCTCGCTGGCTGATACGCAGTACTTCCTCGAGTTCAACATCTTCCGCGGCATCAAGCTGACGTTTGTCCTGCCGCTCATCCTCGTCGGCATCGCCTTCCTGCAGCGCTTCGACATCTTTGACGGGCGCATGGACGATACGGAAGGCGTCGTCGAACAGTTGAAGCGCATCCTCGACATGCCGGTCAAGATCAAGACCCTGCTCGTCATGCTCGTCGTCCTCGTCGCGGGTGTCGTCTTTGTCGCGCGCAGCGGCCACACGTCGGGCATGCCGGTCTCGCAGACGGAGCTGCGCTTCCGTGCCTTCCTTGAGCAGGCCTTCTACGCCCGTCCGCGCACGAAGGAACTCATGATCGGCCATCCGGCCTTCATGCTCGCCGCGATGGCGGCGCTGCGCAAGTGGCCGACGATGGTCTTCTTCGCGCTTGTCCTCGTGGCGACCATCGGACAGGGATCGATGGTCGAGACGTTCGCGCACATGCGCACGCCGGTATACATGTCGTTCATGCGTGGCATCGGGGGCATCGTCCTCGGCGCTGGCATCGGCGCTGTCGCGATGATTCTGGTAGAGCTCTGGCAGGCTGTCATGGCCAGAGCCCGCAAAGCTAATGCAGCTGAAAAAAAGGAGAGTAAAGCAGACTGATGGAGAGAAGGATTGTCGTATCGGGATATTACGGCTCCAAGAATGCTGGCGATGAAGCGATGCTGGCCGCGATGCTGGAGGTCCTCGGGGATCTCGACCCAAAACTTCATATCACGGTGATCTCGGCGAGCCCTGCTGATACGAGTGAGCGCCACGGCGTGGAGTCCATTTCCTGGCTTGGCATTCCTTCTATCATCAAAGCGCTCTGGCATGCCGACCTGCTCATCAGCGGTGGCGGCAGCCTGCTCCAGAATGTGACAAGCCGCCGGAGTCTCTACTACTACCTCGCCATCATCTTCCTGGCCGTCGTCATGCGCAAGAAGGTCATGCTCTATGCACAGGGCATCGGCCCCATCATCGGCGGTTTGGCAGAGTTTGCGATGCGCGTGATCGGCAACCGCGTCGATCTCATCACCGTGCGCGATAAGGGCTCCTTGGCGGAACTTGCCAGGCTCGGCATCACGAAGCCGAAGATTGAGTGCACGGCGGACCCGGTGCTCGCCATCCATCCGGTCGACAAGGCGGCCGGGCGCGCCATCTTCAAGCGTTATCACGCCGATGGCGCAGAGCCGGTCGTCGGCATCTCCGTGCGCAACTGGCAGCACGAGACGCACTTCAAGGACGTCATGGCCGAGGTCTCGGACCGCATCGTGCGGGAGCTCGGGGCCCGCGTCGTCTTCCTGCCCATGCAGTTCCCTGAGGACGTCCATGCGGCGGAGTCGATCGCGGAGCGCACGCATGAGCCCTGTACGGTGCTCAAGGACGAGTACACGACGAGCGAGTTCCTCTCGCTCGTCGGCAACATGGACTTGATGCTCGCCATCCGCCTGCACGCGCTGATCTTCGCCGGCGTCATGGGCGTGCCGATGATCGGCGTCTCGTACGACCCGAAGATCGACCGCTTCCTCGCCTCAATCGGGGAGAAGCCGGTCGGCAGCCTTGACGATGTCACGGCGGACGAGCTCATGGCGGAGGTCTGCCGCAAGTGGAACGACAAGGCGGTGTTCCGCAAGCGCAATGCGGAGCTCCTCGCAAAACTGCGCGACCTTGCGGCGCGCAATGCGGAGCTTGCACTGCAGCTCATAGGCAATCAGGAGAAGGGGACTCGTCGCTGAGTCCTCTTTTTTGAATCAAGATATAAGTACTGAGGTGTAAAGGAGAGAACCATGATCCACATGCGCGATGTCTCGAAGATCTATGAGAATGGAGCTGTGGCCCTCGACCATGTGAATGTCGATATCGAAGCGGGAGACTTCGTCTTCATCGTCGGCGCCAGCGGCGCGGGCAAATCCACGTTCATCAAGATGCTCTTCCGCGAGGAACTGCCGTCGAGCGGCAGCCTCTTCGTCAATGGGCGCGATGTCGTCCACATGAAGCGCAGCGAGGTGCCGTATCTGCGGCGCGGCCTCGGCGTCATCTTCCAGGACTACCGGCTGCTGCCGGACAAGACGGTCTTTGAGAATGTCGCTTTTGCGATGCAGGTCATCGAGGCGCCGCGGCGCCTCATGCAGCGCAATGTCAACGCCGTGCTCGACGTCGTCGGCCTGCGCGACAAGTTCCGCTGCTTCCCCTCGCAGCTCTCGGGCGGCGAGCAGCAGCGCGTGGCGATTGCCCGCGCTATCGTCAACGACCCGGCCATCGTCATCGCCGACGAGCCGACGGGCAACCTCGACCCGGAGACGAGCTGGGACATCATGGACATCTTCAACCGCATCAACCTCGCCGGCACGACCATCGTGATGGCCACGCACGACAAGACCATCGTCGACACGATGCAGCGCCGCGTCATCGCCATCGAGGACGGCCACATCGTGCGCGACGAGGCGAAGGGAGGCTACGGCTATGAAGCTTAAGACGGGCGAGTACTTCATCCAGGAGGTGTTCCACTCGCTGCGCCGCAACAACTGGATGACCTTTGCCTCCATTGGCACGGTCGCCGTCTCGCTCTTCGTGCTCGGCGTTTTCCTGATCCTCGTGCTCAACATGAACCGGCTGGCCGGCATGCTCGAGTCCCAGGTGCAGATCAGCGTCTACCTCGAGGACCATCTGACGGACCGAGAGAAGCGTCAGATCGGCTACGACATCGAGTCGTTGCAGGGCATTGACTCGGTCACCTATGTCGACCGCGAGACGGCCAAGGAGCGCCTCAAGGAGAGGCTCGGTGACCAGAAGTACCTGCTCGACGCGCTCTCTGAAGACAACCCGATGCCCGATGCCTTCGAGGTGACGGTCACGACGCCATCTGTCGTCGAATCGGCGGCCGGCGCCATCGCCGCGATGCAGGGCGTGGAGGAGGCGAAGTACGGCCAGGATGTCGTCGAGCACCTCTTCGACATCACGCGGCTCATGCGCATCTTCGGCTTCGTCCTCATGGGCCTTTTAGGCGGCGCGACGCTCTTCATCATCTCCAACACGATACGCCTGACGGTCTTTGCGCGGCGCAAGGAGATCGCCATCATGAAGTACGTCGGCGCGACGGACTGGTTCATCCGCTGGCCGTTCCTCTTAGAGGGTATCGTGCTCGGCTGCATCGGCGGCTTCATCGCGGCCGTCGCGCTGCGCAGCTTCTACGCGGCGATGGCGGCCAAGATCTACAGCACGCTGGCCTTCTTCCCGCTGATGCCGCAGTATCCGTTCATGAATTACGTGACGCTCGCAATCCTCTTGGCGGGCATTGTCATCGGCGCGATCGGTTCGGTCATCTCGCTCAAGCGCTTCCTGCGCGTGTGAGGAAGGGGGCGTGTGACATATGAAGGATAGATGCGGCAGGGCCGCGTCCCTGATGCTCGTTTTTTCGCTGCTGCTGGAGCCGGTCAGCCTGGCGGCGGCCCTCTCAGACGACAAGGGCGGCTATGAGAGCCAGGCGGCAGCGAAGCTGCAGCAGAGCAATGAGCTGCAGAGCAAGATCGATAACGTCTCAGAGGAGAAGCGCGCGCTCGACGAGGCGGCCGACGCGGCTATCAAGGAACACGAAGCGCGCAAGGCGGAGCTCGATGCGACCGACGCGCGCCTCAAGCAGAACGAAGAAGAACTCGCTGTCCTGCAGAAGGACTATGAAGCCAAGCAGGAGCGGCTCGGCCGGCGCGTGCGTGATATCTACATCAACGGGCAGGTCTCGTACCTCGACGTCTTGTTCGGCGCGCACGATTTCCAGGACTTCCTCACGCGCATGGACCTCCTGAAGCGCATCATCCGCCAGGACTACGCGCTCGTGCGCGGCGTGCAGGAGGAGAAGGACAGCATCGAGCTGCGCCAGGCAAGCCTTGCACAGGACCGCCTGACGCAGGCCGAGCAGGAGGAGAAGGCGCATCTGGCGCGCGCAGACATGGAGGAGAAGGTCAAGCGGCGCGAGGCGCTCATTGAGCGCCTGCGCACGGACAAAGCCCTCATCGATCAGCAGTATGAGGAACTCATGCGCGCTTCGCGCGAGATCGGCGAGATGATACGGGAGCGCGGCATGGGCAGCGCGGCGCCTTCGGGCAGCGGCGCGATGATCTGGCCGTGCACCGTCAAGATAGGCGTTTCCGCCGTTTTCCTCATACAGCTTTTTAACGCTGTCGGGAACGCTGTCAGTATCGTAACAGTTTGTGCCGTTTTTCTCAATGAATGCAGTCAGAAGGTTTGAATCCTTGTAGTTTGCAAGCTGGGTTTTGATAGAATCCCATTGACTTGCAAGATGTTCCCAGCCGCCTTCATTCTTATATGTTTCGGCAGTTTTCTGATTGATAAAGAATGCACTTTCGTTTGTGTCCGCACCTGTGTTTGACATTGCAACAGCGCCTCTGATATTGAAAAGCCTGTCGCAAAATTCATCTTCAAATGCCTCGCCGTAAGAGCTTGTACCGCAGTAACCGCCGTTGACCATAAAGTCTTTTGTTACTTTGCTGAAAAGTGAATTGTTATACTTTCCTGCTTTTGCAAGGTTTACAAAGTTTGTAACGGTCTTTGGTGCCTGTTCGGGGAAAAGCCGCATTGTTATGTCACCGTATGAGGTGTGAACAACTGCGATTGTATCGCCGTTCTTCGGCATATCAAGCTGAAAACCGACAGGGTTTGAATCGTGAATAATGTTCGGATTGATTCCGAGAGTAGCGGTATCAATGCCGATGCTTTCAAGATAGTTCTGTGCGGTAGGTTCATCAGCCGTGCTTACGGCAGTAGTTGCAGGAGTTGTTTCGTCAGGAGTCTGCGAGACTTCAGCCTTCTTATCACCGCAACCCGAAAATGCCAATGCAGAGACACACATAATTGATGCAACCGATACGGCACACATTTTTTTAAGATTGTAAGTATTCATAGATTTGTTTCCTTCCTGTCAAGCCTCGTTGTTATGTAATGTTTCCAAAAACAGCCTCGGCTCTTCTAATCTGGATTTTATTCTAAAACACACATATTTATAGTACCATAATTTAAATAAAAATGCAAGTTTGCCGCTTTTTATGAAGGAAAGCACAGCAAATGCAATAAAATTTTTCTGCAAAAAATTGCGTCCGTGTAATAAGACAGAAAACTTTTTCATATGATTTTCTGTAAACCTAAATATGACGGAGGCTTTAAAATGTCAGAATATTTACCCGAAGGAAAACTTATATCCGAACAGGAAAACATAAATATACTTCACTCATTAAAGCTGCTTGAGGATGCAAAAAACAGTGAAAAGATTCTTGAGGCAAAGGCTTGTGTGTGCGACAGCAGTCACAACCTTATTGTTGACCTTGCAGGAATAAAAGGCATAATTCCGAGGGAGGAGGGCGCAATAGGAATTAAGGACGGCTCGGTTCGTGACATAGCCGTGATTTCAAGGGTGAACCGTCCCGTCTGTTTCGTTGTCACTGACATAACCGAGGACGAAAACGGCAAACCGATTGTAATGCTCTCCCGTGAAAAAGCACAACGCAAATGCCTTGACGCATACATTTCAAGGTTGCGATGCGGAGATATTGTGCCTGCCCGCATAACTCATCTTGAAAACTTTGGTGCATTCGCAGACATAGGCTGCGGAATTGTTGCACTTATGCCCATTGACACAATTTCGGTTTCAAGGATTGAACACCCTGCCGAGAGATTTACTGTAGGAATGGACATCAAAGCCGTTATCAAATCTGTTGAAAACGGTCGTATAAGCCTCAGTCACAAGGAGCTTCTCGGCACATGGGAAGAAAATGCCGAAAGGTTTTGTGCCGGTGAAACTGTGTCGGGAATTATCCGAAGCGTGGAAAACTACGGTGCTTTTGTGGAGCTTACACCAAATCTTGCAGGACTTGCGGAAACAAAAGAGGGAGTCCGTGCTGGTCAGCAGGCGAGCGTTTACATAAAAAGTATCATTCCCGAAAAAATGAAAATCAAACTGATAATTATTGACACCTTTGATTACAAATATAATCCGAAATGCCCCGAATACTATTGTGACAGCAACCGTATCGACCGTTTTGTATATTCACCTGAAAATTGTCGGAAACGGGTAGAAACAATATTCGATACCTGAGTTGACAGAAAAACTCCCGAATGATATTATTTAATTGTGAAATCGAATTATTGTTCGGGAGGTTTAATATGCAGTTTACGACATCCGAGATTATTGTGCTTTTATTTTGTGCAATAACGCTCATTGTCAGCGTTGTCACATTAATAACAGTTTTCAAAAAGAATAATAACAACAGAACGGAGAACGAACTTCAAAGGATATTGCTCAATCAGCAAAGCTTTGCACAGTCGCAAAATGACAGGGCGATTCAGCTTGAACAAAGACTTCACAGCTTTTCAGCCGACAATGTTCAGAGCCTTGAAAATATCAGACGCTCGGTTGATGAAAAGCTTGAAAGTATAAGGCGGGAAAATCTCCGTCAGCTTGATGAAATGCGACAGACAGTTGATGAAAAGCTTCAAAAAACACTTGAGGAAAAAATGAATAAGTCATTTTCGCTTGTCAACGAAAGACTTGAACAGGTTTATAAGGGACTCGGCGAAATGCAAACGCTTGCGGTAGGCGTGGGCGATTTGAAAAAGGTTCTTTCAAATGTCAAAACAAGGGGCATACTCGGCGAAATTCAGCTTGGTGCAATTCTCTCCGAAATCCTTTCAAAGGAACAGTATGAGGAAAATATTGCCACCAAAAAAGGCTCAAAAAATGTTGTTGAGTTTGCAATCAAACTGCCCTCTGACGGTGCCGGCACAGTATATCTGCCTGTTGATTCCAAATTTCCGGGCGATACATATTCTGCTCTCCGTGATGCGATTGAAAGCTGTGACAAGCAACGCATTGAAACGGCACAAAAAGCACTTGTTCAGCGTATAAAGGGCGAGGCAAAGGATATTCATGATAAGTACATTGATCCGCCGAACACAACGGAATTTGCAATTATGTTTCTTCCTTTTGAGGGGCTTTACAGCGAGGTTGTCAATATGGGACTTGTTGAAGTCCTTCAGCGTGAGTATAAGGTGAATATTGCAGGTCCGAGTACAATGGCGGCTCTGCTCAATTCGTTGCAAATGGGATTCAAAACCCTTGCCGTGCAAAAGAGAAGTGCAGAGGTTTGGAAAATACTCGGCGGTGTAAAAACCGAGTTCGACAAGTTCAATGATGTGCTTGTGATGACACAGCAAAGACTTGATCAGGCAAACAAGGAGCTTGACAAACTTGTGGGTGTTCGCACCCGTCAAATTCAGCGTCAGCTTAAGGATGTTGAATCCGTCAACTTGTCGGAACAGAATCTTTTTGAATAAGCAAAAAATTAAGGCGAAACAGACACAAATCTGTTTCGCCTTCGTTGTTACTGTTGATTAACCTTTGTAGTCAATCCATTCGTCGTCAACCCATTTTTGCTTTGTATCGTTCCATCTTCTGTACTGGAGCTGTCCGTGACTTCCACGACGCCATTTCCTGTAAATTACATCAGCTATCGGCTGAACAGAAGTTGAATCGGCACCGCTCTCCAAAGCTGAACTGTCAGGAGTTGCAACTTCAACAACTGCAACGCTGTCGGGGGTTGAATCTGTTTCTGCTGCACTTGCAACCATAACGGTTCCCTGTGCGATAATTGCTGTCATAATAAATGCTGTAAAAATTTTTGCGGCTTTCTTTTTCATCTGTCATTTCTCCTTTAATACAAGACAGTAACTATATTCGCCGTTCTCAACTTGCTCATAGGGGATAATAATAGAATTGTCGTCTGTATAGACAATGCCTTTCTTTTCATCGTAAGGCTCAAAAATAAGGTGAGTGGTTTTGTCTTTTTCAACGTACACATACATATTTGTTTCGTCATATACTTCGACATTCTCATTGTATTCACCCGATTCAATGAGATCGGCTACACAATCCTCGTATGTGGCGTCCCAACCGGGGACAATCAAAAAGCAGTATGAAGCAAAGAATATAGCGACAACAAGCAATGCCATTAAAGCTGTAACAACATTGTTTATAATTGTCTGTTTTTTCTTCGGGTACAGAATCATTTCCATTCTGCTTATAATTTTTTCGCCCTTATCGTTGGTTACAAAACTCATTCCGACAAGCGCACTTTTCAGTGCAGTTTCCCTGTCGCTCTCTTCACTTTCTTGTTGTTCTTTATAGGCTTTCATTTGCGTTACAAGAACTTCGTAATACACAGTGCATCTGTTCTCGCTAAGCTTGCTTGTAACACGCTTGTCACACCTGAGCTCAAGACAGTAGGTTAAATCTTTTTTCAAAAGGTGGGCAAACGGATTCCACCAAAAGATTCCGCAATAAATTTCCGTCAGCAATTTAATCCAAATATCCTTGTTTTTTATATGACAGCATTCGTGCGTTGCGATATATCCAAAATCCCTGTCGTCAAATTCACGATTCGGAATAAGAATAACAAGATTGAAAAATCCGTATGTAACAGGGGAGATAACGCAATCGGTAATTTTTAGCTTAACTTTTCTTCTGATTCCGCAATTTTGCGAAATGAGGTCAAGCTTTGCCTGCATTTCGGGTGTGCCGTCAATAACATTTGCTTTCAGAGCTTTGACTGCTTTGTAATATTTAATCATCACCCGTGAAATGTATATCACAGCTCCAACAATCCATACTGACACAAGCAGATTGAGCCATGTGAATTCCGGAACAAACAGCACATCTTTGTTGGGAGTCAGAACATCCATTGCTGCGGCATACACATTTTTATCGGAAACTGTATATGTAAATTTGAATTCAAACGGAAATACCATTCTTACAAATGTTACAGCATACAATCCCAAAATTGTATAAAGACCGCAGTAATTACAAAAGGCAACCTTTTTTCTGAAAAAGTAAAGCAGCACTATAAAAATGCTGCTTATTGCAATAGAAAACAAGAATGAATAAAAACTTATTTGCATAAATTATTTGCCGAGTTCTTCACGGCGCTTTTTAAGGAGAGCTTCAAGCTCATCAAAAACATCTGAGCTTTCGGTTCTCTCAATAAGCTCTGAGAAGAGAGTCGGAATATCGCTGTCTGCAAAATTCGGTCTGTCCGAAATCTGCTTTATTGCATAAGCGTCCTTTGTCATTGTAGGAACAAAAGTACGGGCATAGTTCTTAGTCATTTGCTTAACGCCGACAACCTTAATCATGTCCTTCTTGAGAAGAGAATTGATAAGAAGGTTAATGTAACTCTTTTTCCATGTTTTGTTTACAGCCTTCTTAACAATTTCTGAGCTTGTGAGTGGCTCATCGAGGTCCCACAATAAGTACATAATTTCTTCTTCACTTTTAGTAAGCATGATATTTACCTCCAAAATTAAGTTTATAAATAATATTAAGCATTTAACTTGCCTTCATTATACTATTTGGTACAGAAAAAGTCAATAAAAATCTTAAAAAATTATGTGATTCAGGACAAAATCAGCCAATTTCGCACATATTGTTAAAAAATGACTATAAAAATGCGGAATGTTGTATATTATAAAAAGCATAATATTATGGTTTATTCACAAAATCCTGAAAAAGCACAACAAGTCACCGCAAAAAATATTGCGACGACTTGTCTTTTTATTGAAAATATTCAATTAAGCTGTTTTTATTCCGAAATCTTTTTCTGTTCCTTTTTATCGTGGATAAATCTTGCAAGATACACCGCAGGGGTGTCGAGCAGACTTGTGAAAATGTAGATTACATAGCTTGAAAGGAAGATTGAAACGAGTGTTCCAAAATCATAAGTTCCCCAAAACGCAAAAGCGGTGAAAAGGGCTGTGTTAAGAATTTGACTGATAAGCGTTGAACCGTTGTTTCTCAGCCATAAAAATCTTCTCTTGTCACCGAATTTCTTTTCCGTGAACTTCCACCACTTGTGATAGAGCCACACATCAAACAACTGACTTATTGCATATACAATAAGTGATGCAAAAATCATTCGGGGAGTGTTTGAGAAAACCGCCTTGATTGACGGCATAATCATGTCGTTCGGACTCGGATTGTAAAGCATCCAGCTTTGTGAAAGCACAAGAAAAAATACCGATGAGAGTATTCCTGTAAGAACCGCCTTGTTGGCGGCTTTTTTGCCCTCACATTCCGAGAGAATGTCCGTAATCAAAAATGTTACCGCAAAAAGCACATTTCCGAGAGTCTGTTCCATTGAAAAAGCGTTTACAAGGATTAAAGCCTCAATGTTTGCAAGAATTGTCGCAACGGCTGAAATGCAGTAAAGCCCGGCTTTGCCGAAAAGAGCATAGCCTAAAACTGCCATACCGTATATGAATACCACCGAGAATATAAGTAAAAGTTCATTTATCATATCAGTCACCTACTCCGAAATCCGTGTTGTTGATTAAAATATCCGTTCTTGGGTTATCCTTATATACAGGATAGATCTTCTGCATAAACTCTTTTATGACAGCTTTGTCAGGTTCAACTTCCGTTGTGTTGTCACACATAATGTTAACGCAAATTCGTTCAAAATATTTTAATCCCAACTCAATATCCTTTTGCATGGTTTCGGCTGTCTGACCTTTAATTCCGAAAAGGAAATTAGCTTCGTCAAAATTTTCTGCAATAACAGCGGGACTGCTCTCTTTGATTCCTTTTTTCAGAACATTTTCTCTGAAATCGCAGTCAAAGGTTTCAAGACCGAGCTTCATTTTTAAATCAAAATCCGCAAAATCTTTTCTGAGCTGACTGATTTTGTTCCGATAAAGATAATGTGCCTCAAAATGAATGGTATTTATCTTTTTTTCTTTGCACACCTGTTTAATAAAATCAAGTGTTTTTTTGTCAAGCTCAAAAACAGAGCCTGAATTAATGACCTCAAGGTCACCGAAAATTCCCGTAACTTTTTCAAGTACGGCTTTGTTAAGACGAAAGTTTTCGTCCTCATCACTGCACCTGTCGGTGTAGTAGTCGCAGAAGATGCATTTTCTGTAAACGCAACCGCTTCCACGCAGAAGAACAATCTCCCGACTGTTCTTTTCATTAATAATACTGTATCTCTCCATACTCTCTTTCCGGCACAAAAAAAGCACCCACACAAAAGAGGGTGCAAAAAGGGCATAAAAAGCCCTGTGCCTATCTCCTTAGTTTTGATGGAAGGAGCAGCCTATCGGCGTCCTTCGGGCAGGATGGTTACGAACTGCCACACAGTATGCTATCACAAATTCCGTTTTATGTCAACTGCAATTTATTATTGCATTATATATGTTTAAGAGATATAATGAAAATTGAAAATCAAGTGTAAAGTAACTTTCCGAGTGACTTTGCAGGCTTAAAATTCCATATAGGAAAATTAGCGAATATTGTCATAAATTCCCGAAAAAAACAGCCTATTTTCTTATATTTTTTAGTTGACAAAGGGGCAAACCTTTTGTATAATAATAAACAGCGTTTTAATATGTGTCTATGCTGTCAAGAGGTGCAGATATGCTTTTTGAGCTTAAATCCGTCTTTCAAAATGACGGTGAAGAAAAACAAGTTGAATATAACCTTGACTTGTCAGGTCTTGATGTTGACGGAGTTTATCCATTCAAAACTCCCGTTGTCGTGACTGCAAAAGCAACAAACAGAGCAAGTTTGATTACTCTTGTGATCAATGCACACTTTGATTACAGCCGTGACTGTGACCGTTGCGGTGAGCCTTATACAAGAGAGATGAATATGAGCTTTGAACACAGGCTTATTCAGACTCTTGCCGATGAGGAAAATGATGACTATATTGAAACACCTGATTTTACACTCGAGCTTGATGATGTTGTAATTTCTGACATTTTTCTTTCGCTCCCGTCAAAGAATCTTTGCAGGGACGATTGCAAAGGTCTGTGTCAGATTTGCGGACAAAACCTCAACAACGGTGAATGTTCCTGTGATAAGCGTCAAACGGATCCAAGACTTGAGATACTTAAACAGTTGATTGACTAAGATAAATTTTGTAAGGAGGTTTTTGTAATGGCAGTACCCAAGAACAAAACATCACACGCAAGAAAGAGCTCAAGACGTTCAACAGTATGGAAGATTAATGCTCCTGAACTTACTGCTTGTCCTAACTGCGGTGAATTAACAGCAGCTCATAAGGCTTGCACAAACTGTGGTATGTACAACGGCAGACAGGTTGTTGTAAAGAAAGACGAACAGTAATTTTTATTACAAACATTACGGGCGGCAGTTATCTGTTCGCCCTTTTGTTTTGCAAATTTTACCGTATATACAAAAACAATTTGCAAACCTGTTGATTAAAAACGGTATTTTGTGTAGAATAAAAGTGTATGTAAAAATGTTTTGCGAGGTGAAGGTGTGGCTGTTAAAATTTTTGATGTCACAACCGGCAGTCATGCCGACAAAGCAGGGATAAAAAAAGGGGAAACCCTCCTTTCAATCAATTCAAACGAGATTGTCGATGTTCTTGATTACCGATTCTATCAGGTAAACCGCAAGCTTACTCTTGAGGTTGCGGATGAGGACAAAAATGTTCGTACCATAGAAATGACCAAGGGAGAATATGAGGAAATCGGTCTTGAGTTTGAAACCTATCTTATGGACAAACAGCATTCGTGCCGTAATAAGTGCATTTTCTGCTTTATTGACCAGCTTCCGAAGGGGATGCGTGAGTCGCTCTATTTTAAGGACGATGACAGCCGACTTTCGTTTTTGTTCGGCAACTATATCACGCTGACAAATATTACAGAGCACGAAATTGACCGAATTATAAAAATGCACATAAGCCCGATTAATGTGTCGGTCCACACAACAAACCCCGAGCTTCGTTGTAAGATGATGAATAACCGTTTTGCAGGCGATACATTAAAATATCTCAAACGCTTTGCAGACGCAGGAATAACGCTTAACTGTCAGATCGTTTCCTGTCCCGGAATTAATGACGGTGACGAGCTTGTCAGAACATTGACCGATCTTGAAAACCTCGGTGTTAATATGACTGCGATTGTTCCTGTCGGACTTACACGCTACCGTGAAAACCTTTATCCGCTTGTTCCTTATAATAAGGAAACGGCAGGGCAGACAATTGATATAATTGAAAAAATGGGTGATGAGTGCGTCAAAAAGCACGGCAGACGAATTTTCTTTCCGGGTGATGAATTTTACCTCCTTGCCGAAAGAGAAATCCCGTCACCCGAATTTTATGAGGACTTTTCCGCTCTTGAGGACGGAATCGGTATGATTGCGTATCTGACCGATGATGTCGGCTGTAAGCTTGAAGAGCTTGACGCAGACGAAAGCCTTTGCCATAAGGTAACAATTGCCTGCGGCGAGGGAGTGTTTCCGTACATGAAGCGGATTATGTCGATGATTAACGAAAAATTCCCGAATATAACTATAAATACAAGGGCGATTAAGAACAACTTTTTCGGCGGCGGAGTAAATGTATCGGGACTTGTCACGGGCGGTGATCTTATTGATCAGCTCCGTGACGATGACATTGGTGACAGGCTTATTATCACGTCATCAATGCTCCGTTTTGAAAACGATTTGTTTCTTGATGATGTTTCAACAGATGATGTTGAACGGGAACTCGGTGTAACTCTTGTTCCCGTCAATAACAACGGAAACGACCTTGTAGAGGCTGTAATTGCAGGAAAGGACTGATAAGATGAACAAACCCGTAATTGCCGTTGTCGGCAGACCAAATGTGGGAAAGTCAACGCTTTTCAATAAACTCATCGGTCAAAGATTGTCAATTGTTGACGATACTCCCGGTGTTACCCGTGACAGAATATACGGTGAGGTGGAATGGTGCGGAAAAACTGCCTTTATTGTTGACACAGGCGGCATTGAACCGAAATCAGATGATATTATTCTTGTGCAGATGCGCCGTCAGGCTCAGCTTGCAATCGACACGGCTAATGTTATTATTCTTGTAACAGACTGTAAGTCGGGCATGGTTGCAACGGATATGGATGTTGCGCAGATGCTCCAGAAGTCGGGCAAGCCCGTTGTGCTTTGTGTAAACAAGTGCGACACACTCGGCGAACCGTCACCTGAATTCTATGAGTTTTATAATCTCGGTTTAGACGATCCTATCGAGGTTTCAGCCGTCCACGGTTACGGTACGGGCGACCTTTTGGACAAGGCTTTTTCAAGCTTTGATTATGATGAAAATGCGGAAGATGACGACACAATCATCAATGTTGCGGTAATCGGAAAGCCGAACGCAGGCAAGTCATCTCTTGTAAACAAAATCACAAACGAGGAACGCTGTATTGTGTCTGATATAGCAGGCACAACCCGTGACACAATCGACACGCTTGTTGAAAATAAGTACGGAAAGTTTAACTTTACCGATACCGCAGGACTTCGCCGTCAGAGCAAAATCTATGATAATATCGAAAAATACAGTATTATCCGTGCAAAAATGGCTATTGAACGCAGTGATGTGTGCGTTATTATGATTGATGCGACAGAGGGCGTTACAGAACAGGATACCAAGGTTGCAGGTCTTGCACATGAGGCAGGCAGAGCGTGTATAATTGCCGTAAACAAGTGGGACGCTGTCGAAAAAAACGATAAGACAATGCAGGAGTTCCGCAAAAAGCTTGACGCAGATTTTGCGTTTATGTCATATGCGCCGAAGGTATTTATTTCCGCAAAAACAGGTATGCGTATCGACAGGCTGTTTGAATATATCATAAGCTGTAATGACAGCGCAAACCGCAGAATCAGAACAGGTATGCTCAACGAACTTCTTGCACAGGCTACAACAAGAGTTCAGCCGCCGTCAGACAAGGGTAAGCGACTTAAAATTTTCTATATGACTCAGGCTTCCGTAAAACCGCCGACATTCGTTTTCTTCTGCAACAATGCACAGCTTTTCCACTTCTCATATCAGCGTTATCTCGAAAACAGAATCCGTGAGGCTTTTGCTCTTGAGGGTACGCCGATCAAAATTGTGGTAAGAGAGAGAGGAGAAAAGTAATGGAGCATATTTCGGCAATTTTAGCAAACTGCTGGTGGATGATTCTGCTTTCGGCATTGATTGCGTATCTTCTCGGCAGTATCAACACGGCTGTTCTTGTCACAGGCATTGTGACAAAGGGCAAAAAGGATATCCGTCAAATGGGCAGCGGCAATGCAGGCTTTACAAATGTACTGCGCAGCGTCGGTAAAGTTCCGGCAATCATCACCATTGTGTGTGACGCACTGAAGTGTATTATCGCCGTACTTATCGGAGGTTTCATCTTCTCGTTTGCATCGGTTGCATTTCAGGGTGAGAGCCCTATTTTTATAAACGAGCTTATCAACTGCGGAAAATATGTTGCAGGTATTTTCTGTATTCTCGGACATTCATACCCCGTGTATTTTCACTTTAAGGGCGGCAAGGGTGTTGTAACCGCCGCCGCTCTTATGCTGACAGAGGATTGGCGTGTATTCATCGCAATTATTGTAACTTTTCTAATTATCTTCCTCTGCTCAAAAATTATATCACTTGCAAGTGTTCTCTGTGCGATTCTCTATGCGCCTTACACCTTTGCAATGACATTTATCTTTGACTTCATAATTTACAAGGATTATTCTCTTACATATGTAATCTTCTCAACTGCGGCGGCTCTTTTAATCGGCGTTTTCGTTCTTGTAAAGCACAAAGAAAACATCAAAAGACTTCTTAAAGGTGAGGAAAAGAAAATTACAGCCAAAAAATGACGGCAGTATTGACCGAAAAGTGATTTGGTTGTACAATAACTTTGGTATGATATTTGTTATATTTTAAATATTTCTGATACGGAAAATAAATTATATTGAGAGGTTGAATTAAAATGTCAGATTGTATTTTCTGCAAAATCGTTGACGGCTCAATTCCGTCAAAAAAAGTTTATGAAGACGAAAAAATTCTCGCTTTCTATGATCTTGAACCACAGGCTCCCGTTCATGTGCTTGTAATTCCAAAGGAACACATCTGCTGTGCAGACGCAGTTAATGAAGAAAATGTCGGCAATATTGCTCACATTTTCACTAAAATTCCCGAAATCACAAAATCACTCGGACTTACAAACGGCTACCGTATTGTAAATAACTGCGGTGAGGACGGTTGTCAGAGCGTAAAGCATATGCATTTCCACATCCTCGGCGGCAAAAAGCTCAACGGCACAATGGCATAAGAAGGGACTGCAATAATGGATACATATAAGATTAATATTGAAGGACTTGACAGAGAACTCAGAAAATTCCCTGTAAACGATAAGCTTGATATTGCCGCATTTATTATGTTTGGTGACATTGAGATGACAGAGGTTGCCGCAAGAGAACTCCTCAAGCGTGTTCCCGAACACGATGTTGTTGTGACTGCCGAAGCAAAGGGTATTCCGCTTTGCTATGAAATGGCTCGTCAGGGCTGCAGAAACTATGTTGTCGCAAGAAAAAGCGTTAAGGTTTATATGGGCAATCCTATCGGAGTGACCGTTAATTCAATCACAACAAAAAACGAACAGAAACTCTACCTCGGCGAAGATGATGTAAATCTTCTCAACGGCAAGAGAGTTCTCCTTGTTGATGATGTAATTTCAACAGGCGAAAGTCTTCACGCTCTTGAAACGCTCGTTGAAAAAACAGGCGCAAATATCGTTGGCAGGGCGTCAGTCCTTGCCGAAGGTGACGCTAAGGACAGAGATGACATTATATTCCTCAGCGAACTTCCGCTTTTCTTTAAGTAAAAAATAATTTTTAGGATTGATTTTTATGAAACGGCTGTTTGGACTTATAGGATTTACTTTCCTGTTTGTCCTTTCAGCCGTTTTTTATTCGGATTTTAATGAAATTGTATTTGCAATTATCGGCTCATTGGGATTGCTTTCCGTAGCTGTCGGTATATTTTTAATTATTTCAAAGAAAAATAAATCATTCGGCAAGTCGCTGTGCGTATTTGCTTTTGCTGTAATATATTCTGCGGGCAATATGATCGGCTATTCCGAATATATTAACAACACGGTCATAAATAATTATTCTGATAAAGAAATTACAGCAAGCGGATATATCTGTGATGAAATCATTACCACCGATTCATCATGCAGCTTCGTAATCAAAACCGACAAAATCAACGGTCAGCCGTCAGATGCGAAAATTCAAATTATTTCGTACTCAAATGTTGACGCAGAGCCCTTTGAAAAGGTCAACTTTACGGCTCATACATACAAGAATAATGTAAACTCACAGATCAGTCACGGAATTTTTCTGAAAGCATATTCCTATGACGGCTTCAAAATTGATGCGACAGGAGAGAAGGCAACAACTTTTTATTCATTTGCGGTTTCAATAAGACGGGCGATGAAAAATTCCCTTGATATGCTGTTGCCGGAGGATTATTCAACGCTCTGCCGTGCCGTTCTTTTGGGCGAGAAAACCGCTCTTGATTCAAGCGTTAAAGATGATTTTTCATTGACAGGCACTTCGTTTTTAATAGTGGTTTCGGGAATGCATCTTGTTATAATCACTTCGTTTGTATTGTTCTTGGTAAGAAAATTAACAAAAAACAGATTTTTAATAACTGGTTTTACCACATTTACGGTTATTGCTTTTATGGCTGTAACGGGCTTTGCGCATTCGGTTGTCCGTGCCGGAATTATGATGATAATAGTGTCGTTTGCATCGTCAAATCTCAGAATAGCCGACTCGCTGAATAACCTTGGTTTTGCCGCAATTGTGCTAACAGCTTTCAACCCATATGCGGTAGCCGATATTGGAATGTTGCTTTCATTTTCGGCAACGACGGGCATAATTCTGTGGTCAAGACCGATTGAACGTTCTGTGCTGAGATTCTTTCACTACAAAAACAAGCGTAAGGACGGTTTTGTCGGAACGGTTGTCTATTATATCAAAAGGCTGTTTAAAATCTGCGTAAATATGCTGTCGGTTTCAGTATCTGCATTTCTGTGGATTTTGCCGATAACCGCCGTTGCGTTCAACAGAATTTCCCCGACAGTCATACTTGTTTCTCTGTTATGTGAACCGTTTGTTTCGGCACTTTTAGTGTGTTCTCTGTTGTGTTCGGTACTTTTTATTTGCCCGTTTATATCATTTTTTGCATACCCGTTTGGACTCGTTTCGGGATTATGTTCAAAGGCAATTTTGTGGTTGGTTTCAACTTTTTCACAACTCCCATTCAGCACAATTAAAACCCATTCGCTCTATTGGTTTGTGTGGATAGGTGTCAGCGTACTTCTCGCAATCGGCGGATTGTTTGTAATAAATCGAAAATTCTATGTCAAAATTTCTGTTTCGGTATCAATTTCAGTCCTCGTAATCGGAGCGTCGCTCAATGTGCTTTTAACAGCCGATAACGGTGAAATGAAAATCTATAATGTCGGCAACGGTGTTTTTGCAACAGTCAACTGCCCCGACAGCTGTTCGGTGATTTCATGCGGAGGCAACAGAGCAAGCGCAGACGATGTGACAGCCGATATCAGCGAAAGATATTCCGATATTGAATATATGATAATTCCAAATCAGAATAATAAATATTCTTCTCTTGAACGCTTTGCGGTCACAAAATTTGACTTAAATAATATTTTGGTATATGATAATGACATTGAAAAGCAAAATCTTTTGAACGCTTTTGACGGTAACAGCCGACAGACTTTCGGCGGAAACAGTCATTTTACGCTGAATCTTTCCGATACGGTGACGGATGAGGTAATCTGCGTTGACAACACAATGTTTCAGTTCATAAAAGGGAAAAATATGACTGTATTGTTTGTGCCGACAGATGCAGACCTTTCAAATCTGCCCGAAAAGTATCGCAATCCCGATTGTTTGTTGATTGATACAGTCCCCGAAAATTTCGATTTGATATCATGCAATACCGTGATATTTTCGGGATCGGAAAAGCAGTTTAAGAAAAATTATGATTCTATTAAAGAAATCAGTCCAACCGTTATTTCAACATCTGAAAGGAACATAACGGTCAATCTGAACGGAGGATAAAATGCCGCGCATCACCGAAGCAGACCTGAAAAAACAAATTAAAAACAAAAGCTTTTCGCCTGTGTACCTAATCTACGGTTCGGAGCAGATGTTTGTCAAAAGTTACACAAAAAAGCTTTGTGAGGCTGTTGCAGGCAAAAACCCGTCCGATTTCAATTATCATACATTCAGCGGCGACATCGATTTTCAGGAACTTGCCGCATCCCTGCAAATAATGCCGTTTATGGCGGAACGCAACTGTGTTGTTGTGACCGACATTTACTTTGATAATATGGTGAAGGATCGGCTTGATACTCTTAAAGAGCTAACAAGCAGAGCATGGGACGGTACGGTTCTCATAATTTCAATGCCGACTTATGTTCCGTCAAAGAATAAAACTTCTTTTACCGCTCTTATAAAGCGTGTTGAAAAGATCGGCAGCGTCTGCTGTTTTGAAAAAATCAATTCACAAATTATCGAAAAGTATGTTGCAAAGTGGGCAAACGAAAACGGCAAGCTGATTTCACACCTCAATGCGTCAAAGATTATTTCAAATGTCGGTGATGACCTCAATCTTCTGAAAAACGAGGTCAACAAAATTGCCGCATATGCAAAGGGTGAGGAAATTACCGACCGTGATATCGACCTTTTGTCAACCGTAAACCTTGAAGCAAGAACATATGATATGGCTGACGATGTTATTAACGGTAGAGGTGACAGAGCGTTCAGAAAGCTTGACACACTTTTCTGTCAGCGGGAAGAACCGATTAACATTCTCTATGCACTTTCATCCGCCTATGTCGATGCGTATCGTATGCGTGTTGCAGATGAATGCTCAGTCAGTAAAGAAACCGTGGCAAAAGATTTTGCCTACAAAAATCGTGCGTTTGTGTTAAACAGGGCGAGAACCTCCGTTTCAAGGACTTCAACCGAGGCACTTCGGAAAAGCCTTGATGTGCTTGTTGAAACAGACGAAAAGCTGAAATCAGTTTCTGTTAATCAAAGATTTTTAATTGAACAGCTTATTTCCCGTTTGCTTTTGATTGCAAAGGAGGGCAGGATCTAATGCTCAAAATCCGTGAGGCTGTCATAGTTGAGGGCAGATATGACAAGATAAAGCTTTCATCAATTGTAGATGCTCCGATAATCGAAACCAACGGTTTCCGTGTTTTTTCCGACAAAGAAAAGCAGTCGCTTATCCGCAAAATTGCCGATACAAGGGGAATACTTATAATGACCGACAGCGACGGTGCAGGCTTTGTAATAAGGAATTTTCTTAAAGGCTCGGTCGATAATTCAAAAATTAAAAATTGCTATATTCCTCAAATCAAAGGCAAGGAAAAACGCAAGGCAAAAGGCGGTAAAGAGGGGCTTTTGGGCGTTGAAGGTGTCAGCGATGAGGTTATAATAAATGCAATCCGCAAAAGCGGTGCCGAGATAATCGGTGAAGAAAATAATATTCCCGAAAGGAAAATTACTAAAGCCGATCTATTTGTCCTCGGACTTACGGGAACTGAAAATTCAGAAATAAACCGCAAGAAGATTCTTAAAAAACTCGGTCTGCCGTCATATCTTTCAACAAACGCATTTTTGACCGCAATCAACTGTCTTTATTCTTTTGAAGAACTAAAAGAGATGCTCTGACAAAATAAAAAATTCATAGGTTAAATAAATCACCTGTTTCGGCAAAAACTAAAACAGGTGATTTCTTATGAAAAAAAGTTTACGGTTGCGTAACGATTGCATTCTCTTTTCAATAGGCGGAGCAGGCTACGCTCTGCTTGAAATTTTGTGGCGGAGAAAAACTCATTGGTCAATGGCGGTCACGGGCGGAACTGCGTTTGTGTCGCTTTTCAGATTTTACAAGCGCTTTTCAAAAATGAATATGCTGCAAAAATGCATATCGGGAAGCGCGATAATTACCGCACTTGAATACTGCTGCGGCTGTGTTGTCAATCTGAAATTCAGGCTTAATGTCTGGGATTATTCAAACTGCCGACTTAATTTAAAAGGGCAGATTTGCCCGTTTTACAGCACCTTGTGGGCATTTCTTTGTATCCCCGTCAGCGCATTATGCACTTCTCTCTGCAAAAAAATACAGTAAAAAAACAGGAGCGGTAAGTAAAAATACTGCTCCTGTTATGTTTTATTTATTCAGACTTTTTGTTCTCGTTTTTTTCATCGGATTCGTTTTCTTCGGAAGTGTCGTTTTTCTTGACAACAACCCGTAAAATACGCTGATCCTTAACCTCCATAACGGTAAACTTAAAGCCGTCGGCCTCAATGTTGTCACGCTTGTGGGGGATTGTTCCTGCGTGTTCAAGAATATATCCGCCGACCGTCACGCTGTCACATTCAAGACTGTCCTCGTCCATATCAAACAGACCGAGCATGTCTTCAAGCTCCATATCACCGTTTACAAGGAACTCGCCCTTGCCGATTTTGTAGTAGTTATGCTCAATTTCCTCGTCCTCGTCCCATATTTCGCCGACAATTTCTTCGAGCAAATCCTCCATTGTAACAATACCGAGTGTTCCGCCGTATTCATCCGTAACTACCGCAAGATGAATTTTGGTGCGTTTGAATGCATTCAAAATTTTTGAAAGCTGTTGCGTTTTAAACACAAAGTAAGGCGGCTGCAGCATCTCGACGGTCAACATAAAATTCAATGTCACGCTCTTGTATCATTGTGTAAACCTTATCTTTAACATCTCTTCTCTTTTTTAACCTTATTCTTCTTACAAGTCGTGCTTATCACCAGTTAATTTACCTAAACGTTTTTGAAGTTTTTCAACTGTGTTAGCAACTTTACCGGTATTGTCTTCGTTTTCTACTTCTTGATTTTCATTATCCATCACAAAAACTCCTTTTTTCTTGCAGTTAGAGCCTTGAAAGAGTACTCAGTTGTTCTTTAATGCCTGCAAGCAGGAAAAAGGCAGAAAAAAAGAGCTTCATCTAAAGCTCTTCTTCCATTAATTCAATTTCTTCAATAATAGCTCTGGTTTCTAATATCAAAGCATATTTTTCCATTGCTTCTAATTGCTCTTCTAACAATTCAATCTTACAACTTAATTTAAATTCTAACTTATCTGCTTTTGACATTACAATCATTCGACGTAACTTACTGATTCTAGTTGTTAGTTCTAAATATTCTTGTTTCATTCTTGATTTGTAATCACTCATTATTTTTTCTCCTTATTTAGATACAAAAAAAGACAGAATTAACTGTCATCACTATTACTTACTATACTATTGGTTTTCCTTTAAAAAAATTAGCCCAATATGGATTTTCGTTATCAAAAATTTCTTTTTCCTCGTCTGTTAAAGCTTGTGGATAGTCTCTAAATAAATTAAATTGTTTTTCCTTGTCAAAAGAAAAAATTCTTTTACCTTTAACTCTTGGCCCATTATCTAACCACCAAATTTTATCACCTTTATTATTTTTGTACCATGTCATTTGATATCTCCTCCTATCCCCTTCTGCTGTTCATTCACGGAAGTATTAAGATAACCTAATAATGACTTAAATTCATTGGTATTTAAATCACAATTTTCAAGATCAAACATTACTTCAGTTTTTTCTAGACCACTATATGATTTCTTTGTACACCCAAATCTATCTCTTAATGTTTATACCAAGGTGTTCTTCAAACTCTTGCCATCCACCAATTATATGATCACTTGGTGCCTGTAATTCTAAATACTGTAATTTACCATCATTTGTTCTTCTAATGATGGCAGCATGTTGACCAACCGAAAGAAGATACTCTTTTCCGTTTTCTGCTTGTTTAATAAGCCTTTTACCTACTGTCATAGTTGATTTTCCTTGGGCATGGACTACTTTCATTCCGTTCATATTTGCAATAGTATCATTGGATACAGAAAAAATTCTTGACTATCTCCACCTCTAAAATCTAATATTCTAAATTTAGATATTTTGTGTAACGTAAGACCAAGTTACTGACACATATGGACCATCTATTTTATCCAAATGATCATTAGCATATTTAATCACTTTTTTTGCATAATTCTACAAATTTTTCGTTATCCATAATTCCATCCACAATAAAAACACACACAATTTTTATGATGTATGCTTTACTTTAAATAATTCTCTTTCATATAGTCATCAAATTCTTTTAACCTCTTACGTAATTCAGGGTCACTTTTCTTCCTCTCAGCAATTCTTTTCCTCTTCAGGGGACAAGCAATCTGTATC